>Ga0209800_10004230_pt1 | contig 10717 bp, 7 predicted proteins | sample Higcelweek8metaG_FD_187174 | JGI IMG/M metagenome (GOLD analysis project Ga0209800, IMG submission 187174) | Freshwater pond sediment microbial communities from the University of Edinburgh, under environmental carbon perturbations - High... | ecosystem: Environmental > Aquatic > Freshwater >... | reverse complement strand
ACAGCACCACGCAGCGCTCAATGACGTTCTCCAGCTGGCGCACGTTGCCCGGCCATTCGTAAGCGGAAAGATAGTCCATGGCCGAGGGGCTGAAGCCCTTGAACTCGCGCGTGTTCTCCTTGGCGAACTTGTCCAGGAAGTGCGCGGCCAAAAAGGGAATGTCCTCCCGGCGTTCGCGTAGGGGCGGCAGGTGGATGCTCACCACGTTCAGGCGGTAGAAAAGATCCTCGCGGAAGATGCCCTCGGCCACGGCCTTGGTCAGGTCGCGGTTGGTGGCGGCCACAATGCGGATGTCCACCTCCACAACCTCGGTGCCGCCCACGCGCTCGAACTGACGCTCCTGCAGCACGCGCAGCAGCTTCACCTGCATGTCCTGCGAAAGCTCGCCTATCTCGTCCAGAAACAGCGTGCCCTTGTCCGCCAGCTCAAAGCGCCCGCGCCGCCGCGAAACCGCGCCGGTGAAGCTGCCCTTCTCGTGGCCGAAGAGCTCGCTCTCCAGCACGCCGGGATTGAGCGCCATGCAGTTGACGGAAACGAACGGCCCGTCTTTGCGCGGGCTCTGGTTGTGGATGGCCTTGGCGATGAGCTCCTTGCCGGTGCCCGATTCGCCGGTGACGAGGACCGTGCTGCGGCTGGGCGCGGCGCGGTGCACCATGTCGAGCACGTGGCGCATGCTCTTGTCGCGGCCCACAATGTTCTCCGGGCCGAAGCGCTCCTGAATCTGGCGGCGCAGCTGGCGGTTTTCCTGCTGGGCGCGGGCGTACTGCATGGCCTTGGAGAGCGAGAGCAGAAGCTCCTCGTTGGAAAAGGGCTTGGTGATGTAGTCGAAGGCGCCGGTGCGCATGGCCTCCACTGCGGCCTCAATGCTGCCGAAAGCGGTCATGATGAGCACGGGGATGTACGGGTAGTGCTTCTTCACGTGGTCCAGCACGTCTTTGCCCGTAAGCTTGGGCATCTTCATGTCGGTCACGATCACGTCGACCTCGGACTCCTCGAGGAAGGCCAGGCCCATTTCCGGGTCGGAAAGGGGCGTCACCTTGTAGTCGGCGTCGGAGAGTATGGCGTCCAAAACCAGCAGGTAGTTCTGCTCGTCGTCTAAGATGAGAATATTGCCTGGCATGTCTGGCTCCGTGTCTTGGTTCTAGGCTTCGGCCGGGGGCGCGGGGCTGGCGTCGTCGTTATTTGTCGCCACGGCAGGCAGCACGAGTTCGACGATGGCGCCGCCCTCGGCATGATTCTTCAGAGCCACCGTTCCGCCGTGGCTTTCCACGATGCTGGTGACGATGGCCAGGCCCAGGCCGGTGCCCGTGTCCTTGGTGCTGAAGAAGGGATCCTTCATCTTGTCCAGGTTCTTCACGTCAAAGCCAGGGCCGGAGTCGCGCACATCGAGCACAAGCCAGGGCCCGCCTTCGCGTTCCGGCTCGTCCTGGGGCTGTGAGCGCACGGTCACGTCGATCTTGCCGCCCTCGGGCATGGCCTGCATGGCGTTGCCCAGCACATTGTACACCGCGCGGTACAAAAGGTCGCGGTCGCCGCGCACAAAAGTATTTTCCGGGCATTCGCGCGTCAGCTGAATGCCTTTCTCCTCGCACTCGTGCTCCAGGAACACGCAGGCCTGCTCCAGAATGCGGCACACATCCACTTCGTCCTGCCGGGGCTGGCGCGGCCGCGCATAGTCGAGAAAGTCGTTCACCGTGCGCGAAAGCCGCCTGCTTTCATCATAGATGGCTTCAATGATGCGCGTGTGCGGGTGGTTGTCGGCCTTGGCCTTTTTCAAAACCAGCTCGGCGCTGCTTTGGATGATGCCCAGGGGATTTCTGATCTCGTGGGCCACGCCCGCGACCATGCGGCCCATGCCCGCCAGCTTTTCCTGCTGGTGCAGTTCGGCGATGAGCTTTTCCTTCTCGGCCTGGCGCTCGGCGCTGATGCGGTCCACCCGGCGCAGAATGCTGATGATGAGCGAAAAGAGCACCATGCTGGTGATGAGCGAGGAGGAGTAGACCAGCCGCTCGAAATTCAGCACGGCCATGTAGTCGTCGGTGATGTCCTGGCTGAACTCCAGAATGCCCATGATGGGATTCTTGGCGCCGGGGCCGAAGTTCCGCTCCATGCGCAGGGGGGTGAACCCGCGCATGACCACCGTTCCGGGCCGCATCTCGATTTTGAACAGGGCAGCGAGGCCAGAAACCTTGCTGAACAGCTCGAAGCTGGGCTCCTCGTGGTTCAGGGCCCGTTTGACGCCCTCGCCCGCGAGGCCTGTGCGCAGCACCAGATTGGGGTCGGTGCTGTAGGTCACGCGCAGGTCGGGGTCGTAAATGCGCACCTCCTGCACGTGGAAGCTGTGGATGGTGGAGCGCACCACCTGGTCCAGGCGCGCGAACTGGTCGGGTATGCGCAGCGAGATTTGCCCAAAGCCGATGATGGTGGGCAGGGTGAAGCGGGTGAATATCTGGTGCGAGAGGTTTTCCGAGAGCAGCAGGCCGAATTCTTTCTGTTTTTCCAGCAACACGCGTTCGGCGTGCTTGGAGAGGAACACCGAGAGCGCCAGGTTGGTGCCGAGGATGAGCAAAAGGAAGGTCCAGGTGAGGACCTTGACGAACTGCAGGGGTTTGTGGCCGCCCAGCAGGCTGGAATAGATGCTCAAGAGCTAGAACTCCCGCTCGTCGCGGCCGCCGCCGGACGCCTGCCCGGTGAACGCGGCCAGCGCGGATTTTTCCTCGGCGAGGCCGGCTGCGCCAAGCCGGGCCTTGGCCAAGCGCTTGCCCAGCTCCACGGCGGGCTGGTCAACAGGATTTATGCCCATGAGCCAGCCGGTCAAGAGCGTGGCGGCGCCCAGCAGGGCCATCATCTTGCCCGCGCTCTCGGCGTTGTCCGCGCCAAAGCGCAGGGCCACCAGGGGCACCCCGTTCTGGCACAGGGCCATGCGCGTGCCCAGGGCCTCGGCGGGCAGCAGCTCGCCGAAGCGTTTGCCTTGCAGATAGTCGAAAATCTCCGGCATGTCCGCCGGGAAGGGCAGGCCCGCAGGGCCCTCGGCCCGCTCCACGAACAGGCAGGCCTTGTTGCGCGGGCCGTCGAGGAACATCTGGTTCACGCTGTGCTGGTCGGTGACGCCGACCGCCGGGAGTGGCTGGCTGCCCTGGCCGCTTTTGCCCAGGCTCTCGGCCCAGAGCTGCGCGAACCAGTCGGCGAAGCAGGCCCACTGCGGGATGTAGAAGAAGGTGATGAGCTCGCAGTAGCCCGCGTCCATGAGGGCCTTGGCCCACACGGCGAACTCGAAGGCCGGGTGCGCGGAGAGCGTGGCGGCGTCGAGCCCCTTTCCCGACAGGACGGGAGCCGCCAGGGGGGCGGCCACGGCCTTGAAGCCGCGCACCAGCCCGCGCCAGTCCATGCCCAGGAACGCGGCGGGCACCAGGCCCACGGCGGAGATGGCCGAGTAGCGGCCGCCCAGGTTGTCGGGCACGGGCAGGGCGCGGATGCCGAACTGGACCGCCTCCTGGCGCAGGTAGCCCTTGCGTTCGTCGGTGTTCAGCAGCAGGTGGTCCTTCCAGGCCTCGGGCAGGGCGTTTTTCAGCCACTGCTTGACCAGGAAGTACTGCCCGATGGTCTCGATGGTGTCGCCGGACTTGCTGACCACATAGACCAGCGTCTTTCCGGCGGGCAGGCGCGAAAGGTGGGCCTCCAGGCTGGCCGCGTCCACGTTGTCCAGAATCCACAGGCTCTTGCCCGTGTGGCCGGGCAGGTCCTGGCCGGGAGCAAAGGCCCGCTGCAGGGCGCGCGCCCCAAGGGCGGAGCCGCCGATGCCCAGAAGCAGCATGTGCTCGAACCGGGGCAGATAGCCGGACTCCAGGGCGGCAAGGTCTTTCTCTAGCGCATCAAGGAAGGGCAGAGCCAGAAATGGCAGGCGACCGGCGGCGACTTCGCCTGTGAGCATCGCGGCCATCTCGCCCGCGCGCGCGCGCAGGGCCGGGTGGGCGGGCAGCCTCTCCCAACTGGCATTGGTCCAGTCCAGAACATCCAGATGCTTGGAACCTGCGGCCATGTAGCCTCCCCACCCGTCGCCGGGCTGGTTGGTGGTTGCGCGCCGCCTGGCGCAGAGTCTCGGCTTATTTCCCGAGGAGAACCTTGCCCACCTTGGCAAGGGCGGTCATGAGCACCTCGTCGCTCACGGCGTAGGAGAAGCGCACGCAGCGGTCGTCGCCGAAGGCGCTGCCCGGCACCAGGGCCACGCCCGCTTCTTCGAGCAGGCGGGTGCACAGCGCGGCGGAGTCCGGCATCTCTGGCGTGTAGTACTTCTCCAACACGGGGAAGAGATAGAACGCGCCGTCCGGCTTGGGACAGGTTACGCCCGGCCAGGTGTTGATGACCGAAAGTGCCAGGTCGCGGCGGCGCAGAAACGCGGTCTTCATTTCCTCGACCAGGGTCCAGGGACCGGTGAGGGCGGCCACGGCGGCCTTCTGCGCCACGCTGTTGATGTTCGACGTGCTTTGGCCCTGGATCTTGGCGCAGGCCTTGACCAGATCGGCGTGGGCCAGGGTCCAGCCCACGCGCCAGCCGGTCATGCAGAAGCTTTTAGACAGCGCGCCGACGATGGCCACGTTCTCCGGATGGTTCTGCCAGAAGTGCGAAAGAGTGCTCGGCTTGGCCGGATCGTACACCAGGCGGTCGTACACTTCGTCGGAAATGATGAAGATGCCGCGCGCCTTGGCCCAGCGGGCTATCTCGTCCAGGGCCTCCTGGTCGTAGTGGCAGCCCGTGGGGTTGCTCGGCGTGTTCAGCATCAGCACCGAGGTGCGCGGGGTGCACATGTCCTCGAGGTCGCGCACGCTGACGCGGAAGCCGCTCTCCGGCGTGGTGGGCACGACGACGGGCACGCCGTCGGCCAGCTCCACCATGGCGGTGTAGCTCACCCAATAGGGCGCGGGGATAAGCACCTCGTCGCCGGGATTGAGCAGGGCCATGAGCAGATTGTACAGGGCCTGCTTGCCGCCGCAGGTGGCGATGGTGTTCTCCGGCTTGGCGCACACGCCGTAGAACTGGGCGTAGTATCCGGCCATGGCGGCCCGCAGGTCGGGAATGCCCGGCACCGGGGTGTAGCGGGTGAAGCCGTCGTCGATGGCTTTTTTCGCGGCCGCGCGCACGTGGTCCGGGGTGCCGAAGTCCGGCTCGCCCACGGCCAGGCTGACGACTTCGCGTCCCTGGGCCTTGAGTTCCTGGGCCTTGGCGTTGACGGCCAGCGTGGCCGAGGGCTTGAGCTTCTTGAGTCTGTCGGAAATGCGCATGGGATACCGTCCCTAGGGCGTAAGTGTAGGAGGCGGTGCGGGCCGCCTGCCCAAGTATTAGAGCAAAACCGGGCCAAGGGAAAGGGGGATGTGCGGCGCTGCGGCGGCTGGGCTTCGCGGGCGGGTTCTTTGATGCCGAGACAAGGTTGACGCGCTTCGTCTGGCGCGGCTGCGACGCGGACGCCGGCCGCTTCAGGGCGCTGGATTCCATGGCGCAAAGGGCGGGGGCAAGGACTGGCAGGTGACCCGCGCCGATGGCCCGGCGAACCGGGTGGATGGCATCGCTGGCGTATCGAGGCCGGGATGGGAGAAGCCCGCAGGGATTCGCGTCATTCCTCCCGCCGCCACTCCCTGGTTGACCGCATCCCGGTTTCTGGCCTAATCTGTAAGTCTGCGCAAGGATACCCCCCGCTTTGGCGTTTTGCCGGGCGGGGGCGCTCTCTTTAGCCAGGCATAGCCACTCTCTGGAGGAAATGGATGTCCAGCCAGTCCAGCTACGAGTTCTACGGATCCGACCTGACCAAGATGCCGCCCCTGCGCGCCATTGCGGAAACGCTCATTCTCGACAGCCGCGTGCGCGCCGTTTCCGCAGCGGAAGCCTATGAGCTGGCCCTTTCCCAACCCGACGTCTCCCTGACGGACATGCCCGTGTACCCGCCCGCAGCCAAGCGCCTTGGCCTGCCGGAGGGCGCCAAGGTGCTCAACAACTGCCACGGCCGCATTGTGGGCCGCTCGGCCAATGCCCGGCGCTTTTACAACGCCATCACGCCCCCGGAGCAGCAGAAGGTTCTGGGCGACCTGCGCGAGGCCATGTTCGATTTCCAGAAGCGGCCGCTCATCAAGGCCCACGCCGTCCTGGGGCTGGACCGCGACCTGATGATCAAGGCCACGCTGGTGGGCGGGCTGGACGACGCGGTGAACATCTTCAATTGGCTGGCGAATTTCACGCCCTACGCCGAATTGGCGGCGGCCTATGAGAAAAGCCCCAAGCTGCCCATTCAAGACGTCCTGATCATCGGCGACAACCTGTGGAGCAACCCCGACCCGTATTACCATAACCACGGCGGCCCACAGCTGGCTCTGGTGGACGAGGCGGCCAACGTCATCTTCAATCTCGGCATGCGCTACTTCGGCGAGCGCAAAAAAGGCACTCTCACCCTGGCCTGGACCAGCGGCATGCGGCTCGGCATGGCCGCCTGCCACGGCGGCATCAAGGAGATCGACTTTTCCGCCTGCCGGGACGAGAAAGCAAAGGCCGTGGGCAAGCGCACCATGGCCTTTTTTGGTCTTTCCGGCACGGGCAAGAGCTCGCACACCAACAGCGCGGACAACGGCGGCACCCTGCCTGCGGGCTTCTCCAAGGTCGTGCTGCACGACGACGCCTTCCAGATCGATTGCGAGCAGAAGGTGTGCCGCGTGTGGGAGCCCACGCTGTTCGACAAGACCGACTCCCGGCCCATCGGCCACGGGGACTGGCGCTACATCATCTCGGTCATGAACCACGGGCTCCTCGAGGTGGACGGCAAGGTGCTGCCCCTGGGGCAGGATCTGCGCAACTCCAATGGCCGCGCCCTGTTCGACCGCGATCTTCTGGGCGCGTACGTGAACCGTTGCGGCTTCCCCGATCTCATCTGCTGGCTCATGAAGGACTCTTGCCTGCCGCCGCTGCTGCGTTTCAAGAGCCCGGCCCTGGCCGTGGCCATGGGCGCAAGCCTGATGACCCGCCGCAACCGCGCGGAGAACGTGCCCGAGGAGGAACTCGCCAAGCTCGTGTTCGTGCCCTTCGCCAATCCGTTCCGCGTGTACGAGCTGTGGCGCGACGTGCGCGCCTTCGCCAAGGTCTTCGAGCAGGGCGCCGTGGGCTACTGCTTCAACTCCGGCGGGTTCTGGAAGACTTCCGACGTGGACCTGAACGGCATTCCGCTGGCCACCTCGCTGCGGCTGCAAACCGCGCTGCTGCTGAACGAGCTTTCGTGGGAGAACCTGGACATTCTGCCCGGCGCGCAGATTCCCACCAAGGCCAGTGTGGACGCCATCCTGCCCGGCTACTATGACCGCTACCACCCGGACAATGTGGAGAACCGCGCCGCGTACTTGTCCACGGTGCGCTCGCGCTTCCGCCAGCGCATGGTGTTTCTGCAGTCCAGCGACCTGCACGACAGGCCCGGCCTGCTCCTCTCGCTCATCAACGCCCTGGGCGTTGGCGGCGGCGAGGATGAATCCGTTTAAACGAATCCGTTTAGGCGAATCCGTTTAATTGAGAGGCCCCCCGGCACTTCAAACATCGCAAGGAGCTGACATGCGCGCCATCGCCGTTGTGGGTTACAAAAAGTCCGGCAAGACCACCCTCGCCCTGGAGCTGACCGAGGCCCTGAAGAAGCTCGGCCTGTCCGTCACGTTGGTAAAGCACTCGCACCACGGCTTTGACGAAAAGGCCGAGACTGACACCGCGCGCTTCAGGGCCAGCGCGGACATGGTCATGGGCTTTTCGCCCGGCGGCAGCTTCGTCTCCTGGCCGGACGAGCGTCCCCTGGCGGATTTGATTCCCCTGGTGCGCACGGATTTTCTGGTGCTGGAGGGCGGCAAGACCCAGGGCGTCATGCCGCGCGTCATCATTGCCGATGACGAGGAGACCGCCCGCAACCTGGACCCCGAACTGGCTCTGGCCGTCTTTGGCGACCACGCCCTGGACGGGCTCATGGCCACCCGCGATGTTGCCGGCCTGGCGCGCATCGCCAAGGGCAGCGGTTTCCTTCTGCCCGGGCTTGATTGCGGCGCCTGCGGCCGGGCCAACTGCCGCGCCCTGGCCGCGGAGATCGTCTCCGGCGAGGCCACGGTGGAGGATTGCAAGGCCCTTGCCGGCAGCCTGCGCATCGTTGTGGACGGCAAGCCCCTGCCGCTCAATCCCTTTGTGGAGCGCATCCTCAAAAGCGGCATCCAAGGCATGCTCTCCGAACTCAAGGGCTTCGGCCCCGGCAAGGTGGACATCCACATTGACTGAGCCCAAGGCTGACGCTCCAGTCAAGATGCTGGACGCCCACGGCTTTTTGAACGTGGTGAGCCGGGCGGAATTCTGCGCGCTGCTCTCCGCCTTCCCGGCCCTCGGCGCGGAGACCGCCCTCCTGGCGGAAGCCCTGGGTCGCGTGCTCGCGGCGGATCTGCCCGCGCCGGAGGATCTGCCCCAGACGGCCCGCGCCAGCATGGACGGCTATGCCCTTGCCGCGCGCGACGCCTTTGGCGCCACCGAGACCAACCCGGCCTATGTGGACTGCGTGGCCGATCTGCGCATCGACTGGAGCGGCGGAGGGCCCGGCGAAGATGCGAGGAACGCGCTGCGCCTTGTTCCCGGCCAGGCGGCGCGCATCCCCACCGGAGGCACCCTGCCTGAGGGGGCGGACGCCGTGGTCATGGTCGAGCACACGGGAGAGCTTGGCGCGGGGACCATCGAGGTGCGTAAAAGCGCGGCCCCGGGCGAAAATGTCATGCTCCCCGGTGAGGACGTGCGCAAGGGCGAGGCGGCCCTGCCCGCAGGGCGCATCCTGCGCGCTCAGGACGTGGGGCTGCTCGCCGCACTGGGGCAGAGCGAAATTCTTGTGGGCAGGCGCCCTTGCGTGGGCATTCTTTCCACCGGCGATGAGCTGGTGCCGCCAAGCGCAACGCCCAGGCCGGGGCAAATCCGCGATGTGAATTCCAGCGCCCTGGCGTGCCTGGTGGCCGAGGCCGGGGCGCTGCCGCGCCAGTTCGGCATCGTGCCCGACGATTTGCCGCGCTTGACCGAGGCGCTGGCCGAAGCCCTGACCGTATGTGATGTGGTGCTCCTCTCCGGGGGCAGCTCCATCGGCGCGCGCGACCATTCCGTCGCCGCCATGCTGGCCCAGCCCGGCGCGGAAATCTTGGCCCACGGCGTGGCCATGAGCCCCGGCAAGCCCACCATCCTCGCCCGCATGGGGAATAAGGCAGTGCTCGGCCTGCCCGGCCAGGTGACCTCGGCCCAGGTGGTGATGACCGTGCTGGGCAAGCCTTTCCTGCGCCACCTTTCAGGCGGGTCCCAGCCGCTTTCGGCAACGCCTCCGCCTTTTGTGGCCGAGCTGGCGCGCAACGTCGCGGGCCGGCCGGGACGCGAGGATTTTGTGCGCGTGCGCCTGGAGGCGCGGTCCGGCCAGCCTCCCTTGGCCCATCCGGTGTTCGGAAAAAGCGGGCTGCTGAAGACCCTGCTGGCGGCCGATGGCCTTGTGGCCGTGCCCGCCAGCGCAGAGGGCCTGTACAAGGGCCTGCTCGCGCCGGTCTGGCCGCTGTAGCCCGCCGTTTGCGGTTTCTTTGGCCGCATGTTTTCCGCCATCGCTCCCTTTTGCCGTCCCCCCCTTGCCCACCGTTCTGGGGCTTGTGACAAAAGGCGCGCTTCTTGACGCGCCGCCCGCGCAGTTCTAATTGAGCGCACTGCCCGCGAAGCGGGACCCTGCACACGGTCCCGGTTGTCCCGCCGCCCTCTCGCGCGGACCAAGCCCTCGCGGCACGGAGGTCCCCATGGCTCAGAAACAGCTTTCCGCACCCGACATCCTGGCCCGCAAAGGCGGCGAGAAGATCGCCGTGCTCACGGCCTATGACTATCCCACGGCCCTGCTCGCCGACGAGGCCGGAGCCGAGGTGGTCCTGGTTGGCGACAGCCTGGGCATGGTCTGCCTGGGCCTGCCCGACACGTTGGGCGTCACCATGGCCGACATGCTGCACCACACCAAGGCCGTGTGCCGGGCGGTGAAAAAGGCGCTGGTGGTGGCGGACATGCCCTTTCTCTCCTACCAGACCAGCGTGGCCGAGGCCGTGGCCAACGCCGGGCGCTTTTTGCAGGAGGCCGGAGCCCGTGCGGTGAAGCTTGAAGGCGGCGTGGAATTCGCGCCGGTGGTCCGGGCCATGCTGGCCGCGGGCATTCCGGTCATGGGGCACATCGGCCTCACCCCGCAGCAGGTGGCGCGCTTTGGCGGCTTCAAGGCCCAGGGCAAAACCGCCCGGGCCGCCAAGCAGCTGCTGGCCGACGCCCGCGCTTTGGCCGAGGCAGGATGCTTCGCCCTGGTTTTGGAGGCCGTGCCCGCCGAGGTGGCCCAACGCATCACGGCCGAGATAGGCATTCCAACCATCGGCATCGGGGCCGGACCCGGCTGCGACGGTCAGGTGCTGGTGTTCCACGACGTGTTGGGCCTGTGCCCCGGCCTGCGGCCGAGCTTCGTCAAGCAGTATGCCGACCTTTGGACACCGTCTAGGGACGCCCTTGCGGCCTATTGCGCCGAGGTGCGCGCGGGAGCCTTCCCCGCCGCCGCCAACACGCGCCGCATGGATCCCTCCGAGCTGGCGGTGTTCAACACCCCGGACGCGGACGCCTAGGCCCGCATGAGCGCCGTCGCTGAAACGCTCACCTTCGCCGCTCTGTGGCATGGCCTGGCCGT
>Ga0209800_10004229_pt1 | contig 10720 bp, 10 predicted proteins | sample Higcelweek8metaG_FD_187174 | JGI IMG/M metagenome (GOLD analysis project Ga0209800, IMG submission 187174) | Freshwater pond sediment microbial communities from the University of Edinburgh, under environmental carbon perturbations - High... | ecosystem: Environmental > Aquatic > Freshwater >... | reverse complement strand
GTTATCCGCGACCTGGGCGACAAGATCAACACCAAGCGCATTGCGCGGTCCCTGGGTGTGCCGACCATTCCCGGCTCCGACCGCCCCATCTTCGACGAGATGGAGGCCGCGGACCTTGCGCACACCATTTTCGCCTTCCAGGCGGAGCAGGGCATAGCGGAGGGCTGCGTGCTGGTGAAGGCCAGCGCGGGCGGCGGCGGCATGGGCATCGAGGAAGTGTACGACATGGACACCTTCCGCTCGGTGTACCGGCGCATCCGCAATTACGCCAAGCGCAACCTCTCCGACGAGGGCGTGCTCATCGAGCAGCGCATCTTCGACTTCAACCACCTGGAAGTGCAGGTGGCGGCGGAGCGCGGCGGCAAAAACGCCGTGCACTTTGGCACGCGCAACTGCTCCGTGCAGAGTCTGGGGCGGCAGAAGCGCATCGAGGTGGCGCCGGGGTTCGACCCGTCGAGCCTCGGCTATGCCTTCGACGCCGCGGGCGTGCTTTCCGGCATCACCACCCATTCCGTGAACATGGCCAAGGCCGTGGGCTACGACAACGTGGGCACCTGGGAATGGATAGTGACGCCCAAGGGTGAGCCCTTCCTCATGGAGGTCAACACGCGCATCCAGGTGGAGAATGGCGTTTCCGCGGTTATTTCCCGGCTGCACGGCAAAGACGGCGTCAACATCATCGCCGAGCAACTGCGCCTGGGCCTGGGCGAGCCGCTGGGCTACACCCAGGCAGACGTTGCCTTTTCCGGCGTGGGCATCGAGTACCGCATCATCGCCGAGGACCCCGCCGACCGCTTCACGCCGTGCCTGGGCCGCATCGACCGGTTCCACTGGCGGGCCGCGCCCTGGCTCATGGTCTCCACGCAGGTGCCCACCGCCCTGCCCGGCGGGGCGCCCTACGACATCCCCATGGACTTCGACCCCAACCTGGCTTTGGCGATTGTCTGGGGCGAGAACCTGGCCCAGGCCAGGGCGCGCGGCGAGGAATTCCTTTCCGGGCTGGTGCTGGCCGGAACGGACACAGCCGGAATGCCCCTGCGCACCAATGTGGACTTTCTGCGCACACGCACCCAGACCCTTCTGCACTTCTAGGCGGTCATTCGCGTGGATATAGACAAACGCACCCAGCAGCTCGCGGCCCGGCTCGCCTACATCCGCGACATCTTCGGCCAGCGGGAGAACGCTTCCGCCACGCTGTTGAAAAACCGCCTGGAGGAGTTCCTGGCCAATGCCAGCGGCTACGGCATGCGCGAACTGCACGTGCAGGTCGCCCGGCTGGAGGAGCTTTTTTCGCTGCTTGAGGGCAAGCTTGAAGGCGAACTGACGCCCATGGACCGCGTGCGCATCGTCCGCCACCCGCAGCGCATCAGCCTCAAGGACATTCTGGAGAATGTGTACGACAACTACACGGAGATCGGCGGCCAGGACGAGTGGAGCATCGATCCGGGCATGATCATTGCGCGGGCGACCATAGCCCGGCGCATGGGCAGAAAAACCGTGCACCAGCCGGTCATGGTCATTGGCCAGGAAAAAGGCCACGGACAGGAGTTCCGCAACGGCGGGTCCATAAAGCCCTGGGGCAACGCCAACGCGCTGTATTACATGCGCGTGGCCGAGACCGAGAACATCCCCATCCACACCTACGTGTTCACGCCGGGCGCGTTCCCCGTGGAGGACTACCCCGGTGCGGCCCAACAGATCGCCAAGAGTCTTTACATCATGGCCGGACTCAAGGTGCCCATCGTCTCCGTGTTCAGCGAGGGCGGCAGCGGCGGGGCAGAGGCCATCGCCCTGGCGGACAAACGGCTCATGCTCTCCCACGGATATTATTCCGTCATTTCGCCCGAGGGCGCGGCCGCCATCGAGGGCGGGCTCAAGGGACGCGCCACGCCGGAGCTCATAGAGCGCTGCGCCGAGCGCTTGTGCATCACCGCCGAGGACAACCTGCGCCTGGGCTTCATCGACCGCGTGATTCAGGAGCCGCCCCTTGGCGCGCGGCCCGACAACTATGAATTCTTCCGCCAGCTCCGGCGGGAGATCATCCGCGCCACGGACGAGATAGTGCACGGCGCCCAGAGCCTTGGGCCGTTGCGCGCCCTGGCCATGCAACGCGACAGGCTCTGCGCCGACCCCCAGGACATCTTCGTCCGCTGGTCGCTGCGGGCCTCTGCGCGCAATACGCTGGTTTTGCGCCGGGAGCAAAAATTCCGGGCCATGAGCAAGACCGCCCTGCGCGACAACAGGACCCTGAGCACCCGGCTGGTCATAGGCCTTGCGCGGGGCCTGTGGCAGGTGCACAGCCTGCTGCGCCACGACATGCTCTCCAGATACAAGCGCCGCATTAGCGCCTTGCTGGAGCAGTGGGAGGCGGAGCTGCGGGCTTTGGGGCACGGCCTGGGCGGTCCCCTTTCCTGGCTGAGCGGTGTTGGCAGGCAGCGCATGGGCGTTCCGCCCGAGGCTTTGGAACGGCTTACCAGCCTGTCCTGCCCGGAAGAAGGCGCCTGCCGCCTGGAGGACGAGTGGGGATACGTGAGCCCCAAGAGCAAGGAAGACCGTACGCTTACCTGCCCGAACACGGCCAGCCACGGCTGTCAGGACCTCTGGGCCCCGGATCTTTTCGGCGAGTTCGCCGGGGTGTGCTCCCACTGCGGCCATCATTTTCCCATGGAGTTCCAGTGGTATCTGTACAATGTCTTCAATTTCGCCCAGGGCTACGAGTTCAACTCCGAGCTTGAGTCGGCCAACCCTTTGCACTATGAGGGCTTCGACCTGAAGCTGGCCGAGGCCAAACGCGCCACCGGGCTCGGAAGTTCGTGCATCACGTTCGAATCGCGTCTCGACGGCATAAACGCAGTGGTGGGCGTGCTGGTGAACCCCTTCCGCGGCGGCACCGTGGGCGCGGCCGAAGGCGAAAAGCTCATTCGGGCCATTGACCGCGCGCGCATCAAGCGCCTGCCGTTTCTTATGTATTCGCACGGCACGGCGGGCATTCGCATCCAGGAGGGCACCTGCGGCGTCATCCAAATGCCGCGCGTGACCATGGCCGTGCGCCGCTATATCGACGCCGGAGGGCTGTACTTGGTGCTGTACGACACCAACTCCTACGCCGGGCCGGTGGCGAGCTTTCTCGGCTGCTCGCCGTACCAGTTCGCTATGCGCTCCTCGAATATCGGCTTCGCCGGGCCGGGCGTCATTTTAGAGACCACGGGAACCCAGGTGCCCCCCAAATATCATCGGGCTTTCTCGGCCTTGTCGCGCGGGCACATTCAGGGTATCTGGGACCGGCGCGACCTGAAGAAGAATCTGCATCAGGCCCTGCTGACCATGGGCGGCAGGAATCTGTATTACCGTTAAGATGAGGGACCGACTTTGCTGAACGTCAAGGAAATGCTTGAGGAATTGAAAGCCTCTCCCTACGAGGAGATGGAAATTACCACTCCGCACACCGGCGTTATCCAGTTTGTGGGGTTGAACCCCGGCGACCGCGTGGTTGGGCCCGGCGGCAAATGGAACGAAAAGCCCGGCACCTTGCTGGCCAACCTGACCCGCGAGAAGAACAAGAAGCCCATTTGCGCCACGCAGAAGGGACTGGTGACGAACATCGCCACCGAACTTGAGGGCAAGTTCGTGGAAGCCGGCGAGCGTCTGCTCACCATCCGGCACTTCTTGTCCAAGGAAGAGGTCATTGCCCGCATTCTGAAGAAGGCGCTTTACCTGTTTTGCGCGCCGGAACGCGCCAAGTATTATTTCGTTCCCGAGATCGACGCCAAGATCAAGGTCGGCGGCGAGCAGTCCGTCAAGCCGCGGGAAGGCATGGAGATGTTCATCGTCTCGCGCATGAAGCGTGAAACGCCCCTTGCCTACGCCGGGCCGGAGGGCATCATCTACGCCGTGTATTTCCAGCAGGGCGACAACGTCGACGGCGGCCAGCCGCTCATCGGCGTGTGCCAGGAATCGCAGCTTTCCCTCATCCAGGACGTGGTGAACCGCGTTCAGGGCGAGTGGGAAGAGCAGGACTAGCCCGTGGGGCGCACCCTGCAAATCCGCGTTTCCGCCTGGACCTTTGATCCGGCCGAGGTGGAGAAGCGCTGGCCCCGGCTCGTTGCCTTGGGGTTCAGCCCGCCAACCTTGCTCCAGCAGGAGCGCGGCGTCTTGGAGTTGACGGACAGCCTCGTCGCCCGCCATGAGATGGCCGTGCTGCCGGAGCCCGCGCAAAAGCTTCTGGCCGAGTCCCTGCGCCGGGTGGGCACCGCGCGCGAACGCCTCACCGCGGCCTTGGCCGAATGGAACGCGCGGGCGGCCAACACCGCCACCGACGACATCGAAGAGGCGCTGGACGAGGCCGAGCAGCAGGCGCGCGCGCTCAAGAGCGTGCCTGGACTCGACTAACCGCCTGTGCTATCGGATCAGCGAACGAATACGTTTTTCTCAAAGGAGCGACACCATGGCTGGCAGTCTGAATAAAGTGATTCTTGTCGGGCACCTGGGACAGGACCCGAAAATTTCGTATACCCAGTCCGGTCAGCCTGTGGCCAACCTGCGCATGGCCACGAGCGAACGCTTCAAGGATAAGCAGGGCCAGTGGACCGACCGCACCGAGTGGCACACCGTTGTCGCCTGGGGCAAGGACGCGGAGTTCTGCAGCAACTACCTGGCCAAGGGCGCGCTGGTCATGATCGAAGGCCGTTTGCAGACCCGCAAGTGGCAGGACAAGGAAGGCCAGGACCGCTATTCCACGGAGGTTGTGGCCAACCGCGTGCAGTCCCTTGGCGGGCGGCCGCAGGGCGAGGGCGGCGGCGCAAGCGGCATGCGTCCACAGGGCGGCATGCAGCCGCAAGCCGGGCGCCCGGCGCAGCAGCCCCAGCGCGGCGGCGGCAACCCCCCGTTCCAGGATGACGAGGACCTTGGCCCGGCGTTCCCGTCCGAGGCCAGCGGCATGGACGACGTGCCGTTCTAAACGGTTGTTTTCCCAAGGCAGATTTTCCCCTTGGTTTCCTCAAGGTAAAATTAAAGGCTTGACCGGGCATCCCTCCGGCCAAGCCTTTTTTGTGAGGCAAACTTACAGAGACGAGTATGCTCCTGCTGCTCGCAATACATGCCACTCCATCCCCGTTTTTCCATTCCCAGCGAAAACGCCGGGCCGAGTCTTGCCCGGTCCGGCGTTTTCGCTGGCCTGAGGGGGCTCGGGGGGCATCATGCCCCACGACCGCCGGAGGCTATTCTCTATTCTTCCGCATCCGGCCCTTCCTGCGCCAGCTTCAGGTTCTTGGCGTAGGTGGCGGCGCTTATGCCCGCCACGCAGCCTTCGCCCACGGCCTTGGCCATTTGCAGCGGCCCGCCGCAGATGTCGCCCGCGGCGAACACGCCGGGCACGTTGGTGGCCTGGCGCTTGTCGGTTTCCAGATACTTCATGCTGTCATCCAGGGTGAGGCCCAGGGATGAGGCGAGTTCCAGCACACCCTTCGCCCCCAGTTCGATGAACACGCCGGCGACCGGCAGCACGGTTCCGTCGGCAAGCTCCAGACCCGTGGCCTGCTTGTCGCCCTGGATGGCCTTGACCTTTGCGCCCTCGTGCAGCACCGCGCCGCTTTGCTCAAGCTTGGCTTTGAGGGCGGGGGAAACATCAAGGGTTTCGGCCACGAGGTGCACGCTCCTGGCCAGCGCCAGCAGGGTGAGCGCACCACCGGCCGCGGCGCTTTGCCCGCCGATGACGGCCACGTCCTCGCCGCGGAAGAACCCGCCGTCGCAGTCGACGCAGTAGGAGACGCCGCGCCCAAGCAGCTCTTTTTCCCCCGGCACGCCCAGCTTGTTGCGCGTGGTGCCGGTGGCGATGATGAGACTGCGGGCGCATATCTGCTGGCCGCTCTCGGTTTCGATGCGGAAGCACAAGCCCGTGGGAGTGATGCCGAGGGCGTCCTCTTCCAGCATCTCGGCGCCGAAGCTTTTGGCCTGGGCCAGCCCGGTGGTGAGCATGGTTTCGCCGCTGGTCTTGAACATGCCGAGGAAGTTTTCGACATGCGCCCAGAACAGGCTGCTTTTGTTCATGCGGCCCAGCATGAGAACGCTGGCCTTCTTGCGCGAGGCGTGTATGGCGGCCTGGATTCCGGCGGGGCCGCAACCGAGGATGACGACATCGTAAATCGGGTGCTGGTCCATGGAGGCTCCTTTTGCTGTGCGGTGCTTCAAGGCTGCAAGCTAAGCATCCTCGAGGCGGCGGGCAAGGTCCTCGTCTATCTGCTTTTGAAACGCGTTGATGGCGGGAACTTTTGGCAGTGATTCAAACAGTGTGTCGAGGTGGCCGCGTTGCTTGAGCATGCGCAGCGAGGCCCTGAAGTTCAGATCGTAGAGCCAACCGATGGTCATAAGTTTGAAATCATTGATATAAACAAGGTCGGCATAGTCGCCGGGTTCGCGTCGCAGAAGGGTGTCGGTAATTTTTGTGGTGTAGGCGTCGGGCACGTCCTTCACATGCAGGGCAATCTCCGGGTGCTTGGGCTTGTCCTGGGCGAAGTGCGCGATCATGACGCCGTAGATGTCCAGCTTGTCGCTGTCGCGGATGACGCGGGCGACCGTGTCCAGTTCCTTGTCGCGCAGGGGGGGCAGGGTGCGTTTGTTGTGCAGGTACACCGCGCCAAGAACCCTGCGCTTGATGTCGCCCGGCACGCCTTCCAGCAGCTTTTCCCGCAGGATGTGCGTGACGCTCAAGGCCGCATGGTTGGCGGACACGGGGTCGCGGAAGGTCTTGAACTCCCGGTATTGGGGAAAGCGCCCCACATCGTGCAGCAGCGCGGCCAGTCTGCCGGCAATGACAAGGCGGTCCGGCAGGCCTTCTTCCCGTGCAATGTGTTCCGCATTGGCGAGCACGCGCTTCGTGTGTTCAATCTTGAGCCGGAACGCGAAGGTTTCGCCAGGGTCGTTCAGAAAGGCGGTGGCGAACGACTCGAAACGATCCGCCACTTGAAGTACCAGATCGTGATTCATTGATCGATGGCCCGCTTCTTCATCTTATATACGGCGTTGCTCACGCGGCCGGCGCGCAGGTCAGCCTCAAGCTCCGCATGTGCCTTGCGTCTGGCCTCTTCGGCCTCGCGCTCCATTTCCTTGTCGCGCCAAATGCCGCCCGGACCATACAACAACCGCAAGAACAGGCAGATTCCCCCCAGAATGATGGCGGAAAATGCATAGGTGGCGAAGCTGGTCTGCCAGTCTCCACCGAAGCCGGAGTTGAAGGGCCAGCCGGTCCATTTTGTGGGCAGGGCCGCCTGCGCCGAGAGCTGCGAAAGAAAGCCGGAAAAGTAGAACATCAAGCCAGTGCCTCCGAATATGCCTGGGCCGTGCGATAAGCGCGGCCTCGCCGCAGAGATACGTCGTGTTTGCGCGCTATGCAAGTTCAACGGAAGCGGGCGCGGGACGATTGTCTCTTGTGCGAAGTTCGGATATGGCTTTGGTTGAGGGAGGCGCCATGCGTATACTCATTGCGGAAGATGACAACACGAGCGCACGCTACATGTCCGGGCTGCTTTCCCGTTTCGGGGAGTGCACGGTGGTCGAGGACGGCGAGCTCGCAATGGCGGAGTATTTCGCTGCCCGGGACGAAAAGCGTCCGTTTCAGCTCATTTGTCTGGACATCATGATGCCGAGAAAAAACGGCCAGGAAGTGCTTGAGGCGATCCGGACGGATGAGGCCGCCCTGGGCATTGCCTCCGGTCAGGGGGTCAAGATACTCATGACCACCGCCCTGGGCGATGTGCGCTCCGTCATGAGCGCCTACAAGGGCGGCGCAACTGCTTACATCACCAAACCAATTCTGACCGAGCGCCTGTACGAGACCCTGTGCGGCCTCGGTTTCGAGGTCTAGCGAGGACCTCCACGCATGAAGATGAAACCTTTGTTGACCCTGGCTGTTGTGGCGTTGGCCTGCGCCCTGTTCACCGATGCCGCCCTGGCAAAACGGATGGGCGGTGGCGGTTCGTTCGGCAGCAAGAGCACCTACTCGCGCAGCTATTCCCCCGCGCCGAGCGCGCCTTACTCCCCTTCGGCCCCGGCGCAGCCAGGGCAGATGTCCCGTTCGGCAACCCCGACCCCGACTCCCCCCTTGGCCCAGCCCTCCGGCGGCATGTTCGGGCGCATGGGCTGGGGCCTTGGCGGATTCATGGCGGGCGGGCTTATCGGCTCCATGCTTTTCGGCCACGGCGGCGGCTTTGGCGGCGGCGGTGGTGGCATCGGCATGCTCGACATCCTGCTCATCGGTCTGGCCTTGTATCTCGGCTACCGTTTGTTGCGCAGCCGTACCAATGCGGCCAATGTCCCCGGCCAGCGGACCCGCCCGGAGGATCTGCGTCCTCCCCGTGTCGACGCCCGTACACAGGCGGCCCAGAACTGGGAGCAACTGCGCACGACGCCATCGGCCGGCGCCCCTGCCGGGCAGGCCGATGCCGCTAGCGCGACGGGCGGTTTCGGCGTCAACCCGGTCTCGGAAACAGCGGAAGCTCCGGTTGTTCCGGCAGGCTTCAGCGTTCCCGACTTCCTTGAGGGTGCCAAGACCGTGTATGCGCGGTTGCAGCATTCCTGGGACCGGCGCGATCTGAGCGACATCGCCCTTTTCACCACGGCGGAGGTTCTGGCCGAGATTCGCCAGCAGGCAAATGCGGACCCCACTCCCTCCAAAACCGAGCTTCTGCTTGTCAACGCCAAGCTGCTGGAGTTCAAGGAAGAGCCTGCCGACACAGTGGCCACGGTGCTTTTTGATGTGCTCATGCGCGAGGACGCGGACGAGCAGCGCCCCAAGCAGATCCGGGAGGTCTGGCACTTCTCGCGCCCCACCGCCGACCTCAAAGCCAACTGGCGGCTTGAGGGCATCCAGCAACTCGAAGGCTAACGCCGCGCACCCCATACGCCAACACGAAGCCCGGAACCCAGATTCCGGGCTTCTTTTCGCAAGGAGCAACCATGCTTAAGCTTAAGGACTGCCTCAAGGTCTACACTGCTGACCAGGACAAGGCCGCGCCGCCCTCGGAGACTGTGGCCAGGGTCAAGGCCCGGCTTGAGGCCAAGTGCCCCGGAGTCCTTGAGGAGACCAAACGCGTGGACACCGGGCGCCTTGGCATTCCTGTTTTTTTGAGCGTGTGCGGTCCGGCCGCGCGCGCGGTGATGCCCACCAGAAAACAGATGGGCAAGGGCGCAAGCCCGGAGCAGGCCGAGGCCTCGGCGCTCATGGAGCTTGTGGAGCGCTTCAGCTATTTCAGCTTCTGGGCTGACGAGGCGAATTTCACCTCGGCCACCTGGACAGAGGCGGAAGGGCTGTTTGGCGCTTCCCTCATGGACATCCGCCAGGTGGTCCAGTCCGTGGACGACGAATTGACACCGGAGAACGCGCGTCGGCTCATGGATCTGGTGCGCTGGCGCTTTTGCCCGGCGCTCAACGTGGCCACGGGCGAAACCTGCGTGCTGCCCCTGGACTGGTTCAAAATCCTCAACGAATTCAATGGATCATCCGCTGGCAACACACCGGAGGAGTCCATCCTGCAAGGTGGCTGCGAGCTGGTGGAACGCCACGTTTCGGCCATTGTGGACCGCACCTCCCCCACGCTGCCCACCATCAACCAGGACACCCTCACCGACCCGGTGTTGGCGGACCTTTGCCAGCGCTTCCGCAAGAACGGCATCCTGCTGCTGCTCAAGGATTTTTCGCTCGGCATGCCGGTGCCCACGGTGGCGGCCCTGGCCTTCGATCCGCAGACCTTCCCGGCCATGAGCGAGATCGTCTACACTGCGGGCACTGCGGCCTCCCCCGTGAAGGCGGCCGTGCGCGCCGTGACGGAGATTGCCCAACTTGCCGGCGACTTCGAGACCGGCCGCGTGTACGAAGCCTCCGGCCTGCGGAAGTTCACCGCCCCCGGGCAGTTCGACTGGCTCATCAAAGGGGAGCTTGTGGAGCTGGAGAGCCTGCCCTGCGTTGAGGACCAAAACATCCGCGTGGAGGTGGCGCGGCTTTCCGAGGGACTGCTGGCGCAGGGGCATACGCTCTATACCGTGGAGACCACCCGCACGGATCTCGGCGTGCCCGCCAACTACAACCTCGTGCCGGGGTTCGACTTCCGCGAGCGCACCAAGAACCGCAGCCTGGGGCTGTTCGTGGGGCGCAAGCTGGCAGAGGACGCCCCGGACGACGAAGCCGTGTCCGGCCTTTCCGTCTTGGCCGAGATAGCCCCAAATGCGTATTATCTGCCGTTCTTCCAGGCATTGCTGGCCTTGCGCCTGGGCGACATCGCCACCGCCGCCGGCCTGTTCGCCCAGGCGGAACCCGCGCAGCCGGGGACCCAGGAGCGGGCCTTGTGCGCCTTCTATCAGGCCTATGCCCTGTCGCTTGAGGGCGAGTGGGCGGCAACCGTGCCGCACCTGGACCGGGCCATCGGGCTGGACGCGGAAGTGAAGGAATATTTCAACCTGCGTGGCGTGGCGCGGTTCAAGGCCGGTCAATACGCTTTGGCCAAGGAAGACTTCCACGCCGTTTTGGGGCTGGACAGCGGCTCGGCGCCGGACCTTGCCAACCTGGGGTTGTGCCACAAGTTCATGGGCGAGAAGGACGACGCGCGCGAGTGCCTTGCCTCGGCCCTGGCGCTGGATTCGACACTGGAGTATGCCCGTACCCACCTGAATGAATTGCTAGGGGCGGAGTCTGAATAAAATTCCCCCTGAAAGGCGGATATACTGACCGACC
>Ga0209800_10004228_pt1 | contig 10729 bp, 5 predicted proteins | sample Higcelweek8metaG_FD_187174 | JGI IMG/M metagenome (GOLD analysis project Ga0209800, IMG submission 187174) | Freshwater pond sediment microbial communities from the University of Edinburgh, under environmental carbon perturbations - High... | ecosystem: Environmental > Aquatic > Freshwater >... | reverse complement strand
GAAAGAATAATCAATATTAATGATGACTATGATGGTGATGGTCTTTCTAACTTGGATGAAGCGTATTTTGGAACGGATCCTTATAACTTTGATACTGACGGAGAGGGCATTAGTGACTTTGATGAAGCAAAAAAGAAAAATGGTTATTTTACAGATCCATTAAATCCTGATACTGATAGGGATGGAATATATGATTCAACTGAGTACAAATTATCTAAAAATCCGTTGCAAAAGAATGAGAACTCATCTGTAGTAAGAACAGCATCTAGTATGTCACAGAGTGTAACGGTAAGTATTTACGGAGATAGCAATCTGACTGTATGCCCTATTAAAGTGTTTGAAAGCGACAGCATTTTATTAAAATCCATAAAAGGTGTTGTAGGCAACCCCGTTGAAGTATCTTTAAACGGATATAAAATGGACCATGCATCAATTACATTCAGTTATAGCGATTCGGATTTCAAGGATATTGCCGAAGAAGATAATTTGACAATATATTGGGTTGACTATAAAAATAACAAGCTTGTACCATTGGCAGATGACAAAGTTTCAATTGATAAGGTAAACAATAAAATAACTGGTATAGTTTCGCACTTTAGTGTTTATATTGCTGGACCGAAAAATTTATTGGATATTTACGGCAACAAAAATGTAGTGTTTGCAATAGATGAGTCAGGAAGTATGAGGTTTTATGATGCAAACTTTAGCAGAAGAGCTGTTGTATCAAGATTTATTTCGGATATGAATACTCAAACAACAAAGGCATCTATTGTAACTATTAGCTCAAGAGCATCTACGAAAGTTCCATTTACAAGTGATATAGAATTATTGAAGCAGGGAATGGAAAACTTTCCACCATGTGATTCATCGTATACTGATATTTGTGATGGGCTGGTTGAAGCCGAAAACAATTTTGATAGTAGTTCAAGTGCCAGTAAGTATGTTATTCTACTATCAGATGGTTTGCTTGATATCGGTGAAAGCGGTGATAGCATTGTTGATAAAGCGCGTATTATGGCTGGTAAAAATATAAGAATAATTACGGTTGCGTTAGGAAGCAAAGCTAATGTAGGTTTGTTAACCAAGATTGCAGAGGCAACAGGTGGCGAATGCTTCTCAATTAATAATGATGAGAGTCTTACAGTCGATCAGCAAAACACAGAGATATACAAGGTATACTCCAAAATATACGATATACTTTCGTGGGGTGGAAGTGATCAAAACTTCCCATATATACCTGACTTTGATGGAAGAGAAAAACCAATACTTAATATTACATCAGGACCGTATGTTGTAAATGATCCTGTAGGAATATCGGCTGAATGTAGTGATGCATATAAGATGGTAGTTAAAATTGATGAGCCTGATACCGATCCTGCAAGTGCAACAGTAAATTATTTTGATGATAGAAAAAACCCATTAGTGAGTTTTAATTTTGATTTGAAGTATGAGGGTTCTTATATTATTACAGCCGTAGCTGACTATGAAAGCGATGCTCCTAGGCAGACTAGTAAGGTGATTTATGCATGGGAGAAGGGAAAAAAGTTTACCTATACAACAAATGACTTTATAGTTTACCATTACGATTCAATACCTAAAACACCAAAATTGTTACTTAATGCGTTATTAGCTGACGATCCTTTATACTTGGATAATAGAACAAGTCCATCGGAAGAACCATTACATGTATTTGCAAGTTACTACGGGCAAGTTGGACCAGCGTGGATACAGATATTGGCAAGCATGCTCAAAGACGTTAGGGTAAAGTACGAGAATGGTGAGTATAATTATTCTGATTATATGACTATTTCAAACCGTATAAGGGATATGTTAAAATGTTCGTTAGAAGGATATGCGGTGCTATCGTGGCAATATTCACCAAGAGTCGTTGGAGGTTTTGGCTGGGAAACCATTTTTAGGGATACTAACTTTATAATAGTTTGTAGCGATGAATCATATGAAAGAGGTAATACAACTGATGAAATTCAGAATTTCATTGCTGCTTTAAATGGATATGTAAATTTACCAATCCAACAAGCAGAACAAATATATGGGCTTTGTATGATTGCAGAAAGTTTAGTTGGTGTTGTAATGAATGTTGCTTATTCGATAGGTTCATGTAGGGCATCTGCACAGATGAATGCGATTTCGAAGCAAATGAAAAAACTCCAGAGCGTAACTACTCAAGCACAAAAAGAAGCAATAATAAATGCTACGTCTGAAGTAATACAAGAGGTGGCTGAAGCTATTAATAAGCTTGAGTCAGGAAATACTAGCGTAATTGATGACATAGTAAAAATTAATAAAGTTGATGATTTGTACGAATTCACTACAAAAAGAGGTACTACATTTTTGATGCCTGAAAGTGAGCTACCTATTGCTATAAGAGGTATTGTAAAGAATGCGGCTGAAATATATAGTAAAAATAAATCTGGAACAACTAATATATTAAAGTTTGCAGACGGTTATGATATACATTTGACAACTGTTGAAGATTTTAGTGCTAAAACTAGCATTGGCGTGATAGGTGGACATAACTTAGACGAATTTAAGAAATTTATTTTAAACAAATTCAAAGGATATATAAATAATTTCGATGAATGCATAGCTATTGAGAATGGAATACGCCTAGAAAGACAACATCCAACAATAAAAGGAATTTCTGAATTTTACTACCAATTACCTGTGTTTGATGGTAGAGGAAATTATCTTGGATATTGGAAGATGTACAAAAATCCTAAAACAGTATATGACGATACTATTTCAAATGAAACGATATTACAATGGGGAAGAGATGCCATGAACGAAGGAATTAGAGCAAATAGAATTACTATTCAAACTGAGCATAATGCTGTAGCAGATATTGTTCATGGAATTGCTCCAAATGGGCTTAAGTTTGAAGGATTCATTGATAAAATAACTGGAGAAATAACAAATTTTTATCCTAAAATTGATTAAAGGAGCAAGAAATGTTATGGAAGAAAATGTTATCTGTGTGGAGAGTTTACAAGAAAAAAAAGAAATGATGAAAGGTTATTTTAAAACAATTGGGGATTTACACTTATTACGTGCAATATCCAGATTTAAAGAGGGGAATGGATATGGGGAAAGTTGCAAGTGCTGTAGTTTTGCAACTGAATATCATCCAGAAGAAGAGGGATATTTTGGTGAAACTGGAGTTAACTTTAGTATGATTCCACCATTATCTAAATTTGAAGTAAATGCAATAGTTGATAATGAAACATTTTATTGCTATCTAAAAGAAGTATGTGTAGATTACTTAAAACGGTTTCCTAAAGATTCAACTATAATGAATCAGTATTTGATAGAGATAGCAAAAAGACTTAATGTTGATTGTTAAGGTTCTCAGAAGGTTAGTAAAACATTATGTTTAAATTAGGACAGTTTGATATTAAATGGTTAACTAACCTTCCGATGTAAATATTTATTATGGTGGGACTGTTAATGGCAAAATTTTCAAATGGGTCAGTCAGAAAGTTTACTTGCAATAAGAATGTTCAGGTATGGATTTGAAAAGGCTGTTGAGAGGGCAGGGGATGAAAACAACGAAGAAATTACACTCTATTATCCAAAAATGGCCAATTGACAGCTGTGACCCAAAACAGTAAAGATGGTTCTTTCCATGATGCTGCAAAAACTGAGTATGATAAATATGGAAGAATAGAAAAGGAGATATCTCCCAAGGGTAATGTATACGATTATGATTATTATCCAAGCGGAAAAGTTGATGCCATGACTGATCCAGAAGGGTTCGTTACAAGGTATACATACGATATATTTGGAAATTTAGAGACTGAGTCAAGGACTAATGGAGATTACAAATATGAGTATGATTACGACTATAAATCCTACTCTGAAAAAGGTACATATGAACAAAATGTTGTGACTAAAACCGATTATATAGGTGAGGGAAGCACATTAAAGACAGAAACAATATATGATTATGCTGGAAGGGTTGTAGAACAAAAAGTGAACGTTAATAAACCTGTTTATACTACATACTATCCTAACGGCAATGTTGAAAGTGTAGCCGATTCAAGAGGAAACACTACAGATTATTACTATGAGAATGCAATGTCATCAAGTTATTCTGAGATAGAGGTAATAAGTCAACAAAGTGAATATGTTCAAGTAGTGGCATATGAGGATAGAACAGTAGGTTTAAAATCAGATGGGACAGTATGGGAGTTTAATGTAACACCAAAACAGATAGAAGGATTGAGTAATATCAAATCTGTTTTCTGTACTAATCAACATGGAATATTGGCTGTATCTAAAGATGATGGACGTATATTGAAATATACAAGTGATGGATACAAAGAATTTACAAAGCTTAAACATGTTAGAAAAATTTCTGGTGGTTCTGGGCATACACTTTATTTAACTGAGGAAGGATCAGTATATGCAAGTGGATTAAATTATGGTTTCTTGGGAATAGAAAAGGGTAGTATTTTGGGTTATACTGTTGATGAGCCTGTCGAAGTAAATCTTGGAGGTAAAAAAGCAATTGATATTGCTGCTAGTGGTTGGGCATATTCGCTAGTAGTAATTGATGATGGAACAGTATATGGATTTGGAAAAAATGATTATGGTCAATTAGGGATACCAGTAGGGGCAGATGCATCAGAACCAATTTATCTTCCAGTTATAATACCAAATCTAACAGATGTGAAAGCTGTTGCGGTATCACCATCAGTTTATAATCGTGCATATGTATTGAAGAATGATGGTAGTATTTGGTCGTGGGGGTACTTCGATAGTAGCCTTGGTATTGGTGAAAGTAGTGAAAAAATAATACCACCTACAGAGGTTATTGATAATTCAGGATTAAGGACAGAATCCATAGCAGTAAGTACCTATACTTTACAAGCTATAAAAGAAGATGGTAGTTTGTGGAATTGTGGCGTGAACTATGGTGATTTGGGTATTGGGTATCCATGGAGCTTTGTTATAAATAAACTTAATTACAAAAATCCTACAATAAATAATATAAAAAGTATAAGTGCAGGATATCATCACGTGGTGGCTCAAAAGAACGATGGTTCTGTGTGGGTGTGGGGAGAGAATAGAGATGGTCAATTAGGAACTGGAGATGAAGTAACTAGATATTATCCAGAAAGTATAAGTAAAAGACGGGACTGCTATTTTGAAGCTTTATATATTTATTCTGGATACGGTAATGGGTCTAATTCGTACACTTATCTCTATAATCCAAAATCCACAAAACTAACTTGTTCAGTTCCAAAGGGCCAAAAATCTGCAAAAATAAGGTTAAGCGAGGATGACATGTTTGCAGGACTGACATATAATGTCACTCAAGCAGAAACACTACCAGGTAAAGCAAAAATTGAAATTAAAGAAAACGGATCTGTTGTAAAAGAGTATTCAATAAATTTCTTAGAACCATCAGATACATTTTATAGCAGTACAGATGGCTCCATTGATTATGGAGGAGATTCCAATATGTATTTCATAGGATTGGAAAAAGATAAAACATACAAAATATACAGCACAGGTAATACAGATACATTTTTGGAAGTAAGAGATGATAATTTTGAAATTTGTGAATCAAATGATGATGGTGAAACAGGTGCTAACTTCTGTTTAACATTTACGCCTGAAAAAACAACAAATTATGTACTAATTGTAAAACACTTTGATGAGCAGGCAGGTACGGGGAAATATAATATTTGTATTCAAGATGCAACCAATATTGAAGGATTAAAGGAAGATGAAGAATACTTAGATGAATTGACAAAAGAAGTATTAGGAACTTTGACTAAAGATACATCAGGTAATTATATTGTTAAAATTGACGAGCAACACAAAGCAGTAATTAGTGACTATCGAATTGATCCTTATACAGAAAAACCAATAGTTAAGTTTGTTGATTTTATTAAGGCATTCAATGGATATTTGCCATATATTGAAAGCCCTTCAACTGAAATGGCTATGGCTGACTCAGATCCTGAACGATTATTTAAAATAACAACTTCAAAAAAGGGTGTTTATGAGTCAGAGACGAACGAATGGGATTCAAATGTTGTTAGAATTAAAATTATTTTAAAACTTCTTGGATGTGGTGAAAAATATGTTGCAGGAAGAACCTTTGAAACTTTAGATGAGACAGGATATTATGGTCAATATACATTTGATGCAGTGTCTGCGTTTCAAAAGAGATTTATGAGAAATACTGATGTTAAATATGGAGAAGTTGATGAAAATACAGCAGTAGAACTGCAAGAATATTGTAAATGCTATACTCAAGGATACTCTGATAAAATTGGATGGGTTAAAGAAGACGGAGTAAAAGTAAGAGAGTATTTGACGCAAGTATTAAACAATACAGGGACATTAGAGTATAGATTTGAGGATTCGAAGGATTGCATTTATTACAGGAAAGCAGGAACCTCTTCCTTGGTAAGACTTGAAATAAGTAGTTTAAAATACTACGATAAAGAATACAAGTGTTATGCAAAAATTAAGGATATTCTATATGCATTAGCTCAGTATCAAATAAATACAAGTAATATGCCGACTGTTGTATTAAAAAGCCCTACAAATGGGGGAAAATACTATGTAGGACAAACGATTGTAATTAAAGCAACTGGAACTAATTGTGATCATATGGCTGTATATGTAAATGGGAAATACGGTGCAATGATGAAGGAGAATGGTTCGGAGAATAATTTTGAGTATAGTTATGTTTTCCCAAGTGTAGGAACATATAGTATTTATGTTGTTGGAAGAAATCTACCTACTGGAGGGGCGTTGGCATCCTCAAATGTTATAAAGTTGAGTTGTGTGGGGATGGATAATATTAATCTTGATTCTTGGACAAATAGTGAGGTGATTCAAGCAAAAACGAGCTTATTTTCATTAGGTTACAATAATATTAAGCTAGATGGTTCCAAGGAAAATAATTTTAAAAAGGATGTATTGGACTTTACGAATGGCTATGGGAAGAGTATTGAATTCTTCTCATCAAATCAGGATAAGACAAAACTCCTTGATTGGTTAAATAAAGCTACAAATTCTACTATACAACCACTTAGCACATATGATAGTGCTGTTATCAATGCGAAGAAAAATCTTGGGAAACTTGGATATACCAATTTACTTCTATTTGATGAATTCTCAGGTATCGGCAGTGTGGAATATAATAGTGATGTACTAGATTTTATTAGCAGATACGGCTTAAATGGCAGATATTCAGCTTTAAATAGTAGCAAAACTACACTATATAGTTGGTTACAGATGGCAGTAGATAATAAAATTCTTCCTGTAGACTATGTATATACATCAAGTTATGAAACAATAAAATCAAATGGACAAGCTAGCTATTGTAGTGATTATGGAGGTATTGATGAACCAAAGAAATTCTTAGAAGTTGTTTATAATAATAATGGATATACACTGGGTTATGAAAAAACACTCTGTTCAAAAATATCAAATTTTACACAAGGATATCTTGAACCTAATGCTGGAAATTGTACACTTGCTTCAATTACAAGAATCTTAAAATATTTTGGAGACCAAGGATACACAAAAATACCAGTTAACACAAAAGATATATATATAAAAGTAAGAGATATCGGAGTAAACCATGGGTATAAACCAAGTGCACCAGATAGCGGGGTTAAGAGCTATTGGTATAACTTGGTAACATATAATCCGTTTGAGATTGATAATATGGTTCAAGAAGCATGGGATGCGTTTAATTACCAGAGTGGAAAGGGTAATAATAAATATACATTTACTTTTGATACCATAAAAAATGAAATTGACAACAATAGACCTATGTTGCTCAATATTGGCACTGGAGATTATAGTGGTCATACCGTGACGATAATTGGATATAAGTATTATAATAGCCCAGATAGAAATTCATATGTGGACAAACCATTCCTACAAATATATGATGGTTGGAGTGACGAAATAAGATACATTGATTATACTGATTTGAGGGATCTAGATCAAAGTATAACAACATTTACAGTACCATCTTCAAAGTAGCATAAGAAAACTAGTTATACTTGATTAATCATAATTAATAAGGTAAGGAACAATAATAATTTCGAAATAGACTGTTTTTTCCTTATCTTATTGTTATATTATTAAAGTTAAGAAAGGTAGGATCGTTTTATGAATAAGGTTTTTAAAGGTTTTTTGCCTTCTATACTAATTGTTATACTTTTATTTGGATGCGCTGGATGTGATTCTAAAAATGATGTATTTAGAGATAATTTGATAGATAGTAAAGTAAGTGATATAGAAGGAAACGTTTGCAGTACATTTGTAAGAAAAAATGATTGGATTTACTATTCAAATGTACAGGACGGTGGAAAATTATATAGAATATCATATAATGGGGGAAATAGGCTAAAACTAAATGCTGTTAAATCATCAATTATAAATGTTATAGATGATTGGGTATATTATATTGATAAATCGAATGATGAAAAGCTATACAGAATTAAGAATGATGGGTCTCAAAATCAAAAAATTTCTGATGAATCTGCTTTATATGCTGAAATTGATGACAAATATATTTATTATATTAGGCGACCAGGTAAAAATGAATACTATAATATCTATAGGATGAATTTAGACGGATTAGAGCAAATTAAGATTAATAACGAAGAGTCAAGATATCTTAATGTAAAAGATGGATTGGTATTTTACTCAAACGTTGGGGATGGCGGGAAATTATACATAATGAAATCAGATGGCAGCAGTAAAGAAAAGTTATATGAACACTGTGTATCAAATATTTGTGTTATTAATGGTTGGATTTATTTTATTGATACATCACCATTAGATACCTCAGGTATTTATAAAATGAAGATAGATGGCTCAAATCTAAAAAGGCAGGTTGAAGGAAGTATAAGAGGGATGGCTGTTGATAAAGATTTTATATATTATTCATCTAGTAATGATGGGACATGGAAAATAGATATTAATGGTAATAAAAAAACCCAAATTTACGATTTCGGATTAGGAATAGAAAAAAATTCTATTGGAGGCAACTGGATTTACTATGTTGCAGACCCAAGAAACAATTATATTGATAGAGTAAAAAATGATGGAGGTTCAAAAGTGGCTGAACCTGTAAATTATTGATAATCATAATATAAGATATAAAATAATAAAATATTGAAGGAAGAATTGATTCGAGGGATATATTTTTATTCAGACATTCCTTTGATAGAATAAATAAGGATGAGGTAACAGGTATTTTGAGAGAGGAATTAGTGGTAGACAAACATAATTGATAACATCAATTGATGAAGCTGGAAAAATAGATTTCAAAAGAAAGTTCATAGCGAAAGAACATCAGGTGGCAGTGTGTAATTCCATTTACAGGTGGCATAAAAGGGTTTATCGATGGGGTAGCTTATAATAAGATGCTTTCATTTAGTGATTTTGAAATGTTAGGTTTAACATCAGCTAAAAGTTTGGAGAATTTTTCTGACACAACAATTGATTTTACTAATAAATTAATTCAACATTATATTCAAAGGCGAAATTAATGAAAGTAGCCAACTTGTTGGTTATCACTATGAGGTTTTTTTAGATGCAATAGCTAGAGTAGATAAAAAAGTACTGTACCTGAAGCAAATAAATATGGTATTTATCAAGCTGAAGTTCATGCAACTGTTTTTACAAAAACGGAATTATCAACATTTTTCCCTAGTAGTGTCAGTAATGCAATGATGCCAGCTCAAGTAGTAGATGCTATTTATGAGGCCTACTGGAATAGAGAGTGTGTTTCGGGTAATTTATATAGTGGAACTCTTGCAAACGGGATGCAAATTGATATGTGGCTAGATAGGTTGGGGAGAATTAAAACTGCTTACCCTGTGTATTAAAGTTTGTCAAAAGATCAAAGAAGAAGGGGTGATTGTACTATGAAATATAACTACAGAATAGAATTTCTTGATATTGGTGGAAAAAGAAGTTTTATTTTTAGGTTACCAGATGAAATTAGGGTAGTCGAGATTTTTCTAAATTCTGATATTCAAAGTGAGTTTATAGGTAAAAAGATTATAGAGTATTGTAATCAAGTCCGAAATGGACAATTAGAGGAAAAATCTTTTACTAGTAACAATTGCTCTACCACAATTACGCCCAATTGTGTAAAAATAATTGATATGTATTCTGAAGAAAATAATAGTACTTCTATTGAAACAGATGAATTAATATTATTAATTGAGGCATTTATTAATGAAAAGAAAAAGCATAGTGTACAATGTGTTTATACTGATTTAAGAAATTCTTAGAGCTCAAAGTTTAGCAATGGCAAACTAGAAAACTGCAACAAAAAATTCCAGTCATAATGCGCTGGGATTTTTTGTTTGGCAGGAAATATGAGTATGAAAGTTCTGGTATTTTAATAACTGGAGGAATCTGTTGAGTTATGCATTTATCGTGCCATATTGATTTATTGATTCAATAATTATTGAGAGTACCTCATTAATATCTTGACTTCTGCAGCAAATTGAAACAAAAATAGCCGAAGACCGATGTAATATCAATGGTTTTCGGCTTTTCGTGTTGGTCAGAAAGTTGTGGTATAATTATAATGTACCCAATAGCTTGGACACTTTGGGTTTTCAAAACCCTTACAATCGGACATTAGATTTTTGAAAAAACCCTACATTCTGGACAATAGATTTTATGTAATCCCTTTTGTTCGGACACATGT
>Ga0209800_10004225_pt1 | contig 10731 bp, 7 predicted proteins | sample Higcelweek8metaG_FD_187174 | JGI IMG/M metagenome (GOLD analysis project Ga0209800, IMG submission 187174) | Freshwater pond sediment microbial communities from the University of Edinburgh, under environmental carbon perturbations - High... | ecosystem: Environmental > Aquatic > Freshwater >... | reverse complement strand
TCTGGCCACCGGCTTTCTGCCCCGGCCGGAGCCGACCCTGCGGCCGCCGGAGGAACTGCGCGCCCATGGCCTGGGCTACGGCGAGGAATCGCCCGTGCGCGCCATTTTTGAGCGCAACGTGCTGCACCTGGAGAGCCCGCCCTTCACCCCGCCGAACAGCCCGCCGGTTCCCCCCACGGAACCCGCCGCGGCGCTGGCGGCCATCGCCCGGTCCCCCCTGCTCTCGCCGGAGCAACGGCAGGCCGGGCAAGCGGCGGGTGACCCGCTGCTTTCCGTTGCGCCGCAACAAAAAACGCAGCTTTCCGGTGGTCCAAGCGTCCTTGGCCTGGTGCATGCACCGGGCGCCGCGCTGCCCGGCCAGCAAGCCGCGCAAACGGACGCGCCCCAGGCAGAGATCAGCGCCTTCCAATTGGTGGGCGTCATCCCCGGCGGGGCAAGACCCGTGGCCATGGTGCAGGTGAACGGGCGCATCCACGCCCTGCACCCGAACGAACAAGCCCTGGGCTGGACACTGGCCGAGGTGCGCGCAGGGCAGGCGCTGTTCCGCCGTGGTCAGCAAAGCGTCTGGCTCAGCCTTGCGCCCGTCGGCCAGGGCACCCCCTAAACAATCGCCCGCCCCGGCCGATAACATGGAAGAGGAAGATTCACGCACCGAGCCAACCCTGGCCAGCATACAGCACACGGAGAGTCCGCATGCACCTGCGTAAACGCGTCATCGTCACCGGCGGAGCCGGTTTTCTTGGTTCGCACCTCTGCGAACGTCTGCTTGCCGAGGGCCACGAGGTGCTCTGCGTCGACAACTTTTTCACCGGCGCGCGCTTTCATGTGGAGCATCTGCTGGGCGAAAGCCGCTTCGAGCTTTTGCGGCACGACATAACCTTTCCGCTCTACGTGGAGGCCGACGAGATCTACAATCTGGCCTGCCCGGCCTCGCCCATCCACTACCAGCACGACCCGGTGCAGACCACCAAGACCTGCATCCATGGGGCCATCAACATGCTGGGGTTGGCCAAGCGCCTGCGCGCGCGCATTTTCCAGGCCTCCACCAGCGAGGTCTACGGCGACCCGGCCATACACCCCCAGACCGAGGAATACTGGGGCCACGTGAACCCCATCGGGCTGCGCTCCTGCTACGACGAGGGCAAACGCTGCGCCGAGAGCCTGTTCTTCTCCTACAACCGGCAGCACGGCATCCCCATCAAGGTGGGGCGGCTGTTCAACACCTACGGCCCGCGCATGCATCCGAACGACGGCCGCGTCATCTCCAACTTCATCATGCAGGCGCTGCAAAACCAGCCCATCACCGTCTACGGCGAGGGCCAGCAGACCCGCTCCTTCTGCTACGTGGACGACCTGGTGGAGCTGATGATGCGCTTCATGGACTCCGAGGACGAGTTCACCGGCCCCATGAACATGGGCAACCCCGGCGAATTCACCATCCGGGAGCTGGCCGAGAAGGTCATCGCGCTCACCGGCAGCGCCTCCAAAATCATCTGCGAGCCCCTGCCCGCAGACGACCCGCGCCAGCGCAAGCCAGACATCAGCATCGCGCGCGGCAAGTTCGGCTGGGAGCCCAAGGTGGCGCTGGACGAAGGCCTCAAGAAGACCATCGTCTACTTCGAGGGCCTGCTGAAAGAAGGCGCCCCCGACCTTCCGCGCTAGAACGCATTCCGAAAAGCGAGGCGCGCCCATGCAGCAGAAAACCGTGTCGATCATCGTGCCGACCTACAACCAGGCCCGGTACCTGGGCGCGTGCCTGGACTCCATCTGGTTCCAGGACCACCCGGACCTGGAGGTCATCGTTGTCAACGACGACTCCCCGGATGACACGGCCGGGGTGCTCCGGGCCTTTGAGCGCGCCCTTTGCGAAGACACGGTGTCGTACGCCTCGCACTATGCCCCGCAGACCGACACCATAGAGCGCGTGTTTGAACCGCGCTACCCGCAAACGGGCCGCCGCCTGCGGATCATCACCCACGAAAAGAACCGGGGGCTTGCGGGCGCGCTGAACACCGGCTTCGCCGCGGCCACGGGCGAATACTGCACCTATGTGCCCTCCGACGACGCGCTTGTGCCCTCCATGATCTCTGAAATGGCGGCGGAGCTTAACCGCGGCGCGGACTTCGTCTACGCCGACATGGCCATTGTGGACGACGCCGGGCACTGGGTGCGGCGCTTCGCCCTGCCGGACTACAGCTTTGCGCGCTGCTTCGGCGACTGGTACCTCTGCGGCGTGGCCAAGCTGTACAAGACGGCGCTGCACCGGCGCTTCGGCTTCTATGACGAAGCCCTGCTGGCCCACGACCACGAGCTGTTCCAGCGCTTCGCCGAGGGCGGCGCGGTGTTCCGGCACATTCCCCGCGTGCTGATGTACGTGCGCGACCACGCCAAACGCGAGGTGGACATCCACGAGCCCGGCAGTTGGAACCGCCTGCTGGAGGAATCCAAGGTGCTGGTGGCGCGCGCGCGGGCATTCTCAAAGAATCAGGAGGAACGCTGAAATGGATTGTCCCGGCGTGGCCTTCCATGCGCCCGGCAGCCTAAGCCGCGGGGCCGTGCTGGACATCGGCCTCAAGTGCCCGCATTCCTGCGCGTTCTGCTACTACAGTTTTTGGGACGGCGGGCCTGCGCAGTTCTCCGGTCTGCGCAAGGCCACGTTCCGCAGCACGCAGGACTGCCTGGACATCGTGCGCGAGGTTGCCCGCAACGGCTTGCAGCACCTGGACATCACCGGCGGCGAACCCACCGCGCACCCCGGCATCGAGGCCATCGTGGCCGAGGCGGCGGCGCTGGGCCTCGGCGTGCGCTGCATCACCCTGGGGCAGTTTCTCCAGCGGGCACACCAGGGCAAAACGCTGCTGCAAACCCTGCTCGACGCCGGGCTCACCGACATCCTCTTCTCCCTGCACGCCGCCGAGCCCGACGCCTTCCGGCAGACCTGCGGCGGCTCGCTCGAAACCGTGCTCAAATCCATGGACCAGCTGGACGCGCGCGGGTTCCAGTATTCCTGCAACACCGTCATCATGGAGCAAAACCGCCTGGAGCTGCCCAAGATCGCGCGGCTGGCCGTGTCGCGCGGGGTCTACGCCATCAACTTCATCGCCTTCAACGCCTACCACGCCTGGCGCGGCCAGGAACAGGCCGAGGCCCTGGAGGCGTCCTACCCGGCCATCCGGCCCCATCTCGAAGAAGCTGTCGCCATTTTGACCGCGGCGGGCGTGGCCGTGAACATCCGCTACGTGCCGCTGTGCGCCTTCCCCTCCCTGGCGCGGCACGTGGTGGGCGCCCTCGGCGTGGCCTACGACCCGTACGAGTGGCGCAACCGCTGCCTCAATCACGACAGCCCGGCCGCCTACTGCGCGGAGCCGCTGCCCATTCCCGCCTCTGGCGTGCGCGGCATCTACGCTTTTTCCCCGCTGGACGAGACCCTGCCGGACGGCACAAGGCTTTGCGGCATGCGCGGCCAGCGCTTCAAGCTTTTTCCCGCCCAGTGCCGTGATTGCGCGGTACAGGGCGCGTGCGACGGCGTGGACCCGGTGTACCTGTCTCGCCACGGCGCGGCCGAATTCGCCCCGTTGCAGGCGGCGGTCCAAGGCCCGCTGCTCCGGGCGCGGCTGGACTACCCGCCGCCGTTCCTGGTCAAGATGCGCCCGGAGGCCGACATGCGCGGGGCCATACGCGCCTGCGCCTGCCCGGCGGACCGGCCAAGCCCGCGCTAGGCGCGCGGCAGGCAAGACGCCGGGGCCGCAGCGGCGGCCCAAGAAACCACCGGTTTGGGCAGTGTGTTGGAACCCTCCTTGCAAAGAGTGCAGAAAAAACAGGCGGCGAATGTCCTGCCCCCGGCAGGCCGGACGCGGCAGGCCGAGCGCGACAGGCCAGACCCGGCCAGTCCCCGCGCCGGAACAACGCCCCGCCAGAAGGCATAAAAGCCATGCCCACCAGGAAAACATTGCATGAGTAATCCGACCACGCTGCATCTTCAGATCACGGAGCGCTGCAACCTCGCCTGCCCCGGCTGCTATCTGCCCGACCGCACCGGGCCGCTGCTGTCCCCCGGCATCCTCGGCACCACCGTTTTCGCCCCGCTGGCGCAAGCAGGCGTACGCTTCATCACCATCACCGGCGGGGAGCCACTGCTGCACCCGGAAGTTGCGGACATCTGCGCCGCTGCCGCCAGCCACTTCAGCGAAGTGCAGGTGGTCAGCAACGGGCTGTTGCTGTCGGCCGAGACATTCGCACAGCTCCACCACGCCGGAGTCACGGCCATCAAGGTCTCCCTCGACGGGGCAAAACCGGCCACCCACGACGCCCTGCGGGGAAAAGCCGGCGCCTTCGAGCGGCTGTGCGCCAACCTGCGCGCCGTCATGTCCCTGCCCGCAAGCCAGCGCCAGGGCGTGGAGATTGGCGCCATCACCACGGTGCAACCGGCAAATGTGCACCAACTGGCGGACATCGCCGCCCTGGTCCGGGAACTGGGGCTGGCCCACCTGCTGCTGCAGCCCCTGCATCCCTTCGACCCGGTCTACCCCCCCACAGGGTGCCCGGTGCGGCGGCCCAGCACCGACCCGGCCTACCTGGATGCACTGCGCGGCGCCATGGACAACTTCCGCACGCTCTCGGCCAACCAGCCGGGATTCATAGACAACACAGCGGCCATGCTGGACCGGATGGTGGAGTTCCACACCCGGCCCGAGGGACCCAGACAGCGTTGCGGCGCAAACCGCTTCGTGTTCGTCAATTCGCACCTGGACGTGCGCGGCTGCCTGTTCTGCAACCCCCTGGGCAACCTGTCCCGGGCCACCCCGCAGGACATCTTCACTGGCAAGACCTGGAAGGATTTCCAGCGGTTCCGCGCGCGCTGCACACTTTGCCTCATGGGCTGCCAGTTTTATGAAACGAGCCAGAGGCTGACGGACCGCGGCTTTGCGCTGTTGCAAACCGGCCGCCCCGACATGGCCAGGCGCCTGTTCCAGGCCGCCCTGAGCCGTGGCCCGGCGCTGGACGCGGCCCATGGCCTGGCCCTTGCCGAGCGGCTCTCCGGCAACCTCGAAGCGGCCGCCAGCCAGTTGGAGGCGCTTGCGGCGCAGGTGCCGCACCGGCTCATCGTCACCGTGGACTGGGCCGAAGCGGTCTACGCCGCGGGCCACGTTGAGCAGGCCCTGGCCATAAGCGACCGCGCCGACCCGCTCAACCCGCTGTTTGCAGGCGTACGCGGCCTGGCCCTGCGGGCTCTTGGCCGCTTTGAGGAAGCCGTCGCCGCGTTCGCCGTGCGCATGGAGCACCGCCCGGAGGATATGTACGCGGGTGGCAATTTGTGCTCATGTCTGCGCCGCCTGGGCCGGGTGGAAGAAGCCGTCGCCACGGGCAGGCGGGCAGTTGCCACCCTGCCGGCGTCACCACACGCCTGGCATCAGTTGGCCCTCGCCCTGTGCGATGCCGGCCAGTTGGACGAGGCGGCCCGGGCCTTTGCCGCAGCCATGGACCTCAAGCCCGATCAGGACTATCTTGGCGGCGACGCGTGCTCGGCCCTGCGCCGCCTGGGCCGCGTGGAAGAAGCCGTCGCCGCGGGCAGGCGGGCCGTGACCGCACTGCCGCAGGCGCCCCACGCCTGGCATCAGTTGGGCCTCGCCCTGTGCGATGCAGGCAGGCTGGACGAGGCGGCCCGGGCCTTTGCCGCAGCCATGGACCTTGAGCCCGGCCAGGACTATCTTGGCGGCGACGCGTGCTCGGCCCTGCGCCGCCTGGGTCGGCTTGAAGAAGCGGAAAGCATGGGAAAACGGGCGGTGGCGCACGCCCCCGGCTCCGCCCACGCCCACCACCAGTACGGGCTTGCCCTTGCGGCCCTTGGGCGGCACGCGGCGGCCCTGGAACAGTTTTTGAATGCAGCGGACCTGGAACCGGAAGGCCCCTGGATTCGGTTTGACCTCGGCATGGGGCACATCGCCCTGGGCGAAACCGCCGCCGCCAGGCCGCACTTCGAGGCCGCCGTGCGCCTGGACCCGCAGGTGCCCTGGTTCCACTACCGGCTGGCGCTAACGCTGGAGGGGCTTGACCAAACCGAAGCCGCCCTGCGGCAAATGCGGCTGGCCGTGGAGCACGGCCCGGGCGAGGCGAAGATCCGTTCGGAATTTGACAGAATGGCCAGCCTGTATGGAGAGACAAGCGCATGAGTTATGGAAAAGACTTCTGGAAGCGTAAGGTGCTGTTCCGGTTGGACCTGCTGCTGGCCGTGATTCTGGGCGCGGCGCTGTGCCTTGTGGCGCTGGTTTTGGCCGTGGCGCTTTTGCCGTGGCGCTGGCGCAAAAGCGCCCCGCCCCAAAAGGTGCAGTTCTTCTCCTTCGAGGGCGTCAAGGTGGCCCCCGCCCGCGTGCGCTGCTACCATTTCGCCGAGGTGCTCAAACGCCAGGGGATTGACGCCTCCGTGTTCGCCTACTGGGACGTGTATGCCCGGCTGGCGCATTTCCCCTTTCCCTTCCGGCGCATCTGGGAAACCGAAAAGATGCTGTTCAATGTGGTGACCCTGGCCCGGCTGCTGCCACGCGGGCCCATGACCATCATGGAGCAGCGCCCCAACTACGACTTTCTCGTGCCGCTTCTGCTCAAGCTCATCAACGGCTCACGGGTCGTCATGGACATCGACGACTGGATTCTGAGCTACAAGAGCTTCGGCCAGTTGGAGATACGGCACATGCTGACGTTCTTCGGCTGGTACTGCGACACCTGCATCGTCTCCAGCCACCGTTTGCAGATCCGCCTTTCGCGGCACTTCAGGCACCTGCCGCTGCTGCCCACCTTTGCGGACCACCGGCGGTTCAGCCCCGCGCCAGCGCCCGCGCAAAAATCCGGGCCGGTGGTGTTCTCCTGGATCGGCACCATTTTTCAAGACTTCACCTACGACAACGTCATGTTCATGATCGAGGCCTTCGCCCTGGCCTGCGACAAGGCCGGCCGACGCGACGAGGCCCGCATGGACATCGTGGGCGGCGGCGACTTCTTCAACAAGGTCAAGGAGCAGATCGCCACGCGCTTTGCCGACTATCCCGTGCGGCTGGTGCCCTGGATGGCCCCGGACGAGATGCCCGGCTACCTGCAAGCCATCGACGCCGGGCTGTACTGCCTGGTCGACCCCTCCCTGTTCCATGAGAGCAAGAGCCCGACGAAAATATTTGAGTATTACGCCTGCGCCAAGCCTGTGGTCTCCACCCGCTTCGGCGAGGCGGGCTACTTTGTGGACCACGGCAAAACAGGCCTGCTGGCCGACGACCGGGAAGGATTCGCCGACTGCCTGCTGGCCATGTGGCGCGACCATGACGCCCGCCGGGCCATGGGGCAGGCGGCCAGGGCCCGCGTGGACGCCGGCTGGAACATGACCGACGCCTGCCGCACCCTTGCGGGCATTCTCCTTTCCGCGCCGCCTGCGGGCGCGGCGCATCTCGCTGGGAACGCAGAAGGACCGCGCGTCACGGTTCCCGCCGCCGAAGGCAAAACCATCAACACCGTAAAGGGAGGCCTATGAATATTTTCCTCGGCAACGCTCCGTGGGACAAACCGGGCTTTTATGGCGTGCGCGCGGGTTCCCGCTGGCCGCATTTTGAAAAAGACACCAGCGGCTACATGCCCTTCCCGTTCTTCCTGGCCTATGGCGCGGCGCTCTTGCGTGAAAACGGCTTCACCGTCACCATCGTCGACGCCATTGCCGAGCACATCGACGCGGACGAATTTTTTGCCCGCATGCGCGCCTTCAAGCCCGACATGGTCTTTCTTGAGGTCTCCAGCTCCTCGCTCAGCACGGACCTTGAGGTGCTGCACCGCACACGCCGTGAACTGGGCGACCAGCCCCGCGTGGCCTTCGGCGGGCTGCACCGGGAAATGGCCGAACCGGAGTTTCTGGCCGGCCTGCCCGAGCTCGACTTCTGCCTGCTGGGCGAATACGAGACGACCCTGCTGGCCCTGGCCAAGGCCCTGCGCGAAGGCGCGCCCGTCGAAGGTTTGCCGGCCCTGGCCTCGCGCAAGGCCGACGGCACCATCAGCGTGAACGCCTCCTACAACCTGCTGGAAGACCTGGACAGCATGCCCTGGCCCGCGCGCGACCTGCTGCCCATGGAGCGCTACCGCGACCTGCCGGGCGGCATTCCAGCGCCCTCGCTGCAACTCATCGCCTCGCGCGGGTGCCCCTTCGGCTGCATCTACTGCGCCTGGCCCCAGCTCATGTACGGCAGCAACCGCTACCGCACACGCAATCCCAAGGACGTGGTGGACGAGATAGAGGATTGCGTGCGCACGTTCGGCTTCAAATCCTTCTACTTCGACGACGACACCTTCAACATCGGCAAGCCGCGCATTCTGGCCCTGGCCGCGGAAATCCGCGACCGCAAGCTCAACCTGCCGTGGGCCATCATGGCCCGGGCAGACACCATGGACCGCGAGATGCTGGTGGCCCTCAAGGAGGCCGGGCTGGTGGCGCTGAAATACGGCGTGGAGTCCGGCTCGCAGGACCTGCTCAAGCATGTGTCCAAGGGCCTCGACCTGGGCAAGGTGCGCGAGACCGTGGCCATCACCCGCGAGCTCGGCATCGCCTACCACCTCACCTTCATGTTCGGCCTGCCCGGCGAAACCATGGAAACGGCCGACAAGACCATAGCGCTGGCCCTGGAGCTCGACCCGGACACCGTGCAGTTCTCCATCGCCACGCCGTTCCCCGGCAGCCAGTTCCACCGCGAGCTGCTGGCCAAGGGGCACCTGGTTTCCACCAACTACGACGAGTACGACGGCTACCACAACGCTGTGGTGCGCACAGAGACCCTGCTGCCGCCGGACCTCATCGCCCTGCGGCAAAAGGCCGAGCTGGCCTGGCGCGCGCACTGCCAAAAACGGCAGGCCGCCAAGGCATAATCGGACTGGGGCGGCTGGAGCGGGCGCGGTACAGAGTCGACGCTCCAGCCGTTCCGTCAGGAGAGCGCCAACCCCCTGGTCCTCTTTCGACCCTGGCGACCCGGCAGAAGCACAGGCAGGGGCAGGCGAGTCATGCGCGGGGCGTTCCTGCGCCCCCCCAACGCAAGGCGCTCAGATCAATGGGCTTAGAATCGGGTGGCAATGTCGGTCCCCATTACGCAATCAATATAAGGAAGCGGACATGGCGAAAGAAATTCGATTCACTGAGTGTCCAGCAGCCATAATAACAGAACAGACAGAGCAATTACCATTTACCAGCGCAATCGTCTTTGGAGCTGGATCGCGTGGGGCAGAAGCCATCACAACGCTACAAGCGAATAATGTAGAAGTACTACTTGCGATTGACAATGATTCTGGCAAACACCACAAACAAGTGCAGGGCATTGAAATACGAGGGACTGATTTTTTGAAAGACTACGACGGCGCAATAGTCATTGCGAGTATGTACGACTACCAGATTTCCCTACAGCTCGTTGCAGAAGGAAATGACCCTGCGAGATTCTATTACTTCAGGCCAGAAAGTAGTGTCACCGTCTTACTGAGTTGCTTAAAAAATAAAGACAAGCTGCAAAAACTTTATGACAACCTGGAAGACGACGAGTCACGCTTTTTGCTTAACCAGTCGGCGCAGATGTTGGCCTTTGGATATTGGGGCAACGCTAAACGCTCTTTGTACGAGCAATATGACCACCCTATGGTTAGGGCTTGCAGCGGCGATGTAATCCTTGATGTCGGCGGGCACGAAGGAGAGACGGCAACATTCTTCGCAGATCGGGTGGGCAAGAACTGCCATATTTATTCGTTTGAGCCTTCACAAAAAAATAAAGAACGTTTTTCCCAGGCAACAAGCGACTATAAAGACGTTGTCACCCTCATCGAATACGGGACATGGTCCCATGCCACAACACTTTCCTTCAACACCAACTACCCCGAGCATTTATCTGGTTCCCACCGTGTTGACGTGAAAGGCAAAGAGACAATCCCGGTCATTGATATCGACTCCGTCGTTGAAAGCAAAGGCATCCCCGTCCACATGATCAAGATGGACATCGAAGGCGCTGAACTGCAAGCCTTGCAGGGTGCACAAAGAACCATTGCCCGGTATCTGCCAAAGCTTCAGATATCAATCTACCATAAGCCAGCACATCTTTGGGAGATTTACGAATTCATAAATTCCATCGCTGGAAATTATGAATACTACATCGGACATCATTCACATATGGATACAGAAACCATCCTCTACGCCCGGCAAAGACAGAACTAGAGGTTTGTGCCTCTGTCATCCCACTACGACGGGGGTTCGTTTTTTCATGCGTACCGACAACACGCATGGGGCACCAGCCACAGGCGCAAACGAAATCGATCATTCAGAGAGTGAAGCATTTGCTTTTTACCCATCTTTTGCATGTACGGTAAAAGCAAACAAACCATTGACACCAGGTCAACCGCAGATATACCTTCATGTTTGAATGGAACGGAATTATGCTGAGAAGCACTCGGTTGGTAAACGATCCGGAGCTCTGGAACAGTTTGTCGCCAGGGCGTCCACAATATGCTGGCTTGTTTTTTGCATTTTGTGACGCGTGAATACCACCCCAGAGGCTTCGACAAACGCTGAGGAGAGGCGAGTGCAATCCACGGGCACATATCGTCCTGCCGAGTTCGGCCTTGTGCGCGTGGCGTGCCTTTCCCCGGCGCTCGCCCCGGGCGACGTGGCCGGCAACCTGTCCACCATCCTCGAGGCCGTGGGCGCGGCGGCGCAGCAGGGCGCGCGCCTTG
>Ga0209800_10004224_pt1 | contig 10733 bp, 6 predicted proteins | sample Higcelweek8metaG_FD_187174 | JGI IMG/M metagenome (GOLD analysis project Ga0209800, IMG submission 187174) | Freshwater pond sediment microbial communities from the University of Edinburgh, under environmental carbon perturbations - High... | ecosystem: Environmental > Aquatic > Freshwater >... | reverse complement strand
TAAACGCGGTTCACGCAATATCATTCCGATAACCGGAGGCACGACAAGCGGACGTGTTACAGGCAAAATACTCAACGGCGGAGCGGATTACCAACTCTCAGGACTTGACGCAAGGTATACACTCGCACCAGATGACGGCGAGTTCATTATAGTCAGAAACTGCGGTTCAAACGGGCTCGTTCCGGTTTTCGAGGCACGGGTTGACGGACCCTATGCGTTTCTTAATGAAAACAAATACCTGAGCTCTTCTCCGAGCATGAGCGGAGGAGGCGTGTCGATTACATTTTATGAACGTAAATAATTCTATATTTACAAAGTAATATCACATCGCAGATTTTTGTCAAATAAGATCTGCGGCATTTTTTGTTTCAAGATATAAACACTAATAAACTCATGAGTGCTTTTACAAAAAGGAAAATCAATGCGTTTGATGTCAAGACTATTTCCAGTATCATCAGATAGTTTCTCAGTTATCGTAAAATCGATTATCCCGATGCAGTTATTTTTTGTTACTGTACTGCTTTTATCAGGGTGCACAGATAACGAGGGTGATAACAACCCGGTATCAAAACCTGTGATTGAGGAGACGAAAAACGGGACTATTTCTATTGATCAGGACTGGTCTGACACCGCAAAGGTCTACCGTATAACTGACGATTGTTCAATTGAAGCGAACGTGACATGGGGAAGTGGAATTGTTGTCATAGCTGATCCCGCTGCTGTCATACACATCGGTAATATGGGCGTTCTTAACATTGAAGAAAATGTGACTGTTAAATTATGCAGCGATGCCTATATCGAGGTAGGCGATCATTCATCCGGGACGCTTATCGCAACAGGGTCGGCATCTGCCCCGATCGTGTTTAAAGCTGATTCGGGTGTACAGGCATGGGGATCAAGGTCCGCTTCCCGGAGCGGGGGTATTGTATTGGGTGACTCTGCAAACAATAGCCGTTTAAGCTACTGCACAATCACCGGGGCTGTAGATGGGATATATGTCAAGGCAGGATCTCCGGTTATCACCAACTGCAAAGTGACCTCTTGCAAAGGCAACGGCATTTACTTCGACAGTACAGCAGGGCCTGATGATTCCTTAACTTTCACAAACAACACAATTTCCAATTGTGGCGGGTATCCTCTGACTTTATCTGCAGATAAACTGGGAAATCTATCTGGAAAGATTACTTTCTCAGGATTTAATAAAGAGAATAACGGAATCCATATACTGGGAGTACTTGTTAATAATGAAGCTGCAGTCTGGAGAAAAATGGATCTGCCTTACATTTTCAGCCAAATGACAGTGATCGGCTCTTTTTCGGCAGGAGCAAGCAGTGTAACCATAATGCCCGGTGTTGTATGTAAATTCGAAAAGAATGCCGGTATCAGAATTGGTGATCCATGTTTTGGCTTCGGAATTCTGATTGCCAAAGGTACTCCTGAAGACTCTATATTTTTCATCAGCAGTTCCCCTGATGTTATATGGGGAGACAGTAGCGCAGGTATATGGATAGGGACTGAATCACCGGTAAATACTGTATTTGAATACTGTTCAATACGAAACGCTACAACCGGAATTTATGCATCAGGAACAGTGATTAACGTTTCGAATTGCCGGGTAACCGGTTGCAATTCCAATGGGATAACCTTTAATTATGCACGCCCCGTTGATTCTATGTCATTTAAGGATAATTTTTTTGTTAAAAATGCCGGCTATGGAATCAGCATTTCCGCCGACATGCTTTCTAATCTTTCCGGTACCGGAAGTGTAGCTGACAATGGTAAAGGTGGCATATATGTCAGTGGTGAAAGCATATGGCATAGCGGAACATGGAAAAAATATGATGTGCCATACATTGTAGATGGAATACTTGACATTAGTGGAATTAATGGTGTTGAAATAAACATTCATCCAGGTACAGAGTTTCATTTTTTACCCGGCGCTTATATTCGTGTAGGAAATTTGCAACCAGGAACGTTCATTGCAAGAGGTACAGATGATTTACCAATCATATTCTCTTCATTTGTTAATGATGAATTCTGGGGATCCGTTGAAAATGAGACAAAAGGTGCAGGCATCATGATTGAACAATATGCTGATCCGAAAACAGAGTTGAATCTGTGTAAAATTCAAAACGCGACAAGCGGCGTATATGTGGATGCTGATGTGTCAATACAAAACTGTTCATTTGACAGCAACCGGCATTACGGTATCATCTGTAATAACAATTTCAATCCGGAGTTGATTTCAGATAATTCATTTCTTGAAAATGGCACAGACTCCATGATTGTGATAAATTCAGCCGATGTTAGTAATGATGAATAAACCTTAGCCAGACAAGCAGGCAGGGTTGCGGATGTAAGTTTAGTGGTGAAATATACTTCACCACTTTTCAAATCAAGGGAATATATTCTCATTACGTTTCAATTGTTATCGGGTATATTAAAAGAATGCAGAAGCGTATTGCAATATGCCTAAACAAGAGGGAGGCAGGTTATGTTTAATTATAAATGGTTTATTCTTGTTGTGATTATCGCAGCAGCGATCAATGCCCAGAATATTAATTTGCATGGTAATGTCTTGAATAAGGCAGCAAAACCGATAGCTGGTGCAATCGTTACACTATCCGGTCTGGGACTCAAAGACACGAGCGGGACTGACGGTTCATATGCAATTGTAAAAAATACCAGTGCAGTATTACCATTACTGACACCGCAAAAACAGATCATATCAATTGACAATGGATACCTGAGGTTCAGTCTGCAGGAATCATCTCCGGTGAAAATAGAATTTTTTGATGTCAATGGTCATCTTCTGAAAAAATTGTCATTTAAAAACGCATCAACAGGATTCTACCGCTTCAATATTTCAGAAAATATTCAGGCTGCAAGGCTTCTTGTTATCAGAGCGTCAATCGGTCCTGACCATCTGACATTCCGCTACCTTCCGATGCATAATAATTACATGGTGAATTCTTCTACTGAAAAATCTATTAATGTAAACAGCAAACTGGCGAAAATGACTGTTGTAAATGACACACTTAAGATTTCAGCCGCCGGTTATACATCAAAAATCAGTGCAATTGAATCCTATGATCAGCTTTTAAATATCACACTTGACACCGCAGCAAGCGGATCAACCGGCAGCATTGGATGCGGCAAGGATCTTGGCAGCCTCAAAAGCGGTACCTATAAAATTACAAGTGCCAGTATAGACAGAGAATACATCATTGACATTCCGGCAAATTATGATAAAAACAAACCGTACAGGTTAGTCTTTGGCATGCATTGCATGGGCAGCAGCGCCACCGGTGTTGTAAGCGAAAAGTATTACGGTCTGAAACCTTTAGCTGACAATGCCAAAATCCCCTGTATTTTCGTTGCCCCTCAGGGCTACACCGACAGTTCTCCCTGGAGAGTATCGGATAATAAAGATCATGTCTTTTTCAGTGATATGCTAAAGCTGTTCAAAGGAGATCTCTGCGTTGACACAACACGCATTTTCTGCTGTGGCTTCAGCTATGGTGCAATGGTCTCCTACTCGCTCTCAACTGCATTTCAGAAGCAACTGCGTGCTGTCGCATGTTATGCACCGGCTAATTGGAATATCTACCTTCCAACCAACACTCATGAACCTATTGCATACTATCAAACTACCGGTACAAGTGACAATCTTTGCAAATGGGTCAATTCAGATGCATCCAAACAGGGTGGAAAATATTGCGTTCTCCAGCACATTGAAGACAACGGAGGCCCTGCACCGGTAACCATACCTACAGCAACCGGCAATAAACATGTCTCTACATTATTCCCCGGGACCAAAGAAGGATATCCTGTGAAATTCGGCTCATTCCAGGGAGGGCACCAGTGTACATCATCAGATGCCGGATCAAGCGAAAACTGGATCGCAAAAGAGACCTGGGAGTTCTTCATGCAGTTCTGACAGATCTGATCTCTTATAAAATCAACTGACGTGACATCAGTCGCGTCAGTCATCACACCCCCTTACAAGCCAACCCTGATTACATTAAAAGCAAAAAAAGATATTAACTATACACAATTCGATGGCCAGATTCAATGTTTTCACCGGTCAAGCAGCTAAAAGTATTGTTGTGATCAGGGCAGAAAGATAAGAAGTCTGACGGCAGAACCAGCCTGATATAATAAAGGCAGACCCGTTTAGAGGTCTGCCTTATATTGTGCAGTATCAAACAAGTTCTACTTTGTCAAAACAAAACGATAATTTCCGCTGTTTACCTGACTGTCTTTCCCATTGAATACTACTGATGTGATATAATATCCGGAAGGTAAAGATGACAGTGGAATTGACAATATAGATTTACCTGAGTTTACTTTATAGTTCCCGCTGTACTGAATTTGCCCCAGTGTATTTATGATTTTTACTGATATATTATCAGCCTGAACCGTATTTAAAACCAGAGTGTTATCTTTAATAAAAAATGACTTATGAGCCTCTGCAAATTTAAGTTCTCTGCCGATGCTTGTAGTACAATTAGCTGCAAGCTCAGGATCCTGACCACCTGCAACATCAAGTCCGAAAAACTTGAGAATCGCGTCTTCCTCGTAAGTCATTGAGTGGGGCTGTCCCGGTGCAGACCATGCCTGAAGAACAAAATAACCGCATTTGTTTTTCCAGAATTTCCGGTTGTATGTATAAGCGGCGGCAGGAGATGAAATCTTATCGGTTGAGTCCGGCGTCGTATTCAGCCCAAGAACATTAGTCCATTCCTTGACTGCTTCACCGAAGTTCGGAAATTTGATCGTCTGATCGCTCTCACCATGGAAAAGCATTACACGCGGACGGTGACCGGTGTAGTTAGGATTAATTGCGCGAACCAGGTCGCCCCACTGCTCAGCAGTCTTGGTAACTGTACCGTTGGCACAGGGAGCGCTCCATTGCGCAGTGCCCCCTTTTTCGTACTCAACTGCCCAGCAGCCGCATGGAACACCCGCCCGGGGTGCACCGGCCATGAATATCTCCGGGTAGATGGCGAGTAGTGCCTGTGTCATCATTGCTCCTGATGAACCTCCCACAGCATATATACGGGTAGAGTCTGCTTTATACTGTTTAATAGCATACCGTACCATTTGAGCAATAGCGTGCGGATCACCGCCGCCATCATGAACCAGAGCCTTCGATGAACCGACATCCCAGCAGTTCTGACCGGGGTTGTCCGGGAAGATCATAATGAAACCGTTCTTGTCGGCAGCGGCCTTAATCTTTGCATTGGCAGAAATTTGTCCTGAAACACTGCTCTGACATGCGTGTGTGGAAACCACGATTGGAGGATTTGTTGCAAGCTTTGTCGGAAGATAGATAAACATCTTGACATAGCTGGGCAGTGATGCGCTGCCTGCCCAGGTGGAGCGCTGAACTTCTGTCTGTGAAGAAACAGGTGCCGCAGATACTGCGATCAATCCGCAAAAGACTGCCGCAACCTTGAGAATGTGTTTTTTTAATAGATTCATTTGAGTACCTCATTATGTTGATATTTAGCAGGAAATTGCTTTAAAGAGGTACGGTTGACTATATATGTAAAGTTTTATGAATTCCCTTTTTTGTCCGGAATTGGCCGTTCTCCCCAGAAAGCACCCGGTGAAAATATAACCTTTTAATTCAATTTTCGCCAAAATAAAATATTTTTCAATTTTAAAAGTATAAAAACCATCAGATATTTTCATTTATAATTTTTTTGAACTACCTTTTTTCAGATACAATACGTTTACATATCAATAAAAAACCTGATACATTGCAATTTTCAACTATCTGAAAATCAACATTTTTACAGTCAGGGTATTGTTCTCTATCAACAACCTGGGCATTGGCTGCAAGATCCGCGAGTACCCGGGGTGTTGCCCGGGGCAACGCCCCGGGTACTCAACAGTCTCATCTGCAGGCATCACCAATTGCCACATGTAATCTCTGATCTCCACATGGCAGCGGCTTGACATAAGTTCCTGCCGCAGCTCTATACGCTGAAGAGGAATTACCAACCATCCGTCCATTGACAGTAATAACATAGTCAGCATGCCGTGACTCCTGAGCAACAGCAGTATTAGAGTATGGAACATGCTTTCCATAAGGCAATTCAGTTAGATTGACAATTGAAGTTACAGTACCTGTCTCAAAACAGCCCAGATCGGGTTTCAGACCATTGTAGGTAATATCTGTGATGACAGTTCCCGCATCGACAAGATCGCTTCCTGCATTGAGATGCATGAATGTTATATCCGGCAGACTTCCGTCAGCCTTGCGTGGAGCTTTTGCGGATGCCGGATCAACAGTGACAAAATTGGACGCAGCAGCACTTAGATTATTGGTCTTCTGTGTTCCGCCTGACAGTGAATTTGAACCGTTTCCTGATGATATGCAGTTGACAGCAGTGAGTGTACTTGACGATCCGTCAATTGAATAATTAGTACCATTGCCATAAGCAGTGCAGTTGTAAAGAGTCATGACCCCGCGGTTATTATTCTGATCAAATCCTTTGACACGGTTCTGAAATGAAAGGCACCTGACCAGTGTAAAATTATGTTTCAATGTTTTATCATCGCTGCCGCCCATTTTAAAACCATTCCCATTGCCTCCTCCCGGCGTTCCGTCTTTATTGTAGCCATTTTTAAAACACCAGCAGTTCTCAAGCCGCGTATTGACATTATCAGCACCGCGAAGATACCCGTCCCATCCATCATCGCTATTCTGCCAGGCTCTGCATCCGTAAAAGCTGTTGCCGCTTCCGACATCCATTTTCGGTGAAAATCCATCAGCATCACCCTCATCGGGATCTTTATTGTAGTAAGAATCACAATTGATAATTTTATTATCTGCAGCGCCGCCTTTAAGTTGACATCCTGAATCACGGTTTTCCAGAAAGTCACAGAATTCAACTGTATTATTACTTCCCCCCTGAATGAGCATACCATTATCACCTGCGCCTTTAATAATAAGTCCCCTGATATACCAGTAGCTTCCACTCAACTGTATTCCCTGATTGGAACCTCCAAGCGCCATTCCTGAAAAGTCAAGAGTAGGCCGCTCACCGGCTGAAGCAACCAGACATATCGGTTTACCTGAAGAGCCGCTTTTTGACAATTTGACCGGAGTCCCGCATGTATAAATACCGGCTTTAACAATAATCGAATCTCCTGCAACTGCTTTGACCACTGCTGCGGCAACTGATTTCAACGGTGAACCTATTTCACCGGATGCGTCATCTTTTCCACTGACATCAACGTAATAATTTGCAGCCCGAACAGATACTCCACTTGCCAATAATACGACAGCCACAAAACTTCTTATTGTCGAAAACGTCATAGAACTCCCCTTCCGTAAACGTTTATAAATTTCATATTATCATTCAACTGCCCATTTCACAGATTACATAAGCTTCACTTATAAATTTCCGAAATATCAATTCCATTGACAATCAGGTTATCAAGCCAGAATTGCACAGTGTCACCTTCCAGTGCATTGAACTCAATTTTCTTAATTGAACCTGCAGACTCATTCCACGTTACAGCCGGATCGGGATTGAGGTCTGCTTTAAATTTTAATGTGTCAAATTTAATATGAAAAAGCTGCCACTGCGGCTGCAGAACGATATCAGCACTGTAATGCTTATAAGATCCCATTTTTTCTATACTGTCAGATTCAATACTGATATTTAATTTTCCAGAACCTTTTGCATGGAAAGAAAGACCTGCAGCAGCGCGGAAATCCCACACGCTGTCGCTATCAGGTTTAATTCCCAGAAAAAAACCAATAAGACTATATGCCCCATTTGTTATCAGTTTTCCTGCCATGGCGTTTTTACTATTATACCCGCCGGCTGCAATCTGATACTGGACAGAACCGTATGTCTCATCTGTATAAATCCTGCTGCCATTGACAAATTGACCTAATTTTGCGGTACTCGCAGAATCCTCAAAATCATCAATCAGGAGAGTATTGAACGGTACATCTTCGACATTGACAGTTGTATCTGATGATATTATATTAATATTATCAGTAAACATCACATGTGAGTCTGATGCCATTACAACCGGTGTACACATTCCATTGACAGAAGTGGAAAGCATATAGAAACCGTTTGAATCAATTGAGGCTCTGTATGCAGTACCTGCGAGCCTGATCCCGGATGGTCTCCCTGATTTACTCTTAATTATTCCGGAAATAACGGCGTACTTCTTTATCCTGATGACTTTAATATTCTGCGAATCAGTCACATCGAAATCCGCAACAAATGCTCCACCTGCCGCATGATCAACCTGCAGATTGTAAATACTGCTGTCAAGTGAATCAAATGCTGCAAACCCGGACTTGCCGGTAGCAGTACTGTCGGAAACCTCACTTCTGCCGCCCAGTATACTTGAGTACCATTGGTTTGACCGGATAAGTCTGACAGATGCGCCAACGACTGGTTTGTCAAGTGAATCCACTACACATATTTTTACAGGATTGCCAATGTCAATTCCGCCTCCGGAATCTGAGACCCCGCTGTTCACACAGTAAAGAGAACCGCTGATAAAGCTTATAAATAATAACAGTAAGGATTTTTTCCAATTCCTCAACATACCTTTTCCTCTTTGACTTTTTTTATACGATGCGGTCTGACAGGATTGACCAGAGGAAACAGTTGAAAATTGAGCTGAAACACCTGATCTGCATTCTGACTATTGGCTGCAAAATCAAGCATCTGACGGCGGAAATCCTGAAGCATTTTCTTAAACTCAGGAATATCATTTCCGTTAATACGCATTGTTGTGCTGCTTATTTCACGATATTCATGAGAAAAACGGTCTATTGCTTCCATACCGAGTTTTATCATATCCCTGTGAAACCTTGACGCATACACGTGATGCAATTCCGGATTCGATTGCATGACTTTTTCAACCGGTTTCCAGCGGCCTTCTGTTTTTCTTATAAACCCGAGTCTTTTAAGTAAATCAAGTGATACAGCAGCATCCTTATGACGTATAGGCGGTGTCATGACACGCGATATCCACAGGGAGGAATTTTTAAAATCCGGCAACCCTGTCATCTCCCTGATCGCAAGATTCCACCAGGCGCTCATAATGTCAAGTTGCTCATCTTTCAGGCTTGCATGAAGAGACTGTTCACGCAATTTGACAAGTTCGACCAGACAACGCTCCTTCTCCCCTGCTGATTTAACCGTATTGAATTTTACCAGCATAATGAAATAAATACGCTCTTTTTCTTTCATTTTAAATGCCACTGCAAAACGCTCCGCCCCATCAACAGAGAGATTTCTACCGCCATTAATGACATTCTTAAGAGAATTAGGGGACTTGAAACCAGCCTTTGATACTACGTATCTGTGTGAAAATACAGGAGAAACAGCTTTATTATAATTAAACAGGGCCGAAAGATATTCCCGGTAATTAAAAAACTTGTAAATATTAGGTTTTGAAACATCAGTTTTCATATAAACAATATATACGATTTTTTTCTGTTTTTCCATAGTTAATTTGTGATTTTTTATTTTTATACTCATTTAGAGGATACACTTTTTCAGCTTTTATTTTCAATACTAATTGTTATATTCAATCTGATTTTTTAACAGATCTGCTTCGGATTGAATTAATACCTCATAATTATCAATAGTCAACCAACTCCCCCTATCACTCTATAAATGTTTGTTTTTATTGATTGTTACATTTTTATAATGCTCCATGAATATCAATAATTTGTACAATAATGTCATTTTAATGTATCCTGACAGGATACATTTTTTTTATCAAGCAACTTTTTTTTAATTCTTTTTTAATAACAACCGGCTATATTTTTCAGTAAGATATCAACTATTTACTCAGGAATTTCTGTTATATATGCCTGTTGGAGCAAAATGGATTTCATCATCAAACGAATCAGTGCTTAACAATAAGACACTCATCATACATTCGGAGGTTTTATGATTAAATTTTCCTTATTACTTGTCATACTCACTTTAAACGTAAATATTTTTGCAGCTGCCGCGGTTTCTCTTCATGGAACGGTTAAAGACACTGAAGGCACTGCTGTTTCAGGTGTAAATATTACTTTATGCGGCATAAAAACGCTTTTCACATCAAGCGATGCAAACGGAAATTTTTCCATAAATTCAACAAGCGTCAACCAGTTGAAATCAACTGCAAAATTTCCGTTTCAGTTTTCACTGGATGGCAACAGGCTTGCTATTTCACCTGTCTTTAAAAATACCAGCGGCAATATAGCTGTTTTTACAGGTGACGGAAGGCAGAACACTTCAATCACTTTCAGCGGAAGCAAAAACGGAAAGCAGACAGTGACTCTTCCCGGGCTTGCATCAGGAGTCAGCATTGTCAGAATTACAATAGGCAATAAAACCTTTTCCCGGGCCCTTGTTCGTCTTGACAATTCAACAACATTTCTTAAAAACTATCTGTCAAACAGAACTATTTCAGATTGTTTCGTACTGGCAAAACAATCCGCGGCCTCAGCTGATACACTGCTCGCCAGAAAAGCCGGATACATTGAGAAAAAAATACCAATAGATTCATATGAAAAATCTGATATCGCAATTGTCATGTCAAAAGAAACAATAGCCGGTGAAATGCCGCTTGTTTACGATAAGGAAAACACAGGGGAAGACTGCCCGACCCCAGCTCTTGCGGATGATCCGACAAAACTGCCGCCGATAACATATCTGCCCGATCCATTTTTACTTGCAGATGGC
>Ga0209800_10004222_pt1 | contig 10735 bp, 11 predicted proteins | sample Higcelweek8metaG_FD_187174 | JGI IMG/M metagenome (GOLD analysis project Ga0209800, IMG submission 187174) | Freshwater pond sediment microbial communities from the University of Edinburgh, under environmental carbon perturbations - High... | ecosystem: Environmental > Aquatic > Freshwater >... | reverse complement strand
TTTTCGAATTGCGACGAAGGCAGTACCACAAACCAGAAAGAAATCACAAAAGGCAGGCTGAGGAACGGCAACCCGCTCTTCCCAAGCCATCCACCAAGAGTTACAGAAAGGATCAGCGTTAATAACGCAGCAATTAACAGCAAACTGAAAAACACGTAACCGGGATCAAAAAATGTTCCCATACCCATACCCGTCAGCAACGCATTAAAACTAAAAATTCCGTTTTTCAGCTGTACTTTATCCAACCCCATTGTATTGGCGATGAGTACCGTTACCAACACCGCAATCAATCCACTTAACCCTGCATAAAAATTTATAAATGTTACCAGTAGAATGATAGCTGCCAGCCATTTGTTGCTGAAAAAGAAAATCGCGGAATAACTGTTCAGTGTAGCTGGCAGAATGGTGTTGCGGAAAGTGTCGACATAACGATGAGAGAGCATACCGGGAGTATAAAGATTGTATTTAAAGGTTAGCGGAGTTTATTGTTCAGATGCTTTGACGTTAAAAATCCAATTGCCTGTAGAGTTAATTAACTGAATGCTTTTCTATTCAATTATTCCATATCAAATCCAGGATCTGATATCATTTCTTACGTTTCACAGTTTATATTTATTAAAGATTTCTTTTCTGGTTGGGCAAGTACAAAGAGATGAATTCCCGAAAGACATTTTATAGTTGCAGAATGACTTACCTGTGTATTTCACAAAAAGAACATTTTGATTGATACAATTCTCAACTTTGCAATAAACATGCCTATCACTGTTCAGACAATCAAAATTTTCCGGACAATTCCTTGTTACCGAGATTATTTTCTTATCTATTTCCATCTCAAACTTTTTTGATGTTCTATTACAAGGTAATATCGAACTCATACTTGCCTCTTACTCCAGGCTCATCGCTAAAAGCACAAAACCCGAGAATTCAGCTATTTGGACTGATCCAGCCGCAAGTACTCCGGAATCTGCTCATTCGACAGCATTGATTCAAGGGTTTCGGCTTTGCGGATAACATGCGTTTTGTTTTCGTTATCAATTAAAACGATGTTGGGCCGCAAGGTAATAAACTGCATCCATTGTGTCATATTGTATGCTCCAACTTTATGCACAACCACATTATTTCCTTTTTCGAGCAGTGGCATGGTAATGCTTTCGCGAATTACATCAATATTCATGCAAAGCGGTCCATAGAGCACCATTTCTTCGGTATGTTGTCCAAATGACTGTGTGGTGCTGATCTGGTGATCATACCAAAATGCTGTAAAAAGGGTATTTACTCCAAAATCGAGAACAGTAGCCCGCCGTCCGTCCGAAAGACGTTTAGTTGCCAGAACCGTGCCAAGTAAAAAACCTGCATCATCAATAAGCACCCGACCCGATTCAAGAATCAGCAGTGGCAGGTCTTCCTGTTTAAACCCATACCCGAGAATTACATCCGTAATAGCATCGGCAAACTGATCGACCGAAGGAATTGTATCAGAACCCGGCAGGTAAGCTCCTTTTAGTGTGTTAGCCGAAGGGAAGCCACCGCCCAGATCGATATACTGCAATACTTTTTTGAATTTTTCTTTAACACTCCAGGTCAATTCGCAAAGTTTGGATGCTGCGGTTGCATAAGCTGAGGGCGAAAGCATAAATGTGCCTATGTGGCAGTGCAGTCCAACAAGGTCGAGATTTTCGGAATTAATAATCCGCGAAATGGCTGTCCAGGCCTGACCGTTTTCAAAATTAAACCCGAATCTATCCCATTTCGGATAAATGCCGGTATCCATATTCACCCGGATAGCTACCCTGGGTTTCAGATTATTTTCCTCGCTGAGTTTAATAAGCGAATAGAGTTCATCGAAATGATCGATATGGATCAGCGAATTGTTGCGGGCAGCAGTAATAAGCTGTTCGTCGGTCTTATCGGGTCCGTTAAAAATGATTTTATTTCCGGGAACGCCATTCCCCAGCGCTTTTTCGTACTCGAAACCCGAAACCACTTCAGCCCAGGAGCCTTCCTGGTGAAATATTCGGCAAACGGCATCAAGGTAATTGGTTTTATACGACCATGCAAACTGGACTTTGGGATAACGCGTTTTGAATATCCGGGTTGCATTCTGATAATTACGACGTATCTGTTTCTCCGATAATACAAATAACGGGGAACCAAATTCATCAATCAGGCTTTTAACCGGTACACTTTCGATGTGTGTTACCGGAATATTTTCAGTGCGTGTACCGAATTTATTCATGAGACCTGTGCTCATTTTTTTAATAATCGGTCTTTCATATCTGAGTTTTTCCATGGTATTTATTGTTAGTATTTTTCATTTACTTCAATCAAAATTATATCTGTGCTTTAGAAACCAAAACGGTTATCGCGATCGAAGCTACAACACTTTTCACTATTCACTATTCACTTTTCACTATTCACTATTCACTATTCACTCTTCACTCTTCACTTTTCACTTTTCACTTTTCACTTTTCACTTTTCACTTTTCACTTTTCACTTTTATGTCACCCCTCCGGGTTTTTGTTTGTACTTATTTATCTTTTCTATAATAATTTCATCCCTTCGGGATTTTGCATTTACAGAATAATGAGTTACTATCTTCACTATTCACTATTGACTTTTCACTATTCACTATTCACTATTCACTTTTATGTCACCCCTCCGGGGTTTTGTTTGTACTTATTTATCTTTTCTATAATAATTTCATCCCTTCGGGATTTTGCATTTACAGAATAATGAGTTACTATCTTCACTATTCACTCTTCACTCTTCACTATTCACTATTCACTATTCACTTTTCACTATTCACTATTCACTCTTACAGTTCTCCGGTCCCCGAAATCTTTTGAAATTCGCTGACATCGGTAATCAAATCCCAGGCGTAGCGTATAAACATTTTACCTACTTCGTATTCGATGTATGGTTCCACTTTTTGTCCCATTGCCATTTTAACCAGCGATGCCGGCTGGTTTTGACCTGCTGCTGCTGTTAAATAAATCCAGGCAGGAAACCGGGGATTGACTTCCATAATATAAGGCTTCCCATCATCCGACTGCATAATTTCAAGCTCGCATCCGCCCCGCCATTTGGTAACTTCGATAAATTTACGGGCAAGTTCAACAAACGATGAATCGTCGATTGTAATTCCCGACCATGCTTTGCCTTTATCAGTGATATAGAGTTTTCGCATGGGGATCACACTTATTGCATTTCCTTCGCCATCGCCCAAAGCGGCAACATTAATTTCGGTGCCTTTAATAAACTCCTGAACTATAATCGGCAAGCCCCATTTAGCCTGAATTTTGTGAAATGCTTTTTCTGCCTGCTCAAGTGTATTGACAATAATTGCATCATAAAATTTGCCTTTTACAACCATTGGAAACCCCATTTTTTCGGCAGTGGCTTTCATATCTTTTACCTCATGCATGATTTTATCTTCAGGCACCATTAATCCGTGTTTTTTACCGAATTCGAATAATTTCACTTTATCACGGGCCTCAAACTGATCAAGATCGGGAAGAAAGGAATGAATACCCACATTAGCCAGCTTGTCTCTAAGCTTTATAAAATTGAAAAGTTCGGCATCAAAATTCGGGATTACCAGATCTAATTTTTCGCGTTCGTGGATGTACATCAGCCGACCCATCAACGCATCAGTTCCGGCTGAAGGATAAGGAATCTGGTAAGTTTTATCAACTACATCGTGCATATACGAACCCGGCTCAAGCGATTCGTAGGAAAGGCCTATAATCCTGACTTTAAAATCCGTGCATTCGCGGATAGCGCGTATCACAGCTACACCAGGGCCCGGACTGTCAATAGCATTTAAACCGGTAACGGCAATTACAATTTGCTTCTGGGAGATGAGGTCTTTATTTTCGGACTGGTTGTTCATGATTATAAATAGTTGCTGTTAAAGTAAATGAGTTTTTCTATTAACGGAATTATTTCCTCACTGACAGTTTGTAGGTTTCTGATTTAAATTCGCCAGCCTCAATCCTGTAAAAATACATTCCGTCAGCCAGATCGTTAGTTTGAATAACTATATTATCGAACGTACGATCCACAACAAACGACTTTACCAGATTGCCGTTTACATTATAAACCTTTAATTCAGCCTGGTTTACATTTAACGGCAGGTTGTATGGTATGGTAACAGTATTGGAAGTCGGGTTTGGGAATGCATTTCGTAACGAAAACCGGTTATCGGCAGGCGAATCATTAATGCTTGTTGCTGCCTGCCCGGGAATAGAAAACACTTTTGTGTTAACCTTTTCAGGAAAGACCGAAAAATCATATTCCCACACAAGAAGCTTGGAACCTGTTTGAGCCGGATAAATAAGCGAGTAACCCCCTCCAGGAATTGTTTGAAGTATTGTTCCCGATTCGCTTGCAATGCGTGTATCATACGTATAATAAGCCAGTGCGGTATTATAAATACATGACACATAAAGCATCTCAATTGAATTATCGGTATTAAACAGGTTTTCGCTTACATACTGTATATCACACAGGTAGTAATTGGCCGGAATGCTCAGATTTATAGTTTTCCATAACGTATGATCGTTATTATAAAGTTTGCACTGGCTGTTTGGCACGTCCATAACGTAATATTTATAGCCTGCAACCGGCAGATTAACATAAGCAGCCGACACTCCGGTATAGGTATGCTCTGGAATTATCTGGCTTTTAACACAAGTGGCCAAAGCCATCAAAAAGAGAAGAATAAATGTGATCTGTTTCATAAAAATAGTTTTTATTTTAGTTCTGAGAGTCTATGGTTTGTTAGTTTTCTGAGTTACTTCCCGACAAAGGGCTATCCGTTATTCGAAAATTGCAGCTTCTTTGAGTTGCGAAACAAAATCATCAAAATCCTTTTCGAACTGGTGCTTATCCACATCGTACTTTGAGCAGATAATATCGATAATTTCTATCAAAGGCTTTTCCGCCTTGAGCAGGGAAATCACTTCAGTACCGATTGAGTTGGTGGTGAAGGAATCTCCTGTACCCGGATTAAAAACAAATCCTTCTTCACTGGTGGCAATATTTTTTCTGAGTTTCATCATGATGAATTTATATTTTAGTTCTGGTTGGTGTCTTATACTATTTCTGTTTAAACTATGAGCAAAGATAATGTCGCTGTAAGCTCTTTGAAAGTGAATTCAGTGTAACACCTCCTCCTTTAAGTAGAAAGCATAAATGAACAGGTGAATCCTCCAGGAAATATTTTTCAATTAATAAACCAAATACGCTTTTTTTTCGTAACTTTAATAGGTTATTTAATTGCTATAATAAAACATAATTAATGTCGGTTAAGAGTTGATTTTCATTTTTATAATCTGACCTACTATAGATTAGAACCGGGACAACTCGTACAATGCATTAACAGATTCGGGTAATCTTTCAAAATGTAATTACTACGATGAAAAGATATCCACAAAATGGTTATACAGATAATCCTGTATCCTGGCAAAGCTCGAAACTTACCTGCGTGATCATTTTGTGCCAAAGTCAGATTATAACTATAACACATCAGCTGTTTTACACTTTAAAGGTTTTAACTAATAAATCCGTATCGGGCACTCTTTCACTATTTTTCAGATTGGCATTCGACAATATCTGCCTCCGATATTGGAATTCATACGTTGCATCCTCAAACAAGTGTATAATAATTCGCCCTATTCACAGGGCTATCCATATCTTCCCTCATTTACTTCATATAAATTCTGGCAAGTTCTCATGCTCGCTTTTTCTCTGGCAAGTAACTAACCGAAATATCCAGCAAATCGGATGGCAAAAGCCATTTCACTATTTCTTCTCTATCTATACTGTTGAATGCATTACCAAAAAATTATCCAATCTCAAACAAACATCAAAGCTGTCGTATGATGGCCCTACTGTTTGCATTAAATCATTAATTTACTCATTCTTTTAAAAAGGAGGTATTTATGTTTAAAAAGATGCTTGCAATACCAATACTTTGTATAAGTATGGTATTTTTTGTTCAGTGTAGCAAAGATTTATCCGATCAGGATACAAATAATTACAGTGTTAAAAAAGGGCCAGGTAGCGGTGGAAGCAGTGGTGGAGGAGAGGAAAGTGCTACAAACAATTTATCGTTCCCAGCATTTGCAATGGATGCTTTTACTATTACACCAATTACAGGCGACCCATTATTAACGGTTCCTTATACCGGCCCATACACCGGTTTGTCTGCCGAAGAACTTGCTGCTTTGGAAGGATATACCTGGTATGCACAAAAGGTTACTGGCAATAAATGGCAGGCCGAATTTGATCAAATGAGCGCACCAACCGTTGTTACCTTTATTGATTGGGGAGATGTGCTTGAATCAGTAAACCCGAAAATTAACAGGCCAACAAGGGTTGAATTAACTCTGTATAAGGATGTTTCGGATGATGCTATGACAGGTTACACGATGGCTTTGCTGGCATTTCCAAGCAGTAAAGATGAGAAACAGGGAACCAATGGCGTTACATATGCCGGAATATGGGCTACACTTGTTTCACCAGCACCAAAATTAGTAATACAGTACTTAGGCAATCCGAATATAGTTCCTACATGGGATGGCACCAAGTGGATAGGCGAGGACGTTGGAGCCCCGGCTAGCGGTTTTGGTTTTGCCCCGGAACTGAATGTTGGAGGAAAATATATTTTTGGAGCATCAACAGGTGGCTGGAAACCAACAGTTCTTGGTGTTTACAGGATAACCTTCTATGTTCCTACAAATGGATCCAATATTTTACTTACGTCGGAGACAGTAATAGCAAATTATCCCGGAAACGAACCGTTGCCAGTGATAACTCCATTAGAAGAAGAATCCGGAGCAGGAAGGCCGGTAGTGAGAGGAGATCTTAACCTTACCTATGTTGATGTAACAGTCGTCGCAGGCGGCGGCGGTGGCGGCGGCCATCAGTTACCATAATTATCGCCAATTTTGTTTATCAATGTTAACCTAAAAGAGCCTCATCACACTGAGGCTCTTTTAAATTTACAAAATCTTTCAGTTTGCTTGTCCACATTCATTAGTGTGTGAACCTTGATAATTAGCTGCTACACGATGATTCGATTTAAAAAGGATTGTAAAGAGAAGATTATATTTGAAAAGACGAAAAGAGATAAAGTAATAACATAAATGAGAGAGAGCCATTTTAAGGAGTTTATTCAATTTTAAAAATTTTCTCATAAACCCTAAATGCTTTGATAATTTACCGAATTTGCAGGATATTTTAATGCTGATCCGTATTACTGTTTTTGACAGCAAGAAAATTTAAACTGAAAACAAAAAACATGAATTCAAAACGACTCATCCTTCCCGACCTACTCAAAGGACTTGCAGCACTTTTTATGGTTCAGATTCATATTACCGAACTATTTCTGGATACAGCCGGAAGGGAAAGCTTATTTGGAAAAACATCACTATTCCTTGGCGGACCTTTTGCTGCCGTGGTTTTTATGCTTGTTATGGGCTATTTTATTGCCCGGAACAAAAGCTCCATGGCGCAAAACATGTTTCGGGGAGTACAAATATTTATACTCGGATTTTTACTGAATTTCGGGTTGAATTTCCATTTACTGCTAAAAATCAGGTTTGCCGACTGGCCGTACAATCCACTGGAATACCTTTTTGGCGTGGATATTTTATACCTTGCCGGGATGAGCATTGTTGTGCTCGCCGTACTGAAATCGCTCAAAAAAGGACAGGAAACAGCTGCTCTGATTCTGCTCGTAGCAGTTATTGCATTAACGGATTTCATGAACCTGAAACTAACTGCGGATAATCATTACTACATATTGCCTTTTATTGCCGGAAATTATTCGTGGTCATACTTCCCACTTTTTCCATGGCTGGCTTACCCGCTGGCAGGATTTATCTTTGCACGCTATGAACCGAAAATCAAACTCTTCTCGGAAAGCAACAAAACAGCTTCAATTTTAATTATTTCGCTTATTGCCACAGGAGTTTTACTTTACGCCAAACAAGGAATAAATACAACCATAAACCTTCCGGCATATTATCACCATACATTCCTGTATATTCTGTGGGCAATAGGATTATCGGTGCTTTGGGCCCTTTTGCTCAAATTTGTAGTGAAACTTTTACCTGGTGCGGCTGTGACCAATTTCTTCTGCTATATCGGGAAAAACATAACCCTTTTCTATGTAATACAATGGCTGATAATCGGGAATATTGCCACAGCAATCTATCAAACTCAACCGCTCGGTCATTACTGGTATTGGTTTACAGGTATATTTGCGGTTTCGGTTATGCTTACATTTTTGATTAACAAAATCCGGTTGAAATTATTTCGGAAACCGAAAGAAACGGTGCTCTAAATTAGTTTGCTAATATTAAATACGATTACCTTCTATACTAAACCAGGAAAGTTTTATCCACAAACTCCTGAAATTTCTCTTTATATTGTTCGCCTACAGGGATATAAACAGTATGATCGAAAACAATCCTGTTTCGTTCAATCACTTTTATACGATCCAGATTGACGATAAATGAACGATGTACGCGCATAAATTTATCTTTTGGCAATTGCTCCTCCATCGCTTTAAGCCGGATAAGTGTTGTAACGGGCTCATCATTAATCAGATGAATTTGAATATATTCGTTAGCACTTTCGATATATTTGATTTCGGAAAAGAAAATCCGTACCATTTTATATTCCGATTTTACAAAAAGGCTGTCCTGGGTAGTTTGAAAAGATTCGGGCTGTTTATGATTCAACTCAAACCAGGTTTTCGCCTTGTTGGCGGACTTCAGAAATACGGTGTAACTAATCGGTTTAAGCAAATAATCAAGCGCATCAACCTGGAAACCTTCGATAGCATATTCACTGTAAGCGGTGGTAAAAATGATCTGTGGCTTTTGCGTAAGCGATTTTACAAAATCCAGACCGTTAAGGTCAGGCATGTTAATATCCACAAACATAAGATCCACCTCGTTGTTGGCCAGAAATTCAATAGCATCGAAAGCACTGCGGCAAAGCGCCACTGCTTCCAGAAACGGAGTTTTTTCGATGTAAGAACTAATTTGCTTCAGAGCAAGAGGCTCATCATCAATTGCCAGGCATTTTATTGTCATAAACAGGTATGGTTAACTGTACTTCATATTCTTTTTCGTTTTCATGGATATTGAGCGAATAGTCGTTCCCAAAAAGCAGTTCGAGGCTTTTTTTAATGTTGGCCAAACCAATGCCTGAATATCCTTTCTCGCTGGTTTCCTTTGCTTTGAAACGGCTGTTGCGGATAACACAACTCAATTTCCCATTCCTTTGCTCCAGTTTAAACATAACAAACGATTCCACCTGGTAACTTACTCCGTGCTTAAAAGCATTTTCGAGGAACGAAATGAAAAGCATTGGCGGAATCGGTATTTCACGGATTTCATCAGGAAGTGTAAGCGTAACAGTCACATTTTCGGGAAACCGCAATTTCATTAACGTGATATAACTTTCGATAAAAGCTATCTCCTTTTTTAATGTCGTTTGTCCGTGAGCCGTATCGTACAGCAGGTAGCGCATCATGGTCGACAATTGAATGATCGTATTTTTAGCATCTTCGGCATTAATATCGATAAGCGCATGGATGTTGTTAAGCGTATTCATAAAAAAATGCGGGCTCACCTGGTGCCTCAGCAGGGCCAGTTGAGTTTTAAGTTGCTCTTTTTCAAGATCCTTGCGCTTACTCTCTTCGTTGAGCCATTGCGAAACCATTTTAAAAGATGTACTAATTCCTACTACAAGAACTGCAATAATAAAATTATCGAGAAACAGCATGAACATCGATTTCTGCTCAGGCTGAGCTACTGGCTGATAACCCATGGGCGGCGGCATTCCAGGGCCTAATTCCATTGGCGGCATTCCCGGACCCAGTTCCATGGGCGGCATCGACATTGGCTGTCCCGGAGCTAGCAACATCCTTATGGCTATTGTTAAACCTACCATTATTATGGTAGTAAATAAAGCGAACAGAATATAAGAACGATATTTCTTTTGATATAAAAACCTTGGTACTAAAACCAGGGTATTGAGCAGAAACAACACTAAAAAGGACGACATCCTGATCCATTCGCCATAAACTCTATCCCAGTTTACCGTATTCTCAATGCGGTGAAAAAAGAATGGAATAGCAAAAACAGCCGTCCAGATAACAACAAAAACTATTATTTCGATAATCCGGAAATTGAGTATTTTTTCTCTCATTTTTTAAATTACAGAATCCGATGCTTTAACCACAAAGATAGGTTCAGCGGGGTTGATTAACAAATTATATCAGCAGAAAGCCATAAAAGTTAAACAGATCAGCACGATAAATCAGCAAACCATGTTATGCCCTGGACTATTTAATCGATGATTCAGCCGATATCACCGTTAATATTCATGATTACGCATATTTTAAAGCAACAACTGCTTCCGCTGAAGCAAGGGCTACTATAAATTGATTTTATTTGTAACATTTTTTAGTGCTTTCACGTCTTACACAAAATATTTTTCATGCCGCGGATTCTTACCTTTTTTATAGTAATAATTCTCCAGTTTGCTGCTTTCGCGCAGAACAAAACGTATACAACGAAAAAGATTAATCCTGCTCCTCCTGTAATTGACGGAAAATTCACTGACGAATGTTGGAAACATATTGAATGGGCAGGTGATTTTACACAATTCGAGCCTTACGAGAACGGACTTCCCAGCCAGAAAACATCGTTT
>Ga0209800_10004218_pt1 | contig 10740 bp, 7 predicted proteins | sample Higcelweek8metaG_FD_187174 | JGI IMG/M metagenome (GOLD analysis project Ga0209800, IMG submission 187174) | Freshwater pond sediment microbial communities from the University of Edinburgh, under environmental carbon perturbations - High... | ecosystem: Environmental > Aquatic > Freshwater >... | reverse complement strand
ATGATTCCGCTATTACGATCTGAACTCCAAGGGATATGAAGCAGTCAACAGCCTGCTGTCTCGAGCTTCCCGCGCCGAAGTTTTTACCGGTTATGACGATGTCTCCCTTTTCAGCTTTCTTCGCAAAGTCTTTCCAGCCTTCCAGATTATCGAAAGTATATTGCCCCATTTGAGCTATGTCGGTTATAGTAAGATAGCGGTTGTGGAAGATCATGTCCGTATCGATATTATCTTTACCGATCAGCCATACTTTTCCTTCAAATACCATGGGTTTTTCCGCTGCTTTTTCAGTTTTTGAAACAGCTCCGGTTTGCGCGCTTCCCGAAGCCTTGAACTCGGCCGGAACTTCGGGTATTTGATCGGGAGTCGTTATATATCCGGCTACTGCGGAGGCGGCAGCTTCAGCGGGGGAAGCAAGATATACTTTTCCCTTTCCCTGTTTTCCCGAAAAATTCCTGTTACCCGTGCTTATAGTGATCTCGCCTGGACCGTTCTGTCCTACCTGCCCGGCAGCGCATCCCGCGCATCCCGCGTTGCTGACCAGAGCTCCCGCGTCTTTAAATATTTTTATATAACCTGCTTCAAGGCACTGATTCCAGATCTCGTCGGTAGCAGGAACTATCTTAAGCACCACACCGGGAGCAACTTTTCTGCCTTTTAAGATTTCAGCAGTGATCTTCATATCTTCAAAACGGCCGTTGGTGCAGCTTCCGATGAATGCCGAGTCGATCTTGGTTTTACGGACATCATTAATGTTGATCGAATCTTCAGGGTGTCCGGGGCGGGAAACCATAGGAACGAAATCACCGATGTTCATTTCGTAAGATTTCTCGTAAACCGCACCCTTGTCAGCCTCAACTTTCAAAAGTTTTCTTCCTGATCTTTTTTCGCAGAATTGCATGATGGCGTCAGACGGCGGAATAAGAAGAATTATCGCGCCCATTTCCGTACCCATTGAAGATATCGTTATCCTTTCGTCAAGAGAAAGCTTGTCTATCTCATCACCGTAAAGCTCAACTGAATAGCCCAGAAGCGAATTCGCTCCGAATTTATTAAGCATATTCAGCACAATATCTTTTGCCGATACATTCGCAGGTCTTTTACCGTTAAGCGTAATTTTTATAGAAGCCGGAACCTTGAACCAGCTTTTCCCGTTAGCCCAGGCCGCCGCGATATCCTGATCTCCCATGCCCTGTCCGAATGCGCCGATAGCGCCAAGAATATTGGCATGTGAATCGGTAGAAACTATCGTGCAACCCGGGACCGCTAATCCTTCCTCGATCACAAGATGAGTTCCGATACCGGCATTCACATCGTAGATCTTTATATTGTTCTCGCGGGCAAAATTTCTGCAGAACTGCTGATTAGCAGCGTAGTTCTGATCAGATCCGGTAGGATTGCAGTCGAAAGTAAAAAATGTTTTTGACGGATCGTGAACTTTCAGACCGTTCTCGGTGAGGTTCTTCACGACATTCGCTCCACCAAAATCTCGGGCCGCGCGTACATCTATCTCAATATCAACTATATCGTCCGGTTTTACAGGATGGCCGCCGGAATGCATTGATATGATCTTCTCAATAAGAGTTAAAGCCATTTCGACTCCCTTTTATTTAATTTTCAGTCTGTCTTTGAACGGTTCGAATGTCATAAAGTCCGCATGATGAACTATATAAGCTTCAACAGTTCTTTTTATCGAATCGCCTTCGCCTGCATGCGCAGCTATGATGTGGCATACATCGGCCGGAACTCCGCACTGTTCGGCCAGAGATACTCCGGAGAACGGGTGGCGAAGATACTTCCCGTAGTTTCCCTGTACGGCTTTCCCGTTCGCATCCAGAACATACTCCAAAAGCTTTCCGACATCTGCCAGAATCGCGCCTGCTATAAGCACATCCATATCGATCGGAAGTTCGCCGTGATAAAAGTCGTTGCATTTTTCGGCAGCGGCTTTAGCGATGTGAACGACGCTTCTTTTATGATCCATAAAAGTAACTTTCAGATCCGGACCGCAAAGCAGCGTGAACGGGATCGTCTTAAGATCTTTATCAGTAAGCACGCTTTTTTCGAAAGCAAGTTCCCAGGTTCTGGCTGTTTTTTCTCTCAGATCTTTATTTTCGATCCAGTTCAGCTCAGGCCATAATTCATAAATATTCATAAGATCTCCGTTTTTGAAGGTTTTATTTTAATGCCGCGATAATTGCGTCAGCCATCTGAGTCGTTGATGCCGCTCCCTGATTCACAACATCCGGAGTTCCTTTCATTTTCTTCATATCGTATGATCTTACTTTGCCTTCAGCTACAACTTTAGCGACTGCATTTTTGATCTTTTCTGCAATTGCGTTTTCTCCGAGATGCTCAAGCATCATAACGGCAGAAGAAACCATCGCGATAGGATTAACGATGCTTGTTTCAAATCCGGCATATTTTGGAGCTGAGCCGTGTGTGGGTTCAAACACACAAACACCTGATTCAGGATTGAACTGCGCTGAAGTCGCGAATCCGAGACCGCCTATCAGACCTGCAAAAGCGTCAGAAACTATATCTCCGAACATATTTCCGGCCACGATAACATTGTAATTCTCGGGGTTTTTTGTCAGCCACATTGTCATAGCGTCGATATTTACATCTTCAACCCAGATATTTGGATATTCAGCTTTGCTCATTTCCTGAGCCACTTTCAGCATCATCCCGGATGTTTCTCTGATAACATTCGGTTTTTCGCATACGGTGATCTTCTTGAATCCGCGCGCTTTCGCATATTCAAATGCGGCTTTTACTATTCTGGTTACATATTTCTTTGTAAATATTCTGGTCGAAACAGCTAATTCGGGACGCGGACACCATGCAAAATTATCCACGAATTTTTTGTGGGTCATCAAAGCATCATATACTTTATCCGGCGGATTCGTCCATTCCACTCCTCCGTAAAGTCCTTCTGTGTTCTGACGGAAGATCATAACATCAATTTGAGGCTCTTCAACTCCGCCGTCGGCTGTCCGTCTGATAAAATTCAACGGGTTGCCTTTGTAGGAAAGGCAGGGACGCATACATATATCTAGGTCGAAATGCTGTCTCATGGTCACGATAGGGCTGTAATAGGTGTAGCCTTTTCCCTGTAACTCAGGCGCAAGTTCAGCTAGTGTTTTGTCTTTAGGCTTTGAAGTTATCGCGCCGAAAAGACCTATTTTATGCTCCTCCAGCAATTTAATGGTTCTGTCGGGAAGCGGGTTTCCTTCTTTACACCAGCAGTCCCAGCCGATGTCACCGTGTACATAATTTGCCTCGAAACCGGCGGCTTTCAACACTCTTAATGTTTCCTTCAAAACAGCTTTTCCGATTCCGTCGCCCGGCATTGTTACGATCGTTCTTTTTGTCATTTTCGACTCCTTTTTTATTATTGTTTAATTTGCTTAACAACATCTATTACTGTGCCGTCAACCCATTTTATTACGGCAACTATCTTTTCCTCGAATTCGATAGCTTTAGGTTTTCCGCATATCCTTTCGGCTTCGTCTTTTAATTCCTTTATAGTTTTTATTGGCAGTTTAGATTTTTTCATGATTTTAAGAAGATCTTTTCTAAGCGGATTTATAGCTATTCCCCGTTCGGTCACTATTATGTCAATCAGCTCACCCGGTCCGCAGATAGTGGTCACTTCGTCGCGTATTACGGGTATTCTGTCCCTGAAAAGCGGTACAGGGAGAATAACGTTCTTTGCCTGAAGACAGTTCTGCCATCCGCCTATTCCGTGAAGAAGGTAACCGTCTGAATGAGATACCACATTCGCATTAAAATTTATGTCAACTTCTGTTGCGCCAAGTATCATAATGTCCATCATAGTTGTCAGATTACCCTTCGTATGGTAGTTGTATGCATTATAAACAGGATACTGGTGATGGTTTTTATTCCTGGCTATGCTTTCGACGGCTCCCAGATCGAATGCCTGCGCGTCAAGGATGTGCTCCATTGTTCCTTCCTCGAGCATCTGTACCATATATTTTGTGCTCCCGCCAAACCCGAGTCTGGATTTCCATCCCTTCTCTTTCAGTACCTGATGCACATAATATCCGATCGCAAGAGATGTTCCGCCCGCTCCAGCCTGCATATAACAGCCGTCCTTAAGGATACCGCTCTCTAATAAAAACTGCGTCGTCAGTTCGGCAATATACAGCCTGTCGGGACTGTTTGTTATCTGAGTGGTTCCGGACACTATTTTTTCAGGGATGCCTATCTTATCAACGACGACGACATAATCAACATAAATCCCCTGGATCTCCATGGGCATGTTAGGGAAATCTACTACATGGTCGGTCACCACGATAACCTTATCGGCATATAGGTAATCGGCATTGGCGTAACCCAGAACTCCGCATGCCGAAGGTCCGTTCAGTGCGTTCGCATTTCCGAAAAAATCTGATGAAGGCGCCGCAAGGATAGCTATATCTATTTTAACTTCACCGTCCTGAATTGCCTGAACCCTTCCTCCGTGCGATCTTAAAACGGCCGTACCTTTCATTTTTCCCTCGGAGACAAATTTACCCAAAGGTCCGTTCATGCTTCCTTCAATACGGTTTATCGTTCCGTTCTCAAGATGTTTTGTTATAGGCTGATGGCACGGAAACGAAGCTGAAGGGAACCATACAAGATCTTTGATACCCATTTCGTGAGCAATATCAAAAATCCCGTTGCTAACGAGGTCTCCGTCCCTCAAGTGATGATGGGTGGAGATGGTCATTCCGTTTTTCAGTCCGCACTTTCTCAGAGCGGTTTTTAAGGAATCAACTATTTTATTCCCGTCAGCCGGGTAATCTATTGAAGTAGGGATCGGAGGCGCGTATTTTCTTCCTGTCGGCCTGTGCTTGCCGAGACCTTTGAACGGGATCACTTTTTCACCGTTGACTTCGGTCGGGACCATTCTTCCAACCGCGTTCTTAATTAACTTTTTCATTAAGTTCCTCCCTCCAGTTTTCAGCTATTAAACCAAGATTTAAAGCAAGGGTTATTGTTTTTTCAGCGCGTTTTACAACGGGCAGATCGATCATTTTAGTGCCTAAAGATACTACTCCCAGCCCTTTTTCGGCGGCATTCATATAGGCATTTACGATCTTTTTAGCTTTATCGATCTCTTCCGGTAAAGGAGCGAAGCTATCGTGTATCACTTTTATCTGTCGGGGATGGATACAGCCCATTCCGTCAAAACCCATAGCTTTAGATTTCAAAACATTCTGTTTAAGCGCTTCCATGTCCGAAACATCGGAGAAGACAGAATCAATAGCCTGTATTTTAGCGGCGCGGGCAGAGTTAACGAGCTGAGCCCGTGCGAAGAAAGATTCTGTTCCCTCGTTCGTTCTCTGGGTTCCGAGATCGGCCGTATAATCCTCAAGGCCTATTGCGAGCGATACGACATTTTCAGCCGTTGCGATCTCGTAAGAATTAATAACTCCGAGAGCGCTCTCGATTATCGGCATAAGCCATATTTGTCTTTTGTCTTTGTTCAGCGATCTTATTTTCGCGTTAACTTCTTTTATCTGACCCGCGTTCTCGCATTTAGGAACGAGTATCATGTTCACATTGTGAGGTACGCAGTATTCAAGGTCTTTCAATCCAATAGGAAGCTGGTTTATCCGCACCATTCTTTCAGCTCCGTAAAAATTTACATTACGAAGCGTGTTTCGGACCAGTATAGCGGCTTCAAATTTCTTTGCGGGAGCTACTGAATCTTCAAGGTCGAGTATTATACCGTCTGCGCTGTGGATACCGGCATTCAGAGCCAGTTTAGGCGTATTGCCGGGAAGGTAGAGCCTGGATCTTCGGAAACGGTCCCTTTCTGTCTGAAATTTATTTTCAGGAATTACCGGCAGAAGGTACTGTTTGTCTGTTTTTACAAGCATCTTGACCGCTGCTTCGATCCTTGCCGCGATAACATAATCCAGCGCTCCGGTATCTTCGATTTTGAATCTGGCATTTTTAATGCCGTAGAAATTCAGGACATCTTTACAAAGGCGAGTAATATTATCGCCGTAAAGAGCCTTAACTTTACTGACAAGCTCGATCTTCAGTCCGCCGCTTGTTGTCAGCTCCAGAGTAACCGCGCAATCGGACCGGACATCCTTTCCGTAGCTACCTGTGTTTGCAATTTTTGTCATAATCTCTCCGGTTTATGATTTAAGAATCAGTTAAGTTTAACAACCCAGATAAGGCTGGCATCTTCGTCTGAAATATTTATAAAAATATGGGGCAGGTTGGAATTAAAATAAAAACTATCGCCCTTATTCAGCGTATATTTTTTTTTGTCAACGGATACCTCAAAAATACCTTCTAATACAAAACAGAATTCCTGACTGGGATAATTGCTCGTCATGATCTCTTTTGAATCGGAATGTTTCTTAAAAATTATTACATAAGGTTCCATCTGTTTTGCAGGATCATAGTTCGATAGCAGGTATGAACTCGTACCTTTATCGTTATGTTTTACTATCTTCCTTTTATCTTCTCTTACAACAGGATTTCTGGAACGGGCTTCATTTTCACCTATCAGTTCCCCGACAGTCGTATTGAGCGCGTCAGCTATTTTTTTTAGAGTCACAAGTGACGGAAACGATTTTGATTTTTCGATCTGGGAAATTAAACTTGGGGAAACGCCAATTAGATTGGAAAGATCCTTAACCTGAAGATCCAATGATTCCCTTCTGGATTTTACTCTTTTGCCGATGCCTTCCATTAACCCCCCTTTGCGAAAGTTAGTTAATTAATTAAGAAATACTTCATAATTAACTGCCGTTATTACTGATTTGCAAGTAAATTTTTTAAATAAATTTCTTAAAATTACACACAATCTTTTAAAATGACCTTTTATTTGCGATAAATAATTACTTGACATTGTTTTTATGCAAAAATAAATTGCATGGTCTTTTTGAATTAACTTACGGGGGAATAAAATTAATAAGAAAATAGGCATTAGAATAGAAGATAAATACGAACTCGAGAGGAGAACGCCTCTTATTCCTGAGGATGTTAAAAAGCTTGTATCAGGGGAAGGTCTTTCGGTATCAGTGCAAAAGTGCAAAAAAAGAATATTCAAAGACGCCGAATATAAAAAAGCAGGTGCGGTTCTTTCCCCGGATATGGAAGACTGCGACGTGATCTTCGGAATAAAAGAAGTGACCATACCGTCATTTGAGGATGGAAAAACCTATGTGTTTTTTCCGCATATAATCAAAGGACAGTCATATAATATGCCGATGCTCCGTAAAATGATCGAGAAGAAGGTCAATTTGATCGACTACGAGAGAATTACGGACGATAAAGGCAGAAGGCTCGTATTTTTCGGGAACTATGCAGGTCTGGCCGGAATGATCGATACTCTATGGGCACTGGGTTTAAGGTTGGAGCATCTTGGGTATAAAAATCCCTTTTCAAAACTTAAACAGTCAAGGATGTATGATTCACTGAATGAAGCAAAAAGCGTATTAAAAGAAATATCCGCCGAAATCGCAAAAAAAGGGCTTCCGAAAGAGTTATGCCCGTTCGTAGTAGGATTTACAGGCTACGGAAATGTTTCAAGGGGAGCGCAGGAGATTTTCGATATACTCCCCTTTGAAGAAATAACCCCAAAACAGCTTCTTACGCTTGATAAAAGCGCTGCTTCCAACAAGAAACTATATAAAGTTATATTCCGGGAAGAACATCTTGCCGAAAGGATTGACGGAAGTCCATTTATACTACAGGAATATTATGACCACCCCGAAAAATTTAAAGGCGTTTTTGAGCAGTACATACCTAAAATGACAGTTATAATGAACTGCGTATTCTGGACAGAAAAATACCCAAGGCTGGTAACAAAAAAATATCTTGCGAAAAATTACGGTAAAAAATTCAAACTTCTGGCCATCGGTGATATTTCCTGCGATGTTCACGGGTCTGTTGAATGTACTGAATTGGGTACGCATATCGATGACCCCATCTATGTTTATGAATCAAAAAAGAAAACATATAAAATGGGTCATGAGGGTGATGGCCTTCTGATGATGAGTGTGGATATTCTGCCGAGTGAACTTCCGAGAGAAGCTTCAGAATTTTTCAGCAAAGCTCTCATTCCGTTCGTTAAAGATATCGCCGAATGCGACTTTTCAAAACCGTTCGGTAAGATAACTCTACCCGCCCCGATAAAAAGAGCCCTTATACTTCTGAGGGGAAAATTTACGCCCGATTATGAATATATCGAACAATTTCTTAAGTAATATTGGAGAAAATCATGAAAAAAGTATTGATTCTCGGAGCAGGTATGGTAGCTCAGCCGATAATAAGATACCTGTTATCAAATAAGATCAAAGTAACTGTTGCTTCAAATACGCCTGAAAGAGCTGAGAAAATGATCAACGGACACAAAAACGGGACGAATATCACTTGGAGTATCGAAGATGATGCAAAGCTGTCCGAAATGGTCGGGGAGAACGATCTTGTGGTCAGCATTTTACCTTACATTTACCACCTTAATGTAGCTAAACAGTGTATAAAACATAAAAAGAACATGGTTACAACTTCCTATGTTAAACCGGAAATGAAAGCTTTGGACGGCGAAGCAAAAAAGGCGGGGATTATTATTCTAAATGAAGTAGGTCTTGACCCCGGAATTGACCATATGTCCGCAATGAGGATTATTGATCATATCCACAATAAAAAGGGTAAAGTCATTGAATTTTATTCATTCTGCGGCGCACTAATAGCTCCTGAAGTAGAGAAGAATCCTTTCAACTATAAATTTACCTGGGCTCCGAAAGGTGTGGTAATGGCCGGCAACAATGACGGAAAGTATCTCCGTCACGGAAAAGAAAAATACATTCCTTCAGCCGATCTTTTTAAGAAACCGTTAAAGGTGGATTTTCCTAAAATCGGAAAACTGGAAGTCTACCCCAACAGGGATTCTTTGCAATATATTGAACTTTACGGAATTCCCGAAACGAAAACTATATTCAGAGGAACATTCAGATATTCAAAGTGGTGCCAGGTGATCACAGCTATGAAAGAGCTTAACCTGATCTCTTACGACAAAATAAACATGAAGAACAAAACCTACGCTGATTTTATGGCGGGTCAGATAGGAGAGAAAAGTTCAAAGGATATTAAAGTCAAAGTGGCAAAATATCTTAAAGTGACAGAAAGATCAATTCCAATTAAAGCGCTGGAATGGCTGGGACTTTTTGAAAATAAAAAGATAGGCAGGGCAGAAGATTCTCCTTTCGAACTTGTTTCAGACCTGATGATCGCGAAGATGATGATACAGGACAAAGAGCGCGACATGGTTGTAATGCAGCACACTTTTGTGGCTGAATATAAAGGTGGAAAAAGAGAAGTCATTAAATCAAGAATGCTTGATTTCGGTACATTCGGCGTAAAAAATAAAGACACTTCCATAGCCAGAACAGTAGCTCTTCCAGCCGCGGTAGGCGTCAGAATGATACTTGAAAACAAGATCAAAGTTAAAGGCGTTTACATTCCTGTAATTCCCGAGATCTACAATCCGATCCTGGATGCGCTGGAAGAAATGAATATAAAGATGGTCGAAGAGTATGGACTTCCGGAATCTGAAACTATAAAATAAACAGTGTTATTACTTTTGTTAAAGGCAGGTTCGACCTGCCTTTTTTATATTAAGCAAATTGCATTTTAATTGTAAAGATATTATATTTTACCAAATGAAAACTTGTAAAGGATAACCTTTTATGAAATCCAAACTTATTTTCGTCTTATCACTTACACTGTTGTTTAATATTTCATATGCCAAACGGACAGCAATGCTGGTCGGGATACAGAACTATGATGTTTTCGCGCCTCTGGAGAACTGCCACGGTGATGTGGACGACATGAAGGAATTATTAAAGCAGGCGAAATTCGAGGACGACCATATCTGGGCACTAAAAGATGCAGGCTACGGCGAATTTATCACAGCATCAAAACTATATTCGAATGTGAATGCGTTCGCGAGAGGAATAAATGAAGGCGATGAGGTCATATTTTTCTTTTCCGGGCACGGTATCGGCGGAAATGACGGTAACAATTACCTTCTGGGTTCAGACGGCAACATTGACAATCCGGAGAAGTACGGAAGCGTAGCTGTAGAGGAGATCAAGCGGATAATAAAAGAAAAGAAGCCTGTTGAAGTCATTCTGATAGTGGATGCCTGCAGGAACTTTATCAAAAAGGAAGGCAAAGGCACAGGTAAGTCTGTTGCATCGAATATGAATATTTCAAAAGGGATACAGGTCAAGCCGGTTATAGGCGCAAAGGAAACAAAACAGACAGGCAAAACGATAGTGAAGACCATATTTGCGGCAAGCGAAGGCCAGCAGTCGTACGAAAGGAAAGATAAGAACAACGGCGCGTTCACTTACTATTTGACATACCTGCTTGATTCCCCGAATTCAGCCATGGATATCGACACTTCTAAAGACGGAATAATCACGATCGAGGACCTGATCCTCTTTACGGACAACAGGATCAACGACTGGACAAGATCGCAGGATCTGCCTGCAATGAATCCCGTTTACCAGACCGAAGGCGGAGTTACATACGAGCCGTTCATGCTGTTCAGATACAATGCTGAACAGGTGGTTCAGGAACAGAAAAAGGAGGGTTCAAAGCCGATATTTCAGTACGATGAAAAAGCCGAGCTTGAAAAAATAAAGAAGTTCACAGAAAATAAAGAATATCTGAAAGAAGAACTGCCTGTGTATCAGCCGA
>Ga0209800_10004216_pt1 | contig 10742 bp, 7 predicted proteins | sample Higcelweek8metaG_FD_187174 | JGI IMG/M metagenome (GOLD analysis project Ga0209800, IMG submission 187174) | Freshwater pond sediment microbial communities from the University of Edinburgh, under environmental carbon perturbations - High... | ecosystem: Environmental > Aquatic > Freshwater >... | reverse complement strand
TGGTGATTAACAAGTCTACTGTGCCGGTTGGCACCGGTGATTGGGTCGCAGAAGTGATCAACAAACGCCGTGCTGGTAAACCACTGGAATTTTCTGTTGTTTCTAATCCTGAATTTTTACGCGAAGGGTCCGCCATCAATGATTTTATGAACCCGGATCGCGTTGTGCTTGGTTCTGAAGATCGAACAGCTGCCAACAAAGTAGCTGCGCTTTATCAATCCCTGCGCTGCACGATCATGGTCACAGACTTGCGTACCGCTGAAATGATCAAATACGCCAGTAATGCTTTCTTAGCAACCCGCATTTCATTCATTAATGAAATTGGCAATATGTGCGAGGAATTGGGTGCTGACGTTAAAGAAGTAGCGCTTGGGATGGGATATGACAAACGCATCGGTCATGCTTTTTTGGATGCAGGACTGGGATGGGGCGGGTCGTGTTTCCCCAAGGATGTAAAAGCGCTGGAACACATGGCAGTGCTGCATGGAACTCAACCCCAGATGCTACAGGCGGTGATGGAGATTAATCGAAATCAACGCCGGCGCGCCATTATGAAACTCCGCAAAGCGTTGCATTCATTAAACGATAAAACCATCGGAATCCTTGGGATTTCATTCAAACCCAACACTGATGATATCCGGGATGCAGCTGCAATCGAAATCATTCACCTTCTACAAAATGAAGGTGCGCATATTCGAGCCTATGACCCGCAGGCAATGGAAAATGCAGCAAAAACATTGAAAAACGTCACCCTATGCGAGAACCCTTACCAGGTGGCAGAGAAAGCTGATGCGTTAGTTTTAGCCACTGAATGGAACGAGTTTAAGCAACTCGATTTTTCCAAGATAAAAGAACTGATGAAACAACCTGTCATCCTGGATGGGCGAAATGCGTGGGATGCAGAGAGTATGAAAGACCTCGGATTTATTTATATGGGTGTTGGCCGCGGAAATTTACAATCAAAATAACTCTTTTCCAGCCTGCGAAATCAGGCTGGAACTTTACAATGGATAAACAACCAGTTTTTTTCGCAACATTTATATCAGATGAAGATGACTTTAGCGGAGTTCAATTATTAATTAAAAGTCTGCGTCAATTTGGTGGCACTCATCGAAATTCTCCGTTCTGGATATTTCTTACCCCCGCGATGAAGAAATCAAAAGTTTTGGAAAACCTCGGAAATACCCAGCAATTTAAAGTTGAAGACCAACCATTCAAACCGCCCTATTTTTTCTCGACCAAAGTGACTGCATGGGTTAAGGCAGAAGAAATGGCTAGGCAGCAGACACGCTTACTCGCCTGGATTGATCCATGTTGCCTGGTGTTAAAGGAACCCTCCCTTTTTATACTTGATGAAAAAATCAATGCTGCTTTTCGCCCAGTTCACATCCGCAATGTGGGTCAACCAGTCGAGCAGGAGATTGATGGTTTTTGGAAGTCAGTCTTAAAACAATGCAATACCCCTCAAGTGACTGATTCTATTGAGTCTTTTGTAGATGAACAAACCATTCTCCCTTATTTCAATACACATTGCTTTAGTATCGATCCAAGCTTTGGGATTTTGGCAAAAACAAAGTCAAATCTTCATTCTCTAGTTGAGGATACGTGTTTCATTGGTGAATATTGCTTGGATTCTCCTCATAAAATTTTTTTATTCCAAGCTGTTCTTAGCGCCACTCTTTTTGCGATAACATCTATGGAACACATCAGGATATTACCCCCCGATTATGGATACCCCTTTCATTTGCAGGAAAAAATCTCCTCTGAAAAGCGGATCCATCAGATGAGTGAAATGACTATCATGATCTATGAGGAAGAACAAAACCTCCCGCTCGCCTTCCAACAACTTTCAATTTCGCCAGAAATACAAGGTTGGTACTTTTCCCTTCAGTAGATTTTCTATTAAGTTCCCCAAATTGCCCCTTGACATTGACGTTACGTCATCGTTTATACTGACTGCATGGTTAACAAACAACAGCTCAGCATCCGTCAATTAGCTCGATTGGCTAAAGTCAGTGTGCGCACACTTCATTATTATGACCAAATCGGGTTGCTTACTCCTCCGCGCCAAAAAGAGAACAATTACCGCTATTACGATACATCGGCTCTCTTACGGCTGCAGCAAATTCTCTTTTATAAAGAAATGGGATTTGAACTTGAAAATATAAAAGGCATCCTTGACCAACCCGGATTTGATTATCAGGATGCCTTGTTGAAGCATCGCGATGCTTTGAAATCAAAACTGGTTCAAACCCAACAACTCATCAATACCATTGATCGAACCCTGGATCAAATGAAAGGAAAAAACACAATGAGTAATAATGATTATTTCACTGGATTTTCTGACGAGCAACAAGCTAAATATGAAAAAGAAGCTTCTGAACAATGGGGACCTGAAATTGTCAGCAAATCCAACCGGCGTTGGAAGTCACTTTCAACAAAAGAACGTGAGCAATTCTTTAAAAATGGTGAACGCATCACCTTATCGTTGAGAGACACTATGAAAGACGTTCCCTCCTCACCAAAGGTTCAGGCGATCGTAAAAGAGTGGCAGGACTACATAAATTTCTTTTATGACTGCACGCCTGAGATTCTGTTAGGACTCGGTCATATGTATGTTGAAGATCCGCGCTTTCGTGCTTTTTATGAAAGGATTGACCCGAATTTACCGCAATTCTTCTATGACGCAATAAAAATCTATTGCCAAAAATTGGGAGTAACGGATTAAGTAAAAAATATAACCGCTCATCTGAGCGGTTATATTATTATTGATGATGTAATTTAAGATATTCCTTGAGGAATTGACCGGTATAGGATTCAGGAATTTCGCAGATTTCACGCGGTGTACCGATGCCAATCAACTTGCCCCCCCTGTCACCGCCGTCTGGCCCTAAATCAATCACGGTATCCGCTACCTTGATAATGTCGAGATTATGTTCAATAATTAGCACCGAGTTCCCTGCGTCTACCAGTTTCTGTAATACTTCAATCAGCATGTGAACATCGGCGGCGTGTAAGCCCACGCTGGGCTCGTCCAATACATACAATGTACGTCCGGTTGCCCTCTTCGACAATTCTTTCGCCAGTTTCACACGCTGTGCCTCTCCCCCGGATAGAGTTGTGCCAGGTTGACCGATCTTGATATATCCCAGCCCTACCTCATTCAATGTTTTTAATTTATTGGCGATGGAAGGAATGTTGGAAAATAGCTCCAATCCTTTTTCAACCGTAGTATCCAATACATCGGCTACGGATAATCCCTTGAATTTTACCTGCAGCGTTTCACGATTGAAGCGTGCCCCATGGCACACATCGCACGGAACATAAATATCTGGCAGGAACTGCATCTCAATGCGCAACTGCCCCTGCCCCTGGCAGGCTTCACATCGACCTCCATGAACGTTGAATGAGAATCGTCCGGCTTTATAACCCCGCATTTTGCTATCTGACAGGCTGGCATATAAATTGCGAATCTCATCAAACATGCCGGTGTAGGTTCCAGGGTTTGACCGCGGCGTACGCCCGATTGGAGATTGGTCGATATTGATTACCTTATCCAGGTATTCAATCCCTTCGATTTTGTCAAATTCCCCGGGTTGCGTTCGCGCTCGGTTCAATGCGTGAGCCAGCACATTGTAAAGAATGTCAACCATAAGGGTAGATTTGCCTGAACCGGAGACTCCCGTAATACAAACAAATTGACCAAGCGGGATTTCAACATCAATATTCTGCAGGTTGTTTGCCCGCGCACCAATGATTTTCAGCGTTTTTCCATTACGCGGATGGAGTTTTTTGGGCATCGGTACTTTTTTCCGCCCCGAGAGGTAAGCACCTGTCAGGCTGTGCGGATGGGTGAGGATAGTTTCAAGGGTACCTTCGGCAACTACTTTTCCGCCATGTTCCCCCGCTCCCGGACCGAGGTCCAGTATCCAATCTGCAGATCGGATAGTCTCTTCGTCATGTTCCACAACCAGAACAGAATTGCCGAGATCGCGCAAGTGCTTCAATGTATCCAGCAGGCGGGTGTTGTCCCTCGGGTGCAGCCCAATAGATGGTTCGTCCAGTACATACAATACACCCATCAGCCTTGAGCCAATTTGGGTGGCAAGCCGAATGCGCTGCGCCTCACCGCCGGAAAGTGATCCTGCCGGGCGGCTCAAGGTCAAGTAATCCAGTCCTACATCCACCAAAAACCCAAGGCGGGCTTTGATCTCTTTAATGATTCTCTCAGCAATGGCGGTTTCTTTGGGAGTTAACAATCCGGGTTCGTCCAATTTTTGAGTAAACTCCAGCGTCCGATTAATTGGCCACCTGGTAACTTCATTTATATTTTGGTCTAGCACTGTCACAGCAAGGGCTTCGGGACGTAACCGTTCTCCCTTACAGGTTGGGCACGGCCGGTCACTCATGTATTCCGAAATTTTAGACCGGACGTATTCTGATTGGGTTTCACGGTAACGACGCTCAAGGTTGGGAATGACCCCTTCAAAATTAGCCTGGAAACTGGTTTTCCGTTCATTCCGCCCTTCAAGGGTGACACTAATTGATTCACTCCCTGTGCCATAGAGGATACGATTTAAATTCTCTTGCGAAATGGTTTTTACTGGAGCATTGAGATCAATCTTATAAGTCCGTGCAACAGACTCCACCATATGCCAGTAATAGCCACCCTGGTCCCGTGGACCGTTCCATTCCAGAGCAGCGATTGCACCTTCACTTAATGCACGGTCAGTATCAGGGATGAGCAAGTCGGGGTCGATCTCGAGCCGGCTGCCCAACCCCTGGCAATCCGGGCATGCACCATGGGGAGTGTTGAACGAAAAAGTGCGTGGTTCGATTTCCGGCAAACTGATACCATGCTCCGGGCAAGCTAAATGCTCGGAAAAGAACAGGTCTACCGGCGGCGTGACTGATAAGTTTTGAATCGTGAGATATCCCTCACCAACTTTAAGCGCTGTCTCAATTGAGTCAGTAACACGTGAAAGAAGTGTTTTGAAGTCTTCCGATTCATCCGGTTTGGAAATAACCAGTCGATCAACGACAGCTTCAATCGTGTGGATCTTATACCGGTCTAAAGTAACTTCATCATCCAGTGAAAATACATCCCCATCAACTCGCACACGGGTGAAACCTGCTTTGCGGATTTCTTCAAACACAGCCTGGTACGTACCTTTACGGGCTCTTACAATGGGGGCCAGGATCAATAACTTGGTATCCTGTGGAAGTTCGAGTACCTTGTCCACTATTTCCTGAGCCGATTGCTTGACTACTACTTTTCCGCAAACCGGGCAGTGAGGAATTCCAATGCGGGCGAACAACAATCGCAGGAAGTCATAGATCTCTGTAACGGTTCCAACAGTGGAACGCGGATTATGGGAAGTCCCTTTCTGGTCAATCGAAACAGCCGGCGATAACCCGTCGATGTAGTCTACATCCGGTTTTTCCAATTGCCCCAGGAATTGCCGCGCATACGCAGATAAGGATTCAACATATCGGCGCTGGCCCTCTGCGAAGATTGTATCGAATGCCAGTGAAGATTTTCCTGATCCGGAAAGTCCGGTGATCACCACCAATTTATCCCGTGGAATCTCCACCGTAATATTTTTTAGATTATGAGCTCGCGCACCAACTACCCGGATATAATTCTGTGTCATTTTTTCCTAAAGTAGAATAGATTTTCTATTTCCATTATATCACACTGATTACCAAAAATAAAATCAACGGTCAATTCTATCTGTTTATTGCGCTGGAATGTATAATACTTTTATATTAATTTATGAAAGGCATACATAATGGGCATAAAACGGAATCCGATAACACCTGAAGAATTTCAGCATCGACGAGAAATCCGCGCCTGGACGATGTACGACTGGGCGAATTCCACATTTGCGACAACCATGATGGCGGCGGTGTTACCAGTCTATTACGCATCATTAGGTGCGGTTTCTGATACTCCTGCCATGATGACCTCTCGCTGGGGATTTACTACAGCCATTGCGGCGTTGATTGCTGCCGTGATTAGCCCTATCCTCGGTGCCATTGCAGATTTCCGCGGTTCGAAGAAAAAATTCCTGGCATTTTTTATGGTGCTGGGAGTTATTGCGACTGCTCTATTGTTCATCCCAAACAAACCTGGTGATTGGCTCATTGCATCGATCATCTTTATCTTTGCCAACATCGGTTTTGCCGGCAGCCTTGTATATTATGATGCGCTCCTCCCCCATGTCGCCAGAGCTGACGAAATTGACCAGGTATCCTCAAAAGGATACATGATGGGCTACATCGGCGGTGGTATCCTGCTGGCAGTTAACCTGGTGATGATCATGTTCGTTCCCAGTTGGATTCCTTCTTTAGGAACGGGCTTGATGACACGCCTTTCCTTCATAACAGTCGCCATCTGGTGGTTTGTCTTTTCACTTCCCTTGTTCTTCCGCATAAAAGAACCTGTCCGGCGTATAGATGCTGGAGAAGAAGGTATGAATCCAATAAAGGTGAGTTTCAAACGGCTCTTTAAAACCTTTTCTGAATTAAAGAAATATCGTGATCTCTCACTTGGACTCCTGGCTTTTTGGGTCTATGCAAATGGAATTGGTACCATCATCACGATGGCAACCATCTACGGTAAAGAATTGGGATTCAGCAATACCACCTTAATTGGAACCCTCCTGATGGTGCAGTTCCTGGCAGCACCCTTTGCATATCTTTTTGGATGGTTATCCAAAAAATTGGGATTAAAAAAGTCACTTTTTATCAGCCTGTCAATCTATTCCGTGATTGCCATTGTCGGATACTTCATGTACCATGAATGGCAATTCTGGGCATTGGGAGCCGCTGTTGCAACCGTTCAGGGCGGCAGCCAGGCACTCTCCCGCTCCATGATCGGTAGGATGATGCCGAAAAGTAAATCCGCTGAATTTTATGGATTCTTTAGCGTTTTTGAAAAATTTGCCTCCATCCTTGGTCCGCTTTTATTTGGAATTATATCTACCATCATGAAGGGGTCCAGATTAAGTATCGCCTCGTTAATCGTATTTTTCGGTGTTGGCATTTATGTCCTTACCCGCGTAAATATCGAACGCGGTACAGAAGTTGCCCTCAAAGAAGAAGCAGAAATGGTTACCGCTAGTTAAATAGAAACCGGAAAATCCTTCGATCTTCCGGTCATCAATAAACTGTAGCAGACAGGTAGAAATGCCTGTCTGTTATTTTGTGGTTTCATATAATTCCACCAACACTCCCCCGGTACTTTTGGGGTGGACAAAAGCCATCTTCCTTCCGGGAAGAACCTGGGGTTCTTCATTGATCAATCGAATACCTTTTGCCTTAAGGTCGGCCAACATTTCGGATATATTATCAACCTCAAAGCAAAGGTGGTGCATCCCGCCCCCGCGTTCAGCAAGGAATTTTGCAGCCCCGGTATCAGGTGAAGTAGGTTTCACCAGTTCCACTTCGCTTTCACCTAAAGGCAGGAATGCTACCTTGGCTTTTTGGCTCGGTACGTCCTCTATGTGATCCAGTTTTATTCCAAGTCCATCCTGCCAGAATTTCAAGGATTCATCCAGGTCTGACACTACAACAGCTACATGGTTGATTTTCGTAAGTTTTGCCATTTTCCCTCTTATCCCCAAACTGGGGGCTGATATTCTCCCCAAACCTGGCGTAGAACGCCGCATATTTCGCCCAAGGTCAGGTCATTTTCCACACACTCAATGAACAAGGGCATCAGGTTGTCGGATCTTTTTGCGGCATGGGCTAGTCGCACTATTAATTCATCTGCCTTTTGGGAATCACGGGTTTTGCGGAGTTGAGCCAGGTTATTGCGCTGGTTTTCTTCAATAGAAGGATCGACTTTCAACCTCTCCAAATCTTTGGATTCCTTAACCTGGAATGAGTTCACACCAACGACAATTTGCTCCTTGTTTTCTACTTCCTTTTGGAACTTATAGGCTGAATCCTGGATTTCATTTTGCATAAACCCTTTTTCAATCGACGCCAGTGCTCCGCCAAGATCATCAATGCGCTTGATATACTCCATCGCCCGTTTGGCGATCTCATCCGTCAGATACTCGATGGCATAGGAACCCCCCATTGGATCAATCGTATCCCCAACACCGGATTCATATGCAATAACTTGTTGAGTTCTCAGAGCAGTCCGCACCGATTTTTCAGTCGGTAACCACAATGCCTCATCCATTGAGTTGGTATGCAGCGATTGGGTTCCTCCAAGGACTGCCGCCATTGCCTGTATAGCCACCCGGACGATATTATTTTCCGGTTGCTGGGCGGTAAGGGTGGAACCACCAGTTTGGGTATGGAAGCGCAGCATCCATGATTTCGGGTCCACAGCTCCAAATCGGTTTTTCATGATCTGTGCCCAGATTCTTCTAGTCGCACGGAATTTTGCGATTTCTTCCAAAAAATCGTTGTGGGCCGCAAAGAAGAAGGATAGTTGTGATGCAAAATGGTCAACTTCCAATCCTGAATCGATAGCAGCCTGTACATAGGCAATCGCATTCGCGATCGTAAACGCCACTTCCTGTACAGCAGTAGACCCGGCTTCACGGATGTGATACCCGGAAATGCTGATTGTATTCCAGTTGGGGACCTCTTTTTCGCAATATTGGAAAATGTCAGTTATCAAGCGTAGCGATGGCTTAGGCGGATAGATATACGTCCCTCGGGCTACGTATTCTTTGAGGATATCGTTTTGGATCGTCCCGCGTAATTGCCTCGAACTGACACCATGTTTCTTCCCTACAGCGATATACATCGCCAGCAAAACTGCTGCCGGTGCGTTGATGGTCATACTCGTTGAAACTTTGTCCAATGGAATTTGATCAAACAGGATTTCCATATCTTTAAGTGAAGAAATGGAAACCCCTACTTTTCCGACTTCACCCAGAGACATGGGGTCATCAGCATCATAGCCAATTTGTGTGGGCAGATCAAAAGCCACCGACAATCCTGTTTGCCCCTGGTCCAGCAAATAACGGTAGCGCTTATTGGATTCCTGCGCGGAGGCAAATCCCGCGTATTGGCGCATGGTCCAAAACCTGCTGCGGTACATGGTGGGTTGAACACCACGCGTGAATGGGTATTCCCCTGGGAATCCGGATTTTTCAAGGTAATCATCTTCACGCTCGAAAGCCACCCTGGGTAATGGAATGCCTGAGGGGCTTAGAAATTCCGTTTTGCGCTCCTTGAATTTTGCCACTGAAGGTTTTGCCACTTCCTCTTCCCAGCGGTTTTTCTCTTGTTCAACTGTCATAATCGCCTCGTATTATTAGTCTGGTATGCTGAGTATACACGAAAGTATATTGGCGGTGAGTGAAGATAGTATGATATATTTTTGGATGACCATCACATCTTGGTGAAAGAATTATGACTTCATTCCTCCAACTAGCTCTATTACTTTCAATCCTGCTGGTAACTGCCAAAGCTGCGGGATATTTAAGTACGCGCATCAAACAACCTTCGGTCTTTGGTGAAATCCTGGTGGGTGTTCTGCTTGGCCCTTCACTATTGAATATGATGCAGCTTCCGTTCGTGACTGATACCCACTTGAGCGAAGTCGTCAATTTAATGGGTGAGTTAGGTGTTCTCTTCCTCATGTTCCTGGCAGGGTTGGAACTTCACATCAATGACCTGGTGAAAAATGCTAAAGTTGCAGCGTATGCCGGAGTGCTGGGGGTTTTACTTCCAGTTGGATTGGGGCTTGGTTTCGGTGAATTAACTGGTATGGATTTTCAGCATGCAATCTTTTTAGGATTGACCTTGGGGGCAACATCTGTGTCTATTTCAGCCCAGGTATTGATTGAACTCAAGATGATCCGCAGTAAAGTAGGATATGGATTACTGGGAGCTGCTGTTTTTGATGATGTACTCGTTCTATTATTACTCTCTGTATTTATTGCATTCCTAACCGGTGGCACAAGTTTTGTCGGAATCCTGTTTGTAATCGGCAAGATGCTCTTATTCCTTGCAGGTTCGACCGCCATTGGATTATGGGTGTTGCCATTTCTTGTCCGATTTACACAAAAACGTTCCATCAGCCAGGGAATTACAACCCTTGCCATCGTTATCATGTTGCTGTACGGTGTTGCCGCCGAATTGCTTGGTGGCATGGCGGCAATCACAGGTGCTTTCCTGGCAGGATTAATGTTTGCCCGCACTCCGGAAAAAGCTAAAGTAGAGACAAACTTCCACAGTTTGGCTTACGCGCTTTTCGTTCCAGTTTTCTTTGTCAGTATCGGCTTGGGAGTTGACCTTCACACAGTTGATTTATCCATACTCTGGATAATGCTTGGAATTACCGGAATCGCTATTATAGGAAAAATTCTTGGGTCTGGCGGAGGAGCGCGTCTTTCCCACTTCACCTGGAAGGAATCCTATCAAATTGGCATTGGGATGGTTTCACGCGGTGAGGTGGGGTTGATTATTGCCAAAATCGGACTGGATGCAGGTTATCTGTCTGATTCCCTGTTTAATGCAATTGTTGGAATGATCCTTATCACAACATTGGTCACCCCTCCAATACTTCGGGCAGCCTTTCACGAAAAGCCTCATGGAACTGATATTGCAGATTCCTCTTCAGTGATTATTAAGAAGGAGAATACATGAATTCAATGATCTGGTTCGTCCTGCATGATGCAAGCTTGCTTGCAGATGTTCTGGCAGCCTGGAAAGAAGCAGGAGTGTTGGGAATTACCTTACTCCCCAGCACCGGTCTACGACGCCTCGAG
>Ga0209800_10004213_pt1 | contig 10745 bp, 8 predicted proteins | sample Higcelweek8metaG_FD_187174 | JGI IMG/M metagenome (GOLD analysis project Ga0209800, IMG submission 187174) | Freshwater pond sediment microbial communities from the University of Edinburgh, under environmental carbon perturbations - High... | ecosystem: Environmental > Aquatic > Freshwater >... | reverse complement strand
CTGAATCGTTAACACTTGACCAATCAACACTTACCGAAGCTTGGAAAGAATTTGGGGAACGTTTTTCAGGCGACGGGCCAAGAGCGGTGAGCATGTTTAAATCTATTGAGCCACAACTGGATAGCAGCAACCATACAATTAATATATCTCTGAGGAACAGCGACCAACGGGAACTTTTTGTGTCGAATTATAAGCAAAAAATGGTTGACCTGATCGCAAAAAAGTTCGGAACAAATAACATAAATATATTGGCTGAGGTAGACACCTCCGAGAAGAGGGACATTATATACTCAGATGACCAAAAGTTACAGTTTTTGCAAACACAATATCCTGGAATTAAGGAATATATAAAAGAGTTCAAACTGACTACCTGAGTTTTGCGGTTTATTGGATAAATAAACAATTAAAAAAACCTCCAAAGAATGGCGACAATTAAGAGAGGCATATTTGGGTTGCCCAGACTAAAGAAAAGCGTGAGGAGTTTTATGCTTTTTGTAATTGCCGTTGTCGTTTCCATAATTATCCTCATTTTCGGAAAAGAACTGGAAACCAAAGAAATAATTGGCTATTCAATAGTCGTTTTCTCCTGTTATGCGGCCCTGTTCATGTTTGTGTACCGTTTTAGGGGAAGTGTTTTCCTGATAACATACAAGGTTTTTTTCTTGTTATCCTCCATTTTGATCTTTTTACTTTTGACCAGGGTTGTGGAAGAGGGAGAGAACAAGGAACTGTTATTTATAGTGCCCTATACCATAATAGCGGTAGTAATCAGAACCTTTTTCGATGCCCGCACCGCCATGTATGTTCTTCTGGTGGAATTATTGCTATCGAGCCTAATGATCCCCCAACCCTTCGTTTTTATATTGATTAACTACATTGCCGGAATGGTAGCCATCTTTACTCTCGACGGGATAAATGTCAGGAGCCGGATTATAGTAGCTTCACTAGTTGTTGTGGCTACCTACATGGTAATTTACACAGGTACTTCTTTTATTTATAATCCTGAATTCCAATTATTTTCAAACTCTTCTCTTTTTATTTTTAACGGCGCTCTCACATTATTGTGCTATCCTTTGATATTGATTTTTGAAAAGTATTTTTTAATCATCTCCGACGCTACGTTGCTCAATTTATCAGATAAATCCCAACCACTTCTCAGAAAATTGGCGGATGAGGCCCCCGGCTCTTTCCACCACTCGCTACAAGTAGCCAACCTCGCCGAGGAGGCCGCCAGGGAAATTGGGGCTAATACCATGTTGGTTAGGACCGGCGCTCTTTACCATGATATCGGGAAAATCGCCAGCTCAAATTACTACACCGAGAACCAGGTAGACAACATAAACCCACACGATAATCTTGATCCCAAACAGAGCGCCGCAATTATCATTGGCCACGTTAAAAAGGGCATAATTTTGGGCCGAAACTACAAATTACCCTCTGAGGTAATTGACTTCATAGCCACCCATCACGGTACCAGTACCGCCTACTATTTCTTCAAAAAATATTCCGACAAATATCCGGGAATGAAACCCTCTGAAAAGGACTTTAATTACCCCGGCCCTAAGCCATTTTCCAAAGAAACGGCTTTAGTTATGATGGCCGATGCCATAGAGGCCGCATCAAGAAGTCTGGGCGATTACTCCGAGGATAGTATAGAGAATTTTATTGATAAGATACTTTATCTCCAGGAACAGGACGGACAATTTTCGAAAGTGCCTTTGACCTACAAAGATATGTCGGATATCAAAGCTGTTTTTAAAAGGATGTTATCCAATATGTACCATGCCAGGGTTATCTACCCCGAGAGAAATTCGTAAATTTATCACTATCTGTTAAAATACATTAAATAGATTTGACTATCTTTGCGCAAACCTGTAATAAACTCTGATTTGTCCACTGTAAAAGCATTTATACGGTTTCCTAAAAATCCGGGCAACGAAGTATTCGTCCGTTTCAGGCTGTGCGACGGCCGTAATGTGCAGTTATTCTATAAAAGTGAAATAATGGTGGATCCAGACATGTGGGATCCCAAAAAGGAACAATATAAAGCTAAAATATCGGTTGGCCCAAAGGAGAGGGCACTATTCAACAAAACTATTTCGGAGACAAAATCGGTTTTGCGCGATGTATATAGTGAGACAAAAGATAAAATAACCAATAGCAAGGATTTTTGGGAGATGGTCGACAGAAAATTGAATCCCGAAAAATACCGGTTATCGTTTTTTGATCTTTTCGATCTCTTTCTGAAAAAGCACAAACTCTCGCAAGTTCGCGTGAACAATTATCTAGTAGTCAAAAGGGCGTTGATGAGGTATGAACTTTTCAGGCAGAAACGTGACAGTCGGACTTACAAATTGGAGATAAATACGGTCACAGCCGACACCCTGATGGACGTAGAAGATTTCTGGGAAAACGAACATCTTTACTTCGATAAAAATCCTGAATTATACATCCTTGTCCCAGAAAGTCGTCCCCCAAAACCCCGTGGGAGGAATACAATAAACTTGATGTTTGGTAGGATGAAAACATTTTATCTTTGGACTATTACCAACGATCATACCTTAAACAATCCGTTCAAAAAATTCAATGTTGGGGAGTGTGTTTACGGAACTCCATATTACATAACATTGGAGGAGCGCGATAAGATTTTTTGTGCCGACTTAAAAGACTATCCTTTGTTGGCGATATCGCGCGATATTTTCGTGTTTCAATGTTTGATCGGATGCAGGGTAGGTGACCTATGGTCGATGACCACTTCAAACGTAATAAATGGGGGTATTGAGTATATAGCCAGAAAAACGAGGGAAGGAAGGCCAGTTACTATCAGGGTACCCCTAAATAATAGGGCAAAAGAGATATTGTCGCGATACCCGGTGACAGGCAACAGACCACTCTTTCCGTTTCCCACGCAACAAACTTACAACTACGATATTAAAGAGATTTTCCGTCTTTCAGGCATAACCAGAATAGTCACCGTGTTGAATCCTACTACTAGTGAACCGGAGCAACGGCCCATAAATGAAATTGCCTCTTCCCATCTAGCAAGAAGAACCTTTATTGGCAACCTCTACAAACGGGTAAAAGATCCAAACCTTGTAGGCGCCCTTTCCGGCCATAAGGAGGGCAGTAAAGCGTTCGCCCGCTACAGGGATATAGATGAAGAGATGAAAACTGAACTAGTAAATATGTTGGAATAATAAATTAGAAACACTTAAATGTTATACCTTAATATTATAGCACCGAAAAATAGATCAGAGGAGATAAGCTAAAGTTCCTTTTATTTGTTCTGTTTTTTTGCGCAAACTACCCGAAAACGCTTTTTTGATTATTTTCTTACCGTTAAAAAGCGTGGAAAAGGGTTAAATTTATGGTCGCCAAATGTTAAATTTTTTAATATTTAGCTTACATTAAGATTTTAACTTTTTACTTAATACCTTCGTAATACACTAATTCAGAGTTTATTATTTTTTATGATTCCTAAAATTGCCTTTTTTGTTAAAAATTTTTCAATCAGCCTTTAATTTTAATGTTAAAAAATATTTACATTGTCGCTTCAAAATTTACATTGTTCAACCGGAATATAAGATATGATTATATTAAAAACTAGAAATATAGTATTAACGGAAAACTTAAATTTTTATGCCTATGACATAAACCAAGCTTCTAACCACAATTCTTGGGACCATTCAAAGGCCCCGCAACAAAAAACAATTTATTAATTTAACACCGATATTTATATTTCATCTATGTACTTATAGGTGTTTTGTTTAATCCTAAACATATTTTTTAATTATGAAATTACCAACTAACCAAAAAGGCATTAAAGCTGCCTTAAAAACATTATGTATGGTGATGCTCGCACTAACGGTCAGCTTTAGTGTTTCTGCCCAGATTAACATATCTGGTACAGTAACTGAGGCGTCTGGCCTGGGGCTTCCCGGTGTAAGTGTCGTGGTTTCTGGGACAACTACTGGTGTTCTCACCAATATGGATGGTACCTATACCCTCACTGTTCCAAATGCCAGTTCAGTTATCCAATATTCATTTATTGGATACTTATCTCAGGAGATCGTTGTTGGCAGTCAGAGAACTATCAACGTCGTACTTGCTGAAGATGTACAACAACTCGATGAAGTAGTCGTTGTAGGTTACGGTACACAGGCTAAAAAAGACATTACCGGTTCTGTATCCGTGGTAACTAGTGAGACTTTAGCTGAGTCAGCATCAGCGACTTTTGCCCAAGCTTTGCAGGGTAAATCAGCTGGTGTTTATGTTTCTACAACAGGAGCTCCCGGTGCCGCTGCCACTATCCGTGTTCGCGGTGTAGGTTCTGTTAACGGATCTGACCCCTTGGTCATTATCGACGGTGTTTCCGGCGGTAGAATTGATGCGGTTAACTCTAACGATATTGAAACTTTCCAGATATTGAAGGATGCTTCCGCAACAGCTATTTACGGTGCACAGGGAGCTAACGGCGTTATCATCATCACTACCAAACAAGGTACCAAATCCGGTCAAGCTCGCGTAACTTATAACGGCTACGTAGGTGTCAGCACCATGGCTAACGACGGTTACGACGTACTTACTGCATGGGAAATGATGGAATTTGCCGCTGAGGGTATGATCAACCGTCAAAACTACAGGGGCATTAAAGCTACAGGCGACACACAATTCGGCACATTGCAGAATATTGATTACGATGAATCAGTAATCGTAGGTTATGAGGATGCTGCCCACACTATTCCTCTTTATTACATCAATAGTGCTAACATGACTATGCCTTTCACTACTTTACCCGCAGGTTCATCGTATAACCAAATATTAACTACTATGGGCGGTACTGTTACCGGCGACGCTGAAACAGATATGAATGCGGCATACGAAATATTGAAAGCAAAATATGGAACCAGCGGTTCAGCCAACTCTTACGCTCTTTCGGCATACTACTACAATATTTTGGAGGGAGGAATGACCACAGAAGAAGCTAAGGTTGGTAACGATTGGTACGATTTGATTGTCCAAGATGGTTTAATCCAAGACCACCAGCTTTCGGTTATTGGAGGTAACGACAAAGGCCAATATTCTTTCAGTTTTGCCTACACCGGTCAGGAAGGTACTATAAAAAATTCACTATTTGACCGTTATTCTGTCCGTTTGAATTCAACATTCAACCCAAGGAAACATATCTCTGTTGGTATTAACTCCAACATCTCTTTTACCGAAACATCTGGTGATCGCGGCGATCAGGGTGATGGTTCACCATTTGCGCAGACCTACACCACAAAATCATGGGTAGCTCCTTACAACGTGAGCGGGACATACGCTGGAACTTGGAATGACGGAGGTAGAAGTAATACGCCGTTGGCAAGTGTTGACGGTGGCCTGAACGATTGGGACCGTAACATCAACGTCCAGAACTCGGCATTTATTGAAATCAAACCTATTGAAGGCCTTACCATTAAGAGCCAGGTCGCTGCAACTATCAATGGCAGATGGCAACGTACTTTCAACGAAAGGTCTATTGAATGGAACAAAGAAGGTTCAACATATAATAGCCTTTCTGAAACAGCATCCTACAGTTTAAATACCCAGTGGACAAATACAGCCAATTACACCAAAAAAATTGGGAGCAACAACATAACCGTACTTTTGGGTACTGAAGCTCTTGACCAAGATTATGGCCGTGAAATCAACGCTACACGCCGTGAATACCTCTATCCAGATGATCCCAATACATGGGTAATCAACAACGGTGTAACCGCTAACCTTAGTAACTCAGGTACGCAAAGATCACACACAGCTATGTTCGGTTACTTCTTAAGAGCCGACTATAACTGGGACGGCAAATATCTTGCTACACTTGCGGTACGTAGGGACGCTTCTTCCAAATTTTCGGATAAAAACAGATGGGGTACTTTCCCATCACTATCCTTAGGCTGGCGTGTTTCTGACGAATCGTTTATGGACGGAACCAAAGCATGGCTCGATGATTTCAAATTGCGCGCTGGTTACGGTACCTCCGGTAACTCAAACATTGGTGCTTATAACTGGGCTACCCAATACGCTACCGGTACAAACTACCATTATGCGATTAACGGTACAGATAATACCCTTGCAACTGGATACGCTGTTTCAACACTTGGCGATTTTGATTCCCGCTGGGAGACAACTAAAATGACCAACTTCGCATTTGATGCTACCCTATTTGACAGCAAAATGACCCTTACTGTTGAATATTACATCAAGAAAACCTCTGATATGTTAGTTTCTGCCAGTACAGTATGGTCTGACCTTGCTGGATCTGCAACAAAACCAGATGTTAACGTAGGTGATATGAAAAACACCGGTATAGAGGTAAATCTTGGTTGGAACGACAAAATAGGCAAATTCTCCTACGGGGCAACATTGAACATATCCCAATACAAGAATGAGGTTATCAAATTAGGCGCTACGGATCTTTTGACATCTACCCGTATTGACAACGTTACAATTACAACTCCTGGACAACCTATTGGTATGTACTATGGCTACAAGATTACGGGTATCTACCAAAATGCGGATGATGTATTGAATTACACAAATTCTGAGGGTGAACAAGTATTACCTTACCTCCAGAATGATCCAGCCGGTTTTACTCCTATCAGCTATGTTGGCCGTTGGAAAATTGAAGACTTCAACAATGATGGTTTCACCAACCAACTTGACCAACAGATAATAGGTAATCCCCACCCTGATTTTACTGGCGGATTGAATATTACTGCAGGTTATGGTAACTGGGATTTGAGTTCTTATCTATATTTCTCAGTTGGAAATGACCTCTACAAACAATACATGAATTACACCCACTATGGTTCACTGGGATCTAACTATGTACAGGACAGGCGCGACAACTCATGGAGCAACGAAAATCCTGATGGTATTTATCCTCTTTGGACAGGTGCCGCTTCAGAAGCTTCAGAGACCTCATCACTTTCCAATAATTTGTATGTACAAGACGGTTCCTATGCCCGCATGCAGAACTTCCAGATTGGCTATAAACTTCCTAACTCATTGATAGACAAACTTGGTGTATCTAATTTCCGTATTTACGGCCAGATATCTAACCTGTTTACCATTACTAAATATGACGGATTGGATCCTGAAGTAAGAAGTTCTAACGATAGAAACAAAGGTATCGATTACGGTGGTTATGGAATACCTCGCAATTACATATTCGGTGTAAACATTGCATTCTAATATAATTAAAGCGAAGTATAAACCTTTAAAAATAGAATATATTATGAGAAAAATATTTATATCATTAGCGGCAGTAACACTTTTGGCTACGACCGCATGCAGTGATTTTCTTGATATCCAGCCTGTGTCCGCGGTTTCAGAAGCAAAGCTTCTCAACCCGGCAGGAGTCGAGATGATTAAAACAGGTATGTATTCCACACTTTATGCCAGCTCTATCCAACAATCTTTGGCGAGTGTCGGCTATGGTGATGTGATTGCCGGAAATGCCAATAAAGGATCAAACGCAACGGACCAACCACCATGGGGTGAACTCGAGGTATATACCTTTTCAGGAACCAACGGTTATATAACAGGTCCATGGGCACATTTTTATAATGGCGTTTTCCGTGCTAACAAGCTACTTGATGTGCTTGGTAAAACAGAAGGTCTGACCGATGCTTATATTCTGCAATCAACTGCAGAGGCAAGATTCTTCCGCGGATTATACCACTTGGAAGCTGTTATGTACTATGGTTCGGCTGTTCCTTACGTTGATCTGGAAGACTTCCAATCAAATGTAAGCCCACTGGTTGGTAACATCGACGAAGCCGGGAATTACATTTATATCTGGGACAAGATTATCGAAGACTTTACCTATGCTTACGAAAATCTTCCCGCATCATATGGCAGCAGTGAGTATGGCCGCCCTAACAAATATGCCGCTCTTGCTTTCAGGGCAAAAACTAGGGTTTTCCAGTCATCACCTTACAACGGCAAAAATGGTACAGACCCCAGCAATTGGGCCGCAGCAAAAGCCGACCTCGAGATTTTGATGAATGAGGGTATCAACTCTAAAGGTAACCGTTATAATCTTTATACCAAATACGGTGAATTATTTTCTACAGGCCACGATAACACAACAGAAGCTGTATTCGAGATTCAACAAGCCATCACCGGCACCAACACAAACGGAAGTACAGTTTGGGGTTCAGGTCAGTACAACGGTCTTTCCAACATGTCAGGATGGGGCTTTGCGCAACCTTCAACAGATATGGCACAATCATACCAAGTTGACGCAAATGGTGTTCCTTTGTTAAACAACGCTTACCGTACACTTCCACCAAAATCTGTAAGGGCATCAGGTAGCAACGTTAATACAGACCTTACCGCTTACATGGATCCCCGTATTGATTATGTATTGGGTCGTTTTGGTGTTCCTTTCAAGGATTGGGACGTTCCCACATCATACAACGGTTATATCCGCGATGTAAACAATGGTGGTATCTATTTCCCAAAGAAGTGGTTACCTACCTCTGCTGATAAAAATAGCGCAAGTTTAAGCGTTGTTGGTAACTCTACTTCTACTGTAATGAACGTTAACCTTATCCGTTATGCCGACATCCTTTTGTGGTATGCCGAAGCTCTAGTACAGACAGGTACGCCTGCAGATGCTGAGGAGTATGTCAACGAGGTAAGGAAAAGAGCAGGAAACCAATATGTTGGAGCAGCTTATAGAGTTGGTAGCACATTTAACTCAGGTGTCGCCGCAACCACATCAGCTTATGTAATGGATAACAAGTTCGATGCTACTAAAAGTGGTATTAATGCAGCCGCTAACTACAGAATAGGTCCTTGGCCAACATCTCAATTTGCTAATCCTACCGATGCTATGGAAGCTATCAGGTACGAGACAAGAGCAGAGTTCGCAATGGAAGGCCGTTACTGGTTTGATCTTTGCCGCTGGGGTATCGCAACCGAGCAACTTAACGGATATACCGCATACGAACAGAATTTCTTGACCAAGTTTACCGATAAATTCTATAATGATGCTTATATCTGCTTGCCAATACCTACTCGTCAGCTACAAATCATGGATCCGATTTTGAAACAAAGCGAATCGTGGATTTTCTAAAATCCATTTATTATAAAAAGAGGACGAAAGTCCTCTTTTTTTTTATCCTATCGATATCTTTAAAAATCCATATACTAAACATTTACCAAAACCTTCTTCTAGTAATTTACACAAAAGATGTATTGTTTTATTAGCCTGCTTACAAATTCAACTGTCCCAGACTGAAAAGAGATCATTTTAGAAATCATTTTTTTGGAGGGACTCCTATACGGAAAAATTATTTCTGGGAAAATAGAACCAGTGAACAATATAAAAGTCCGCATTGTCATTTATATCATATCTAAATAACGGTTGTATTTGCGAGTTGAATCTACGACCATATTTTTTTTAGTGGTCAACAGTGGTAATAAAATAATAATAGTTACATTTGCAACCCAAATTAATATATAAAACAGTAATAAAAATTATGTTAAACCAGTACGAAACCGTTTTCATTGCTACTCCCGTTTTGTCTGAGATCCAGATGAAGGAAACGGTGCAAAAATTCAAGAAAGTCATCACCGACAATGGAGGTGAGATTGTTCATGAGGAGAACTGGGGCCTGAAAAAATTGGCCTACCCTATTCAAAAAAAGTCGACCGGCTTTTATTATCTAATCGAGTTTAAGGCTGAAGGAAGCCTGATTGAACAACTCGAAGTGCAATATCGCAGGGATGAGCGTATAATCCGTTTCCTTACCTTCAACATGGAGAAAGCGGCCGTAGAATACGCTGAAAAGAAAAGAAGACAGAGAGAATCTAAAACAACGGAGGTATAAGATATGGCACAGAACGAATCAGAAATCAGGTATTTGACTCCCATGTCGGTTGATGTCAAGAAAAAGAAATATTGCCGCTTCAAAAAAAGCAGGATTAAATATATCGATTACAAAGATCCAGAGTTTTTAAAGAAATTCCTTAACGATCAAGGTAAAATACTTCCACGCAGACTTACCGGAACATCCTTGAAATACCAAAGGAAGGTTGCTGTTGCCGTAAAAAGAGCCCGCCACTTGGCGCTTCTTCCTTACGTTACCGATTTACTTAAATAATTAGGAGAAGAGACACCATGGAAATTATACTATTACAAGACGTAAAAAAATTGGGTCAGAAAGACGACCTGGTTAGCGTAAAAAACGGATATGGAAGGAATTTTTTAGTTCCCCAAGGTTTCGCTATCGCCGCTACTTCATCGGCAAAAAAGATGCACGCCGAAAACCTCAAACAGAGGGCACACAAAGAGGAAAAGATAAAAGCTGACGCTACTGTCATCGCCACAAAATTGGAAGGCTTAAAACTTACCATTGGAGCTAAGACCAGTACTTCAGGCAAGATATTTGGTTCGGTAAATACCATCCAGATAGCTGAAGCCCTCAAAGAAAAAGGGTTCGAGATCGACAGAAAATCAATTTCACTTCCCGACGAACAGATCAAAGAGATCGGAAACTTCAAAGCTGTGGTTAAACTGCACAGAGAGGTTAAGGTTGAGATTGAATGCGAAGTTATCGCCGAATAATCTAGGGATATAGAATAAAAAAAGGGAGGCTTTTACCTCCCTTTTTTATTTTTAGAATATAGACCTACTCAATAATAGTAGCTATCTCATTAAACGGTTTTCTTGGGGAAGCCCCCGTGACCCC
>Ga0209800_10004211_pt1 | contig 10748 bp, 9 predicted proteins | sample Higcelweek8metaG_FD_187174 | JGI IMG/M metagenome (GOLD analysis project Ga0209800, IMG submission 187174) | Freshwater pond sediment microbial communities from the University of Edinburgh, under environmental carbon perturbations - High... | ecosystem: Environmental > Aquatic > Freshwater >... | reverse complement strand
AGGAAGACGTCACGCTCGCGCAGGCCCAGGGCCAAAAGCGGCTCGGTGAGGGCGAAATCCATGGACCCGGTGTGCAGCAGGAACTTGCCGCACAGGCCGCGCTCCTTGGCCTTGAGGACGAAGGCCTGGCCGTCCATGCCTGGCAGGCGCATATCCACTATGCACAGGTCCGCTGGTTCGCGGGCAAGCTCGTCCAGGGCGGCCTCGGCGGAGTCGCAGGCGCGCAGGGTGAACTCCTCGAAGTCCTCCAAAAAGTCCATGAGGAGCTGGCGGATGCGCTCCTCATCGTCGATGATCACGATTCTCGCCATCTGGGGGGTCATGCTCCTGCCTCCTTCGCATCGTCCCTGGGCAGGTCGATGGAGAACACTGTGCCTTCGCCTGGGTGGGAGGTCACGTTCATCTTGCCTCCATGCCCCTTGGTGACGATGAAGTAGGACACCGAGAGGCCCAGGCCCGTGCCCACGCCCGGCGGCTTGGTGGTGTAGAAGGGCTCGAACACGCGGCGCTGCACCTCTGGAGGCATGCCCGGCCCGTTGTCGGCGATTTCGATGCGGACGGTTTCCGGCTGCGCCCGCACCCTGACGACGATACGCGGGGCCTCCATGGGCGGGTCGAGGGAGGCCAGCGCCTGGGCGGCGTTGCGCAGAATGTTGAGCAGCACCTGCTCGATTTCCGTCTCCGTGCAGTTGATGGCTGGCAGGTCGTCCTCGAAGTCGCGCTCGATCTTGATGCGCTTGAAGTCGTAGCTCTTCTTCAGGTCGTAGTCGCTGCCGGCCAGGGTGATGGCCTTTTCGATGATGCCGGGGATGTCGCAGACCTTCCGGCGCGACTCGCTGCTGCGGCTGAAGTCGAGCATGTGGCGGATGATGGCCGAAGCGCGCACCGCAGCGGATTGGATGTCCTCGATGAACACGTCGAGCTTGCGCTCGCGCATGTAGGCCTGCAGCAGATTCATATCGAGCCCGAGCTTCGCGGCCACGTCCACATTCTTCTGGAAGCCCGCCCGGGTGCGTTGCACCAGATTCTGCGCCGCCTGGAGCACAATGCCCAGCGGGTTGTTTATCTCGTGGGCTATGCCCGCCGCAATGCCGCCGACGGAGATCATCTTCTCCGTCTGGATCATCATCTCCTGCATCTTCTTCATCTCGGTCACGTCGCGCATCATGGCCATCAGGTAGGTGCGGGGGCCTATGTCCACGGCCTGGGCGGAAATGGAGCCGATGAAGGTCTGGCCGTCCTTGCGGCGTCCCTCGAACTCCATGTTCTCCACGTGGCCCTGCCTGGCTTGCGCCTCATAGATTTCGGCGCGCGCCGCAGGATCGGCGTAAAGCCCAAGCTCCAGGGTGTCGTGACCGATGATGTCGCCAATGACATGGCCGGTGAGGCTGTTGAAGGCCTCGTTGGCGTCGGCGATTTTGGTTGTCTCGGCGTCGATGAGCAGAATGGCCTCCGGAGAGAGGCGGAACAGGCGCGAGAAGCGTTCCTCGGACTGCTTGAGCTTCTCCACGGATTCGATGCGTTCGGTGATGTCCTCGAACATGCCCAGCACGCCGACGGCCTGCCCCGCGTCATCAAGGAGCGGCAGCTTGCTTGTCTCCAGCCATATGGAACGCCCATCGCTCAGGGTCAGCGGCTCCACGTAATGCAGCAGAGGGGTCAGGTTGCACATCACGGTCTGGTCGTCGGCGCGGTAGGCCGTGCTTTGCTCCGATGTCATGGGCAGGTCGAAGTCCGTTTTGCCGATGATCTCCTGCGGGTCGCTCAGGCCGAGGGAACGGGTGAAGGCCGCGTTGCAGCCCAGGAATTTGCAGTTCTTGTCCTTCCAGAAGATGGAGAAGGGCACGGTGTTCAGAATGCTTTCCAGCAGGCGGCGGTTTTCGCGCAGCTCCTGCTCGGCCCTGTTGCGTTCGGTGATGTCGCGCGCGACGGTCATGCGGTACTGGTGCTCGCCAATTTCCATGACTTGGCTTGAAAGCGAAAGGATCATCTCCGCGCCGTTCTTGTCGCGCCCGCACGCCTCAACATTGAAGGCATGGCCCTCTGTCTTGACGCGTTCGATGAGTCCCTGCCGCTGATCGTCATCGGTGTAGAGGCCGAGCTCCTGCACGGTTTTTCCGAGAACGTCCTCGCGGACCAGACCATGCGTTTCGGTGAAGGTGTCGTTCACGTCGACGATGACGCCAGTGTCCAACTGGGAGAGCACGATGCTGTCCGGCGAGAGCCGGAAGAGGCTTGAAAAGCGTTCCTCGGACTGGTGCAGCATTTCCAGGGCCTGGATGCGCTCGGTTATGTCCTCGATGGTGGCCACGACTCCGTGGGCGTCGCGCTCGTCCTCGCCAAGCAGGGTGGCGTTCAGGTACAGGGCTTTGCGTCCGCCATCGGGCATGGGGTACCAAGTGAGCAGGCCGATGATCGGGGCGCGTTCCTTCAGCACGCGGAGGATGGGCGAGGTTTCGCCGCTGAGGGGATTGCCCGCTTCGTCCTCCAGGGCGACGTCCGCGGGCAGCGGGTCCTCCGCCCCTACCCCCAGGATGATCCGCGCCTGCTTGTTCCAGTATTCCGGGCTGCCTGTGGGGCCGAAGGTGGCTATGCCCACGGGGCTCAGCTCCGTCAGTGTGCGGTGGTCGGCCTCGGAATTGCGCAGATTGGCCATGACACGGCGCAGGGCGCCAAGGGCCAGGGCGACCAGGGCCAGCGTGAAGAAGGAGATGGTGCCGCTGACGGCGGCCAGGCGCGTGGCCGGAGCCAGCACCTCGCTTTCGTCGGCCTCCACCACGAGAATCCAGCCCGTGAGTTCGTTTTTGTGCGTCAGGCACATGCGCCGGGCGCCGCCGCGCGCGTAATAGTGCATGCCCTTGGCGGCGGTGCTGGCGATGATGTCCGCCGTGTTTTCCGCAGGTGCGAAAGCACCGGGCTGGGCCCAGCGCGGCGTGGCCAGCATGGTGCCGTCGGCGTTCAATATGTACGCCCCGCCGGTTTTGCCTATGCGCGTGTTGTCCAGCATTTCCTCGGCAAAGACGGCTGTGTGCACAAGCCCCACCACCACGCCGGAAACGGTGCCGTCCTGATTGCGCAGGGGGGCGCCCGCCACGATGATGGGCTTCCCCGTGACCTTGGAGGCGGCCAGGGTGCCCAGGCTGGGTATGCCCCGCATTGCTTGGCGGAAGTACTCCCGCTCGCCCACATTCACCAGATGCAGCAGGTTCGGGTCTGCGGACATGGTCTGCTGGCCCGTCTTGTCGACGATATACGCCCGTTCAAAGGCCCCGCCGCGCACAAAGCCCTCAAGCTTGCGCTGCGCGGCCACCTTGGCCGAGCGCCCGAGGTAGCTGTCCTCCAGGGAGAGGCGAAACGACTCCTCCTGGCCCATGAGCCCGATCTGGACCGTCATGTCGCGCACCTGGGCGGTCACTTCGCGGTCGAGAAAAGAAATGGCCTGGGCTATCTGCCCCTGGGCCAGGGTCTCCACCGTATTCTTGGTGTAAAAATAGGCCACAAGAGTGGAGATGAGCACGCCTGCGAACACGGCGGTCAGCACCGGGGCCAGATGGCGGTCCAGAAGCAGCCGCCGGGAGGGTGCGCGGTCGTGCCTGCTCACTGTATTATTATCCCCGCTGCGCGGATGATCTCAAAGGGAATGACGATTCCAAGCCGTTCTGCGGTCTTGAGGTTCAAGAGCACAATCCCCTTTTGGTTGATGCGCACGGGAAGTTCGCCCGCTGCCATGCCGCGCTCAAGCACTTGGCGCGCCATGGCTCCGGCCAGATAGCCCTGCTCCTCGCCCGATTCCAGAATGCCGCACAGCTGGCCGTGCTCCTTGGCGTAGTCCGCAAAACCCAGGGTCGGCACATGGATGACGGAATTGTTCCATGCGCTGACGGTGCCTGCCGGAACCGTCTCGCCGGTCTTCTCGTCCACCAGAGAGTGGTACAGGCCGAGGGCCAGGGCGTCTGCCCGGCGCTGATGCTGCTGCACCAGCCGCTGCCATTGCTGGAAGGTATGCGCCCGTTCCACCTTGAGCAGCTTGAGGGCGAAAGGACCTCCGTGCTTCTGGTCCGCAAGCAGATCCTCCAGCACGTAGCCGGCTGATTCGGAATCGTCGCTTAAAAGGACGATGGAGCGCAGGGAGGGGCGGATTTTCTTCAGCAGGGCGAAGCCGTCGCGGAAGTGCCAGCGCTCGCGCACGCCGGAAACGTTTGCGGCGGGGAAGCCATACCGCTTCAAGGGGGCGTTGACCCCGCAGAAGATGACCTGGGGCGTGCTGCGGCCCTTGAGGTACGGGGCCGCGAGATAGAGCTGCGCCGCATCATCCGCGGCGATGACCACTTGCGGCTTCTTGGCCTCTATCTGGGCCAGAATGCCTTGGGCCTTGGCGCGCAGGTGTTCGGGGTCCGGATCGCGCATGGCGTCCATATAATACGTTTCGGTGGAGATCTTGCGGCTGCGCAGGGATTCTTGAATGCCCCGGCTGATGGTCTGAGCCCAGACGTAATCGGAGCTGTAGCTGTGCACGACAAAGACGCGCGGCGAAGGCTGGGCGCTGGCCGGGGCCTGCCACAACAAGCCGAGGCAAAGAAAAAAGAGGATGCGGAGCGTGCGCATGGCGTCTCCTGCTATTTGAAACAATGCCGCACGAGAAAATACTTACACTACTAGTATTGCGTTTGCTACCCGATAGGCGTGACATCTGTCCAGTGTTCCCGGCGTTTCCTCCGGTCTTGGTCGGAATATTGTCTGCCTCCGCTACTTTATGACCACTCCTGCGGCGCTGATGATCTCGTAGGGAACAGTGATGTTGAGCCGTTCCGCCGTCTTGAGGTTCAGCAGGACGACCCCCATGGTGTTGATGCGCACGGGCAGCCGTCCGGCTGCCACGCCCTGCTCCAGTATCTGGCGCGCCATGGCGCCGGCCAGCTGCCCTTGCTCCTGCGCGGATTGCACCACTCCGCACAGGATGCCGTAGTTTTTTGAAAAATCGGCAAACCCCAAGGTTGGCAGATGATTCACGGCGTTGGTCCATGCCATGACATCGCCAGGAGGAACGGCTTTGCCCGTGGCCTCGTCGACAAGGGAATGATACAGCCCCAGCGCGAGCGCGTCGGACTTCTTTTGAAAGACCGACACGAGGCGTTGCCACTGCTGGAAGGTGCGCACCTTCTCGATGGCGATGATCTTGAGTGCGAAGGGACCGCCCCCCGCAGCCTCCTGCATGCCGTTCATGAGATAAAGGCTTGTGTTCGAATCGTCGGTGAGCACGGCCACGCTCCGCAGGGCCGGGGCAATGCGCTTGAGAAGGGCGAAGCCTTCGCGGAAATGCCAGCGCTCGCGCACGCCGGACACGTTGGCGGCGGGAAAGCCGTAGCGGGAGAGCGGCGCGTTGACCCCGCAGAAGACGACTTGTGGCGCGGCGCGGCCCTTGAGATAGGGCATCACGAGGTATTCCTGGGCGGTGTCATCCGCTGTGATGACCACCTGGGGCTTTCCCGCCTCGATCTTGGCGAGGATCTCCAGGGCGCGGGCGCGCAGGCGTTCCGGATTCGGATCGCGCTTGGCATCCATATAATATGTCGTGATGGAGACATGTGCGCCGGCCAGCGACTTTTTGAGCCCTTGGTCGATGTTTTGGCACCAGATGTATTCAGGGTGATAGCTGTGCACCACGATGATATGTGCGGGCTCAAGACGGGCGGCTGCCCATGCTGGAACTGCGGAGCAGCATATGAGCAGGAAAGGGATGAGGCGGCACAGGACCCAGCGCATATTCGTCTCCTTCAGCTTTGCTGCGTGGATGCGGACGATGGCTGGGGGAACCACTTGAAATGTATGCTAGACGAATGCGCAGGGTCTGTCCAGGGCAGGGCGGGAAGGGCAAGGAGATACGGACAAGGAGGCGCAACGGGGGAAGGTTGCCCCTCCCCCTGGCGTTTTACAGCGCGAACTCGCCGTTTTTATATATTATTTTTCTGCCGCCGCCCGTTAACAGCGCGGTGACGGTCTTGTCCTCGGTGTTCACCAAATCCCAGTGCAGGGCGGAATCGTTGAAGCCGAGGCTTTCCTTTTTGGCCGCATCCAGGCTGGTCTGGTCGCCAGCGTAGGTATCGGCGTAGCTGGCGCCCACGGCCACGTGGCAATTGCCGTGCTGTCCGCCGTAGTTTTCGTCGAACAGGGTGCTGGCCATGAACGCGCCGATTTTGGAATGGCGGCGGTCGGTCAGGGAGAATTCGCCCAGCTGCGAAGCGCCCTGGTCCATGGCGAGCTGTTTTTTCACAAAGGCCTCGCCCTCTTTGGCCGTGGCGGCAATGACGCGCCCGGCCTTGAATTCCAGGCGCACGCCCTCCACCCTGTTGCCGGAGCGGTAGGACGGCTGGTCGGCGTAATACACGCCCTCAGTGCCGCGCCAATCGGGCGAGAGGAACACCTCGAAGCTCGGAATGTTGTGCCCGGAGACGCCCAGCCAGCGGCGCTGCGCGCCTGGAGTCACGTAAAGGTCGCAGTGCTCGGTCTCTATGTGCAGGCGGTCGATCTCAAGCGCGCCCAAGGCTTCCTTCACCCGCGTCACCTCGGCGTGGACCTTTTGCCACTGGGCCACGGGGTCCGGCTGGTCGAGGTAGCAGGCCTGTTTGATCTGCGCCGCGTACTGCTCGATGGTGAGCCCGGCGCAACGCGCCTGCTCGGCCGTGGGATAGGCGCACAGGGTCCAGCCGAAGGCGCCGGTCTGCTCGCGGGTGTCCATGATCTCGCGCAGGAATTTGCGCGCCACGGCGCTCATGCCGATCTTGGCCGGATCCACGCCGGAAAGGTGCGTGAGCGAGGCCGGGGCGATGAGCGAAATGAGCCCGGAGAGGTTCTCCATGAGCTCGCGGTCGCCGGGGGCGATGGTCTTGATCTGGGCGTCCGAGCCTTTGCCGTAGAACGAGACCTCCATGGAGGTGGTGAGGTTCTGCCGGGGCACGGGCACCATGCCCTGCTCGATCAGGAGGTCGAACACGGCCTCGGCCAGGGGGGTCGCGCCCTGGTCGAAGCGCAGCAAAATGACGTCGCCCGGAGCATAGGGCTTGGTGCGGGCGGTGGTGAGGCCCCACCAGAGGGTGCGGGCGTATTTGGCGAGTTCGCTTTGGGTGAACATTCTTCCTGCCTTGAAGGCGCGATTTCCGGCACCTGGACCGGATTGCCGGAGCATAGCCCAGGGGCCAGCGAAGCTCAATATCTCCGAGGAAGCAGATATATCCTGACGATCCCGCACATGGCTTGACACAAGACGCTGCCTGGATATATCAGCAACCCCGGAGCCTGCGCGCTCGGATGCCTGGCTCGAAAGCGAGGAAACGGCGCCTGGCCTACCGGCCCGTCTCCCATGGCTGGGAAGTGCGGATCGGACGAGGCTGACGATAATTCCTTATTCTACACATCTGGAGGGTACGATGGGCTACAAGGTTACTGTCGACAACGACAAATGCATCGGCGACGGCGAGTGCGTGGACGTTTGCCCGGTTGAAGTTTATGAACTTCAGGACGGCAAGGCTGTTCCCGTGAACATGGAAGAGTGCCTGGGCTGCGAGTCCTGCGTGGAAGTTTGCGAGCAGGACGCCATTGTTGTCGAGGAAGAATAACGCCAACAGCTTCGGCTGATGTCGAAGGGGGCGGCGCCTGGCGCCGCCCCCTGTTCAACGCGCCGCCGCGCACGCGCGGCCGGGGATAGCAGCGCGATGTCCGCCCTTCCGGGCGGGACTGGGGCCGGGGAGAATCCCGGCTTTTTTGTATCAAGCCCCCCTTTACGCATCCCGCTGGCGGACTCATATATCCCCAGAAGCCACCATCACCACAGACCAACAGGCGAGGAGTGCCGCATGGCCCTTGATTTTACCGAATTCTTCAAGCGCTACGAGGCGATTATCGGGGAGGCGGACCAGGTCTTCCACGCCGTGCGCGACAAATACGCCGAGAACGTGCGCTGCGAGAAAGGCTGCTCGGACTGCTGCCACGCCCTGTTCGACCTGACCTTGGTTGAAGCGCTGTACCTCAACAGCAACTTCAACAGCAAATTTTCCGGCAAGGCCAGAAACGAAGTGCTGGAGCGCGCGGACGCAGCCGACCGGCAGGTGCATCTTTTAAAGCACGAGGCCTTCAAGGCCGTGAAGGACGGCAAGAACGCCCAGGAGATTCTGGCCGAGATGGCCAAGGTGCGCGTGCGCTGCCCGCTTCTGGACGACGAGGGAGCCTGCGTCATGTACGAGCACCGGCCCGTCACCTGCCGCATCTACGGCGTGCCCACGGCCATCGGCGGAGCCGCCCACACCTGCGGCAAGTCCGGCTTCGAGAAGGGCAAGCCCTATCCCACTGTGTACCTGGACCGCATTCAGGACAAGCTCTACGCCTTGAGCCACGAGCTGGCCTCCGCCGTCCACTCCCGCTACAAGGAGCTGGGCGAGGTGCTGGTGCCCGCGTCTTTGGCGCTTTTGACCACCTACAGCGAAGAATATCTGGGCATCAAGGACGAGGAGGCCCCGGCCGAGGCGGCCGCGCCGCAGGCTGAGCGCAAAGCGCCCGTGCCCCTTTCCGAGAAGCTGGCCGCAGGCAAGAACAAGGGCAAGGGCCTGCCCGCCTGCGACGGGTGCTCCCCCGAGAGCAAGAAGGGCGGCTGTTCCGGCTGTTCGCCCAAGAGCTTCACCATCGGCCAGGCCCCGGCCAAGCCCGCTGCCAAGCCAGCCGCCAAGAAGGCCGCCGCGAAGAAGCCCGCTGTCAAAAAGGCCAAGGGGTAGCCGATGGATCCGATGTACACGCCTGAGCAGCTTGAGGAGCAGAAGCGCGCCATGTACGAGCGCATGTCGCCCCGGCGGCGGCGCTTCGTGGACCGCATCGGCTACGCCAGCTGGGATCCGTTCCAGGCACCCTTCGACCCCATCGACATCCGCACCGACGCCTTGGGCTACACCGCCCACGAGCTGCTCAACAAGTACTTCAAGAGCCTGCCCGGCATCCCCGACCCGGACTACATGCAGACCTTGTCCGAGTTCATGGTCCTGCTTGTCATGAACGTGGAGAAGGTGCGGCCCATTTTGGAGTTCAGCGACTGGTACAACGCCCAGCTCAGAGAGCGCGGCATCAGCTTGAAATAACCGCCCCCCCGGAAAGGGGAGGGTGCGAGGGGAGACCATATGTCCGACCAGCAGTTCCAGAATGTCGACGAGTACATCGCCCACCTGAAGGATCAGCTCCGCCAGGCCCCCGAGTGCGGCAACACCCACTACAACCTGGGCGTGGCCTACCTTTCCAAGCGCGAGTTCATGGACGCCGAGCAGTGCTTCCGCGAGGCCGTGTCCAATTCGCCCAAAATGGCCGAGGCCTATGTGCAGCTTGGCGGCATCTGCCTGGAGCGCGGCGATATGGAAGGCTGCCTGAACTACAACCGCCTGGCCACCCAGCAGCGCCCGTTCTTCGCCGTGCCCTGGGGCAACATCGGCTTCGTGCTGCTGCAGCTGGGCGATTCGGACAAGGCCATTCCCGCCCTGCAGAAGGCCATCAAGTACGATCCCAATTTCGTGCAGGCCATGGCCACGTTGGGCAGCGCCTTCTTCTCCCGCGGGGAGCTGGACGACGCCCTGCCGCTGCTGAAGAAGGCCGTGGAGCTGCAGCCCATGTTCGGCCCGGCCTGGAACAACTTGGCCCTGGTGCACGCCGAGATGGGCAACTGGGCCGAGGCGGACGCCTGCGTGAAGAAGTCCCTGGAGACCAGCTACGACGTGCCCCAGGCTTTTCAGGACGAGATCGCCCAGAATCTGAAATAGTTTTCAGGGGGCGTGATGGCCCGTTTCCGCGACCTCAAAGAGAAGCTGCGCGCGCTGTTGTCCGGCCCGGACTGGCGCGGGCGCCTGGCCGAGCTTGACCTGTTGCCCGCGCGGCAACTGCCCGGCCCGTTGTTCTCGCTTTTGCTGGACAAGGACGAGCTGGTGCGCTGGCGGGCCGTGTGCGCCTTTGGCCAAAGCGTGGCGCGCATGGCCGAGGGCGCGGGCGAAGGGGAAGGGCTGGAAGCGGCCCGCGTCGTCCTGCGCCAGTGTCTGTGGCGCATGAACGAGGAGTCCGGCGGCCTGGGCTGGGGCATCCCCGAGGCCCTGGGCGAGACCCTCTCCCGGCACAGGCTGCTGGCGGGCGAGTTCCACCGGGTGCTGGCGTCCTACGTGCGGGAGGAAACCCGCGGCGAGGGCAACTATCTGGAGCATGCGGGCCTGCGCAGGGGCGTCTACTGGGGCCTGGGCCGGCTGGCCGGGAGCTTCCCGGAGCTGCTGGCGGGCGATGTGGACACGCTCGCGGCCGGGCTGGCCGACGAGGACCGGGGCAACGCCGGGCTGGCCGCGCGGGTGCTGGGGCTCCTGGGCGCGGCAAAGGCGCGGGAGGCCATGGCGGCGCTGGCGGCCGACGAGACGGAAGTGGCGCTCTTTGAAGACGGCGAGCTGGTGCGCGGCACCGTGGGCGGCTTGGCCCGGCAGGCGCTGGCCCGGCTGGACGCCGCACAGGGTGCTTGAGGCGCCATCCCGCGTTGACCAAAATGCCCGCTTTCGGCTGGAATGAAATTTCCTGCGCATTCCCCTGTTGACAAGCCAGAGGGCTTTGGGTAAACGAACCTTCCCTTGAGCAATTTAGGCGCGTAGCTCAGTTGGTTAGAGCACTTGCTCGACACGCAAGGGGTCAGGAGTTCAAGTCTCCTCGTGCCTACCATATTCATCGGAAAGGGAGGCCAACGCCTCCCT
>Ga0209800_10004210_pt1 | contig 10750 bp, 9 predicted proteins | sample Higcelweek8metaG_FD_187174 | JGI IMG/M metagenome (GOLD analysis project Ga0209800, IMG submission 187174) | Freshwater pond sediment microbial communities from the University of Edinburgh, under environmental carbon perturbations - High... | ecosystem: Environmental > Aquatic > Freshwater >... | reverse complement strand
CTCGCTGGCCTCGAAGTCCAGGTCGTTCGTGTCGTCAAGGGCGAGCACCTCGCCCACCTTCGCGCCGGAGTGCCGCAGCATGAGATACACCAGCCGCAGGCGCTGGCGTGAAAGATGTATCTGCGGGGTTCTCGCCTGGTGCATCCAGTCGTCTATGGCGCGCGTCAGGGCGTCGATCTGCATGCCGTCCAGATAGCGCACGCCTTCCGGCACGAAGAACATGCGCGAGGGACGCGGGTCCCTGGCGCGCACGCAGCCGGGCTCAAGGCCGCGCTCGCGCAGCACGCCGCGCATGGCCCCCAGAAGATCGACGATGGACTCGTTGTCCAGGCTCGCCGTCATCTCCAGCACGCGCTGTCCTATGCCATTGGTGTCCGTCATCCTGCCTCCGTCTTGCACGCAAGGCAAAAAGCAATGCTTATGCCAACACACGCATACTGCATTTCGCGTGACTGTATATGAATCTTCTGGACGCCTCGCAGTACATTGTTGCATAACAGGCGTAGAAAAATAGTGTCAAGACGCATTGAATGTCACGCAAACTTGTGCAGCCGTGTAAGTTGGTGGCCGCGTTCTACAGAAAGCAAAAACATTTTTGTGCGGGTACTACAAAATTGTAGGCGGCAACACTGGAGACTGCGCGCGAATTTCATGAAAGCCTAACAAATTCAAACTCAAACCGTTCGGCACAGGAATTGTAGTCCCCCGGTCCACAAGGAGTCGACATGCCCTACTCGGTTTTTCTCCTCATCTTATTGGCGGTAGCCGTTCTGGCGCTTGTGGATGTCGGCCTGGGGCGCGGCCGCCCCGATCCCTTCGGCATCGAGGGCCAGACGGTCCGCATCGGTCTCAAGGAATTCGCCACCAGGCCCCTGCCCATCTTTCTGTTCGGCATAGGCGTGGCCATGCTGCCCGCCCACTGCGCGGCCGGAGCCGGGCTTCTGGCGGTGGCCGGCGCGCTGGCGCTTTGGGGCTGCAAGTCCTGCGGCGCAAGGACGTCCGCTTGAACCCGACAGCCCATGCCGTGGCCGCGCCCCTGGAGCTGGTGGCCTACCAGCCCATAGGTGTTTTGCGCTCGCCCCACGGTGATGTGCAGGGCATGCCGATCCAGCCCGTGGGCGCGCGCGGCGTGCAGGGCCGCATCGACGTGGCGCCGGAGTTTTCCGCCGGGCTCAAGGACCTGGAAGGCTTCTCCTACGTCATCGTGCTCTACCACCTGCACCGCATTTCCGGGTACGAGCTGCTGGTGAAGCCGTTTCTCGACACGGCCGACCACGGAATCTTTGCCACGCGCTCGCCCAAGCGGCCCAACGCCATCGGCTTGTCCGTGCTGGAGCTTGTAGGCGTGGATCTGGACGAGGCAGGCGGCGTGGTGCGCCTGCGCAATGTCGATATCCTCGACGGCACCCCGGTGCTGGACATCAAACCCTACGTGCCCGCCTTCGATGTCTGGCAGGCCGAGCGCATCGGCTGGTTTGCGGGCAAGGTGGACGTGGCGGAAACCTACAAGGCCGACGACCGGTTCCGGTAGGAGGGCATATGGCCACCATTGTTTTGGTGCATGGCGCGTTTCAGGGCGGCTGGGTGTGGAAGTGGGTGGCCGAGGCCCTGACCGAACGCGGGCACACGGCCCACCGCCCCACTCTGACCGGCTGCGGCCACCACCGTCATCAGCCTGCCGTGGGCGCAGGCCTGCGCACCTACATCAACGACATAACGCAATACATCACCGACGAGGGGCTTACCGGCGTGACGCTGGTGGGCCACAGCTACGCCGGGCTCATCTGCACGGCCGTGGCCGAGGCCATGCCCGAGGCGGTCTCAAGGCTGGTGCTGGTGGATGGCGTGCTGCCGAAGCCGGGGTTGTCCTTCGCCGACATGGCCGGGCAGCCCTTTCTGGACATGCTGGACGAGCACTCCATGGCGGGCGCCATGGTGCGGCCCTGGCCGCTGGCGGGTTTCGGCGTCGGGGCCGAGGCCGCGCCGTGGTTTCAGCAGCGGCTGGGGCTGTTTCCCCGCGCGGCCTTCACCGAACCCTACCCGCAAACAGGCGCGGCCATTTCGGGCAAGCGCACGTATATCAGCTGCATTCCCACCAGAAACCCGCTCCTGCGCGCCATGACCGTGCGCGCCACCACGGAGGGCTTTGACATGCACGCCCTCATGAGCGGGCATTGCGCCATGATCGCCGCGCCCATCGAGCTGGCCGGGCTGCTGCACAGCGTGGTCAAGGGCAGCGCAGAGGCCTCGTCCGCCGCGCAGGGGCAAAGCCTGCCGCCCCTGGACCGGCAGTTGCTTGAAGACATGCGCAGGCAGTTGCACTGGACCTGCTGCCGCCTGGCCAGGGGCGAGGAGAGCCAGGCGCCGGCCGGGGTCGGGGCCATCCACACGCCGGGCTGCGGTGACTGACCCTCCCCCTGAGCGCAACAAAGAACGCCGGACGGATGCATTCCGCCCGGCGTTTTTGTTCGCAAGCCATTGCGCCGGAGTTTTGCCTACACCTGGATGACCTTGGCCGCCACTTGCAGGCTGCTGACCACATCGAGCATGTTCGTGGTGTCGCCCACCTTCTTTTTCTCCATGAGGCCGAAAAAGCCCAGGCAGGTGCCGCACACCAGGATGGACACGCCCGCGGCGGCAAGGGCCTCCAGCTTCTCCAGGCAGGGGTGCCCCTCGCAGGCCAGCCTCACCCCGCCGTTCACCAGCACTATGCGCCACAGGCTCTTGCCCAGCTCCGGCAGCGTGCCCAGGAAATTGAACATGAGCTTGCCGCCCAGCTCATCGTCGCCCTGGCCCAGGCATTCCCTGGTGATGAACACGGTGGTCTGCCCCGGGGCGCTCTGCCCCAGGGCGCTCTGCACGGCCAGGGCGCAGGCGCTTTGGGCCGTGGCCGCGTTCGGTTGCATTGCTGCCTCGCGGCTGGCGCCGATGGTCCACACGCCCATGTCCAGTTGGGAGGACACGGCAAAGCCCTTGCCCGTCAGCAGGCGGCTCACGTTCTCCAGCGCGCCGGGTTCGTCCACCAGCACGGTGAGGGCCAAGGGCGCATCCCTGTCCAGGCAGTCCATGACGCGTAAGACCGGGCCGGGGCAGGCCAGCCCGCGGCAGTCGAGCGTGGTGCTCATGGGATAGATCCTCCTGATTGCGGCCATAGGCGGCGGCGATGATCCGCGCCGCGTGGATTCTAGTGTTTCAACGACTAGCGGGACCGGGGCGGGCTGTCAACCGTGGGGCGGCGTTTGGCAGAGCACGGGCGCAAAACAAAAGCCGGGGCAGGACGCTTGTCCCACCCCGGCGGATGCATGCGGGTTTGCGCGCGGGCGCTACTTCAAAAGATCCACCAGCTTGGCCATGACGGCGAAGGCATCGGCCACGTAGAGCACGTCGGCCTTGCCCTGGGCCCAGCCGCAGTTGGCGTCCAGGTTGATGGCGCGGCGCTCGCCGATGAACCGCCAGCCCACCACGTGCGGCTCCTCGCCGTGGCAGCAGGTGGCAAGGCCCTTGGCGTGGCGCGGGGTGGAGCCGGTCTGCCCCACCTGGTGCATGTGCGTCAAAAACGGCAGGGCCGCGCCTTCGCCGCTCTGGTCCACCAGGGACTTGGAGCTGCCGAGGGAGGCCTGCGTGGCCGAAAGCAGCCCCAGGATGAGCCGTGCGGCCTCGTCCACGTGCTTCTGGCCGTCGGCCTGGCTTTTGCCCCAGCCAGCGCCCGCAACCAGCAGCAGCTTGGCGTCCGGGCGGATTGTCTGGGCGTCGGCCGCGGGGGCGATGACCTGCACCACCTGGCTGCGGCTGGCCGGGGTGGAGGCAAGCATCTCCACGCTGGCCGAGCCTGCTGCCTCGCACGGGGCGAAGCAGCCGGAGTCCACCGTGACGAGCCAGGGGCGCGCGGTGCGTTCGATCTTGCCCAGCATGCGCTGGCGGTAAAACCAGCGGGTGGCGGTGATGGTGCCGCCCGCCGCCTCAAGGCCGGTGAGGCGCGTGTCGACGACGGCGCCCAGGCGCGCGGCCACGCCCGCCGCCACGCGGCTCATGCGCGAGGTGGAAGGCGCCACAATGACCTCCGCCCCGGCGGCCTTGGCGATGGCTTCCGCCGCCGCCGCGTCCGATCCGTAGCGCGCAGTGGCGAACTCCGGTCCGGCAACGCCGTAAAATTTTGCCGCGCCGCAGCCGGCGACCATGTCCGCCGCCTTCTGCACCTCGGCTCCGTAAAGGCCCACAATCAGCTCGCCGCCAAGGCCCTTGGCCGCGCCCAGGGCCTCCAGGGCGGCCTTGCCGAGGGACCCGTCCGCTTCCGTATGGGAAAGGAAAAGCACTTTCATCTGCATGGCTCCTTCTAGGCCTTGATCCAGTCCGCGAGCTCGCGGGCGATGTCTTCCACGGGGGCGTTTTTGACCACGCGCGTTTCGCGGCGCTGGCTGGGCAGTTCCACCCCGGCGTACTTGAGCCCCTCGCCCTTGAGCGGCGCGGGCTGGGCCTTGGCCAGTGCGGGCATGATGAGCCGCATGTTCTGCATGCCCACCTGCGGATTGTTCGGGGGCTCGGGCAGGCTGCCCGTGGCCCAGCCGAGCAGCGCGGGCGCGCCCTGGCAACTGGACTTCTGGTAGCTGCCGCCCTCTATGCGCTCCAGCACCGTGAAGCTGCCGTCCTCGGCCAGGGCAATCTCGTCCACGCCCTGGAACTGGTCGGTGATGCCGAGCATTTCGCCCACCATGGAGAGCACCGCGCCCGTGCTGCGCGAGGCCGACTGCCACCCGCCGAACAGCAGCAGCTTGGACTTGTCGAGGCCGGGGATCTTCTCCACCGCGCCGGCAAGGGCCTTGGCCGTCTCGGCCGCGTCGCCGAAGCCGCCCGCCGGGCCGTCCAGCACCACGATCTCGAACGGCACCTTCTGCGCCACGTTCATCATCACCTGCTGGAGCTTGGCCTTGGGACCAAGCGCCACCAGGTAGACCTTGCCCTCGGCCTTCTTGGCCAGGTTTGCGGCCTCGAAAAGCGCGCACGCGGCCCAGGGATCAAGCACCGCGGGCAGCATCAGCTCGTTCTTCAGCGCAGGGCCGGTGGGGCCGGCAATGGGCTCCAGGGTCTGCAACGGGTCGGGCACGATGGACCCGAGCACAACGATCTGCAATCCTTTCATTGGAAACTCCTTAAGGAAGAGTTGCGACACCGGGGGAGAGGGGAAACTTTTTGGGAAAAAGTTCCCCTCTCCCCCGAACCCCCTCTCCCCTTCAAAAACTTTTGTAGGGGGGAGCAGGAGGCATGTTTCATAATTCTCCATCCCACCCATAAAAGTTTTCGGGGGGATGGGGGGTGCGGGGGGCAGGGGGTCCTTTTCCAAAAGGACCCCCTGCCCCCCGCGCTCGCCTCGTTCTCCGCCTAGTTCTCCGCCGAGTGCAGGCCACCGGCGCCAGAGCTGAACTCGACATTGGCGGCCTCGCCGCCGTCGGGCGAGGGCTTGCTGCAATTCCAGATGCAGGCCCCGCAGTGCACGCACTTTTCCCGGTCGAACAGCGGCGCGCCGCCCTCGGGATTGGTGGTGATGGCCTGGCCGGAGCAGGCCTCGATGCAGACCTTTTCGTCGCAAGCCAGGCACATGCGCGTGCTGCGGAAGCGCACGTGGTCGCGGTAGCCGGGCGAGGCCTGCACCTTGCCGCCCATGAGCAGCGCGTCCTGGTGCGAGACGAGGAGCTGGCCGTCGTGCCGGATGGCGGGCCAGCCCGCGCGGTCCATGAGGGCGCCGTGCAGGGGCAGGCCCTTTTGCGTGCATTCCTGGCGGATGCGCGCGATCTCCCCGGCGGGGATGCGGCCCTCGAAGAAGGTCTCGATGCTGGGGATGCGCTCGTGCGGCTTTTTGGAAACGCCGGGCCAGAAGAGCTTGCCATCGGAAAGCCCGGCAAGCGCCATGCCGATGAGCCCCTGGATGACGCCGTTTTGGAAGCCGTCGCGTGCTTTGGCGGCTATTTGGGCCTCGCGCTCCAGCCAGGAGTCGCGGCGGCGGCGCACGTAGGTCTTGTCGAGATTTTCGCGGGTGAAGGGCTTGTCTTCCTTCAGCAGCTCAAGGACGCTGACGCCCAGAAGCACGCCGGAGGTCCAGGCCTCGTCGAAGCCGGAGCCCGTGAGCACGTTGGTGGTGCCGGAGCCCTCGCCGATGCGCGCGAACCCGTCGCCCACCAGATGCGGCTCGCCGGACCTGCCGGACTCGTTCAGGCTCTTGGCCCCCCAGGAGCGCATGCGCCCGCCGGAGAGGTGCTTCCACAGGGCCGGGTGCTGCATCCAGTGCTGGAGGTAGCGGTAGCAGGTGCGCACCGGGGAGTCGTACCAGGAGGGCACGAAGATGCCCAGGCTGGCCACATTGCCGGGGTAGACGTACAAGAAGCCGAAGATCTCTGGCTCGGGGTAGCCCAGGGTGTGCAGCACCGTGCCTTCCTTGAGCTGGCAGCCCTCGGGCAGGTCCACCACCATCTTCATGCCCACGGCCCACTCACGCGCGTGGTTGCCCGTGGGCAGGCCCAGCTTTTCGTCGAGCTTGCGGCCCACCGCGCCAACAGGCCCGTCGCCCACCACCACAAGCTGGGTGCGTATGTCCATGCCGGGCATGAACCCGGCCTCGGGCTTGCCCTGTTTGTCGACGCCCTGGTCCTGCAGGCGCACGCCCGCAACCACCCGGTCGAACAGGATGGGCTCGGCCACGGGGGTGCCGGGCCAGATCTGCGCCTGGCCCTGGGCCATTACCTGCCCGCCGGCCCACTGGTTGAACTGCCCCATGGAGAGCAGAATGCCGGGCTCCTTGCGCAGAAAGCTCGGCAGATAGGGCAGGGTGAAGGCGTGGTTTTTGGCCATGCCGGAAAGTTTCAGCGCCTTGTCGGCCAGGCGCATCAAAAGCGGGCGGCGGCTGGCGCCGATGGGATCAAGGAGGTAGAGCACCTCTTCGTGGGTCACCTCTGTGGCGTGGGGAATCTGCGTCAGGTCGAGGTCGGGGAAGCTGGCGCGTATGCCCCGGCCCTTGGTCACCACGCCGGAAACGCCAAAGCCCAGGTCGTCGGCGCGCTCGTAGCAGATGACCTGCGGCGGCATGCCGGGCATGGCCTTGCTCTCGGCCACGGGGGTGCCGTCCTCGGCCACAAGCCCCTGGGACAGGGTGTGCAGAAAGCCGCCCATGGCCGGTCCGAAGCCGACGCAGGCGATGTCCACGTCCATGCGCTGGCGTTCATATCCTTCGGGCAGGGCGGCCTCGGCCTGTGTGCTGGTGATTTCGTCGGTCATGCGGATTCCTCGTGCATGGGCAGCTGCCGCCGGAACAAAAGAGGAGCGCTGCGGGCGTTTGCCCGCGGCGCTGGCACGACGGCTTGCACCTCTTTACCCGCGGGTGCGGGGCGAGTCAACCGGCGGCGGTCTGCGTGGTTCATGGGTCAACCCCAGAGGGCGTAGCCCAGGGTGACCAGCGCGATGCTGGCCGCGCGCAGAACCTGGTTGCCGATGATGAGGTTCAGGGCCAGGCCGGGCTTGAAGATGCCCGCGTAGTAAGGGAACTGGTGGCGCACGGCGCGCACCGGCGAGGACAAGATATTGCCCACCAGAAGCGCCAGCACCAGGTCCTTGGTGGCCAGGCCGCCGGTTTGCACCAGCGCGCCCGCTGCGGCGTAGCCCGCCGTGGTTTCCGCCGCCATGTGGAAGGCGATGATGCCCATGGCCTGGGGCGGCAGCCAGGACAGAAAGGCCACGTGCTCGGCCATGAAGGCCTCGAGCTGGTCGAACACGCCCCAGCGCTTGAGGAAGAAGAACGCCACGTAAATGGGGATTGTGTAGAAGATCATGCGCGGCAGGCGGCGCTTGAAGCGCTTCATGGTCTTGTCCAGGGCGGCGCGCCAGTTGAAGCGCGCGTCTTCGGCCAGCAGGCAGGCCACGCAGCCCTCGGGCAGGGGCGGCAGGGTTATTCTTCCCAGCAGCACTATGCCAAGGGTGCGCAAGAGCGCGGCCAGCACCGTGAGCCCCACGTAGAGCCCCGCCGCCGGACCGATGAACGGCGCGGCGATGAAAAACAGCGTGGGCAGGTGCAGAAAGTACGTGGGCAGGCTGTTGAACAGGTTGGAGAGCTGCACCTCGCGTTTGGTCATCTCCCCGCGCTCGTGGGCCTCGGCCAGCATGGTGTTGGCCGCAGAGCCGGAGAAAAACGCCAGGGAGAAGCTGGCCCCGGCCACGTCCTTGAGCCTGCCCAGGCGCACCAGCGGCTGGGCCACCTTGGCCACGGCGCGCGTCCATTGCAGGGCCTCGATGAGCGTGCCCACGAACAGGCCGATGCTGACCGAGACCAGCAGGCGCGACAGGGGCACGGCCAGCCCGTGCCACAGGGCGGCGGCGGTGAGCGTTTCCGGGGCGGCGTGCATAGGCGCTTAGGCGTCCCCGTATTCCGGCAGGGCGGAAAAGGCGGCCAGCTCGGCGGGGTCCATGCGCCGGGTGTTGGCGGCGGCGGGGAAGGCCCCGGCGCGCACCTCGGCGCAGTAGGCCGAGAGCGCCTCCCGCGCGGGCGACCAGAGGTCGGCGTACTGTTTGACGAAACTCGGCCGCAGGCCGGGGCACAGGCCCAGCACGTCGTGGAACACCAGCACCTGCCCGTCGCAGTCCGGTCCCGCGCCTATGCCGATGGTGGGGATGCCGATATCTTTGGTGATGCACGCCGCCACTTCGGCGGGCACGGCCTCCAGCACGATGGCGAAGCACCCGGCCTCGGCCAGGGCGTGGGCGTCGGCCACAAGCTGCCTGGCCGCGCGCGCGGTTTTTCCCTGGGCCTTGAACCCGCCGAAGCGCGCCACCTGCTGCGGCGTGAGGCCGATGTGCCCCATCACCGGGATGCCCGCGGCCAGCATGGCGCGGACCGTGGGGGCGAACTCCGCGCCGCCTTCCAGCTTCACCGCGCGGGCGCCGGCCTCCTGCAAAAAGCGCCCGGCGTTGGCCACGGCCTCGGCAATGGAGGTATGATAGGAGAGGAAGGGCATGTCGGCCACCACAAGGGCCTGCTTTACGGCGCGGCACACGGCCTTGGTGTGGTGCAGCATGTCGGCCATGGTGACGCCCAGGGTGTCGGGCAGGCCCAGGCAGACCATGCCGAGGCTGTCGCCCACGAGGATGACGTCTGCCCCGGCCTCGTCGGCCAGCAGTCCGGTGGGGTAGTCATAGGCCGTGAGCACGGCGATCTTTTCGCCGCCTTTGCGGGCCAGGATGTCGGGCGCGGTGCGTTGTTTCTGGGCCATGGGTCCTCCTTGCGGGCAGAGGCGCGCGGGTGGGTGTGGGCGGCGGGGCGGATAGGTAGAGGGAGCCCCGGCGCTGCGCGCAGGCCAGAACCTAGGGCGGCGGGGGCGGCGCGTCAAGGCGCGCGCCATTTGTCACAAGCGGGAGCGCGGCGCGCTACAGCGGCCACACCGGCGCCAGCGCGCCGCTGTACAACCCCTCGGCGTTGGCGGGCACGGCGATGAGGCCGTCTGCCGCCAGCAGGGTCTTCAAGAGGCCGCTTTTGCCCAGCACAGGGTGGGCCAGGGGCGGCTGGCCGGGCCGGTATTCCAGGCGCACGCGAACGAAGTCCTCGCGTCCGGGCCGGCCGGGAATGTTGCGCGCCAGCTCGGCCATGAGGGGCGGGTTTGGCGTGGCGCCGGGGGCCAAATCCTGCCCGCGCCCGGCCAGGTGCCGCAAGAACGGCTGCACCAGCACGGTCTGCACCACCTGGGCCGAGGTCACCTGCCCGGGCAGGCCGATGACGGCCTTGGCCGCGGCGCCCTGGCCCACGCGCGCCAGGATGGTCGGCTTGCCGGGGCTCATGGCCACGCCGTGGGCCAAAATGGCCGCGCCGGGCTGGGCCAGCATGGCGGCGTTGGTGTGGTCGCGCGCGCCGATGGAGCTGCCGCCGGAAAGCAGCACCACGTCGCACACGGCCAACGCCCCGGCCAGGGCGCTGGTGAGCCTGGGCAGGTCGTCGGGCACGATGCCGAAAGTATGGGGCAGGCCGCCCGCATTGGCCGCAAGGCAGGCCAGGGCGCTGGTGTTCACGTCGCGTATCTGGCCGGGGCGGGGGGTGGTTTCGGCGGGCACAAGCTCGTCGCCGGTGGAGAGGATGCCCACGCGCGGCCGTTTGCCAACAGTCACGCGGGCAACGCCCAGGGCGGCCAGGAGGCCGATGTCGCTCGCGCGCAGGATGCGCCCCTGCGGCAGGGCGGTTTCGCCCGCGCGCATGTCCTCGCCGGGGAGCATGACGTTTTCGCCGGGGGCGGCGCTCTTGCGCACCTCGATGACGCCCGCGCCCAACTCCCCCGTATGCTCGACCATGACCACGGCGTCGGCCCCGGGGGGCAGGCTGCCGCCGGTGGGGATGCGCGCGCACTGGCCGGGGGAAAGGCGCACCGCGCCGGCGTCCGCGCTCCAGTCGATGCGCAGGTCGGCCACGCAGTCCACGTAGGCCGGGTTGGTCTCTGTGCCGCCGAAGGTGTCGCGCGCGCGCAGGGCATAGCCGTCCATGCAGGCGCGGGCGGTTTGGGGCAGGTCTTCCGGCGCGGGCAGCGCGTGCGCCAGAACGCGTCCGGCGGCCTGGCAAAGGGGCACGCTCTCCACGCCCAAGGGCGTAAAGCCGGCCAGCAGCGCGCAGAACTCCGCCCGGCTCACCACGTTCAGAAAACCGTGCGCGTCCAGACGCTTGATGCCGGAATCAGGGGGCGCTGCGGCGTCAGTCAATGTGGATGTCCACCGTGCCGGGGGCAAAGCCCTT
>Ga0209800_10004208_pt1 | contig 10753 bp, 11 predicted proteins | sample Higcelweek8metaG_FD_187174 | JGI IMG/M metagenome (GOLD analysis project Ga0209800, IMG submission 187174) | Freshwater pond sediment microbial communities from the University of Edinburgh, under environmental carbon perturbations - High... | ecosystem: Environmental > Aquatic > Freshwater >... | reverse complement strand
TTTCCAATAGTTTATTGCCGCGAAGATACTTATTGGTGGCAGCAATACCCACAAACTAGTCCCTTGTGCGGTGTGTTGGCTCATGCCAAGGATAAAGACCATTGCGGGAATCATAATAATTGCTCCCCCAATTCCTAGCATACCAGCCATGGCCCCGGATAAAATTCCAATAGCTATAAGGATTAAAAGAGTTGAAAATGTCATTTTAAAAAATTTAGGGAATAAACATTTTGCATTTACCTGAAATTGTAATTGACAAGCAATTCGAGATAAGAAACAATTTTTTATCTCACAAGGCAAATATAAAAAATTAATCTATTGCCCCTTGTAAATATACCGGTACTCTTTTTGTTAGTTTATTTTTAAAGCTACTAGTGGGTAATACGGTAACGCTCTATAGATTGAACGAAGTTCGTCTGCCGGGATTTTTATTGTTATACGGGGAATATAGCTCTCCTCTTTGGGTTTGACCACGCTTTTCACCGAGTTGGCAAAAAAGCTTTTTTTAAGTTCCCGTTGGAACTGGGAGTAAACTTTTTGGTCGTTTTTAGTTGGATTGTTTTCTTGTTCCAGAATAATGTCGATGCCGTTTTCAACGGAAAGGATTAAGAACGCCGGATCCTGAACAAGGGTATCGGGTTGAAAAGCGTTCAAAGATGCTTCGATAGTGTCCTTCGGGGCTTCCCTTACAAAAATAGGTTCTTTGACCACAGTCGATTTCTGTGAAAGGATGGAAATTGGTTTGGAGAACATGTATACTTGTTGGATAATTGGCATGGATTCCAGGACTTTGTCCTTTTCATAGTAACTTATTTTGCTGTGGTGGATACGGACGCCCTTTATGTATAATGAAACAGTACTATCGGGAATATTTATCGCCAATTGGATGGAATCGTCTTCCGATAGTTTTAAAAGGGCTTCTTTATATATCTTTTCCTTTACCAAACCCGAAAACTCGGGATAGTTGTAGAGTGTGTCGAATTTCTCCGTAAAAATTGAATCCGATTCCACCATATTGTTATATTTCTTGATAGTCGACAGTGGAGCTGTTTCTATGCAATAAAATAGAAGAGATAATATGGTGATTACCAGATATATCGATATTTTTATGATGATTGATTTTCCCATGGTTCCTGTTTATTTTGTCTGTCAATAAATGTACACTTTTGATCCCAGGGAGAGTGATTGGTACACAAGTTTTAGGCTTTCGTCGTTTAACCTTATACAGCCGTGTGTTACCGGTAATCCAAGAAAACGTTGGTAAAGGGTGCCATGGATAAGATAACCGTGGCCCAGGCTCAGGGCGTAATCTCCCAAGACTCCCGCTTCATACCTAGTATGGTGGTCGGCTGGCGGTACTGGTAATCCCTCCTCGACAAATGCCCAGTCGGGTTTCCTCCAAACAGGCGACGTAATTTTGCCCTGTATCCGGAACTCGCCTTTCGGGGTTTTGAACATCCACTCCTGTTCATCGCCGTTCTTTAGCAACGTATAACTGCCGGTGGAACACATATCGCTTTTAATAAGTTCAGTGCCCTTGTACAGGTTGATTATGTTAGCGGTGCTGTTTATGATAAGATAATACGATTTTGGCGTTTTTACCCCCAGTCGTCTATCTAGGTTCGCTATCTCCCTTCCAATCTTCTTTACCATAGCCAATGAATCTTCTTGGCTAATAGCCGTCGTTACGGTTTCTTTTTCATTAAAAACCCTTTTTCCCGAGAGTAGGGGGAAGGTTATGGCGATTATTATAAATACTAATATTGGAATACTATTCTTAAACAAATTTGTCATTATTCTTTTTTTCTATAAAAAAACTGCCCTCAAAAAGGTGTGTAAAAATTAAATTCAATACGCTGTCGGATTTCAGTTGGCGGCTAGCAACTCATTAAGGGGTCTAGTCGATCCAACGATTGTTACGGTTGATCCCACCGAACAAAGTCGATATAAAATATCCATCTCACTGTTTTCAAGCGCCACGCAACCATCGGTCCAGTCGGCTCCCTTACCTCCATCACCATGTATCTCTATGTGGCTACCTATTTTTGAACTTGAGCTTATTAGGCCGTTTCTTTTGTTTTGTGTAAATCTTAGTTTATCCTCTTCGTTTGGGTAATCTAACAGGAGGGCTTTGTAGTATTTCGATCGTCCGTTAGATTTTTTTTCGGTGATATTGTATACCCCCTCCGGTGTGCTTTTGTCGCCTTGTCTTGTTTTGTTTCCTACCCAGTTGGCTCCCAGTTCCACAGTGAATGTGTTAACTAGTCGGCCCCCATTGTAAAGGTAACATTCACGCGCCATTTTATCCACTATAACGCAATAGGTCTTGTTTCTCCTTGAATTGTTTATGCTTTGGTTAACCAGATCGGTCCATCGTGGATAGTCCTCAAAGTAGTCGGCCATTTTTGCCCCATAAGATTCCAATAGAGAGGTTATGGCGGGTTCAGCCGAGTCGAATTTTACTTCGCAATTTGCGTAATTGTCGCTTTCCAATGCCAAGGCTCCCTCCTTAAACTCCATCTTACATTTAATGAGTTTGTCCCTATCGTCTTTATCCATGGGGAATTTTCCGAATATCCCCTCGAACTCTTCAATCTTTCGGTTTAGCGCCGTTTTCCTGCGTTCAAGGTCGTTAGCGATATTGGTTATGTTCCTTTTTGACTGGGATATGGACAGTTCAGCGAAATTTGTCGATCTATCGGCGTATTCCCTTATAATATCATAGTTCCTCAGTATAATGAACCTTTCGTTTTCGCTGGCCCACAAATACATTGCTGAGTCGTAGTACAGCCTTGCCAAAGCATAACTATCCTTTGCGTAATTCGAGGAGTTAATCAATTCGGCTTCGGCCATTATTTTTCTGGCCTTATCGATCTCACCGACCGGCATTGAGTCGGTTTTGTGTTTAATTACAAAAAAAATAGTTATTGCAAAAACAACAAATATGGATAGATAAAATAGGATTTTTCTATTCATTCATCAAAGAAGGTTAATTATAAAAATCCCTGGTTCTGTTTACCAGTACCAGGGATTTATGCCGGCTAACCGGTTAAGATTTTCTTGAATTAGCGGGTGCCCCTATATTTAGCGATAACTTCGGTCAACTCAGCGTTGATAGAAGTAGCTTTTTCTTTTGCGGCTTTAACTTTATCGATTGATACGATATAGTCGCCAGCTTGGAACAAAGTATTAACCTCTACTAAAGATGAGTCGATAGCGTCGATTTCAGCTTTGATTGCCAAAAGGGCGGAAGCACCTTCTTTACCTTTAGGAGCTTGGGCAACCAGTTGACGGTCGGCCTCTACTAAACCTTTAACTTCGGTAACGGTAGCTTCAATCTCTTTTTTGAGTTCCTCTTTGCGGGCAACAGCTTGTTGGGCAACTTCACCAGCGAACTGGGCAACGCCAACTAAACCCTCTTTAGCTGTAGAATAACTCTTGAAAAATTTTGATTTTTGTGCTTCGATGTCAACCATAACTCCGTTCAAAGAGTCCTGTAGTGCCACAAATGTGTCGTGTACATAAAGGTCGGCGTCAGCTGCTTTTGCTCCTTCAACTGCTACGTTGGCCGCATCAATTTCGGTTTGGGGCAATTTAGCGCAGCTTGTTGATAATAATACTGTCAATCCTAGGAATGCTATTCCTGCAAAAATTCTCTGTTTCATTGTTTGTTTTGAATTTAAAAATTAAAATAAGTTTGTTAAATATTACTCTTTTCTTTCTACAAAAAACCTTTTTATTTGGGTTTCTTCAACCGCTACATTTTCTTTATTTAGCTATTAAGACGAACTTTTTTTGTTAGGTAACGGGAAAAACAATATTTTTTTTTTTGGAACGATAAAAAAACGCCTTCGAAATAATATCTTTGTGCGGTTTTTATTTTATGCTATGGTAGCCAGTAATATACAAATGACGGACGAGGAGCTTGTCCAGGAGATCAGAAAAACCGATTCCTCAAGGCATTTCGAAGTATTGTATAAAAGGTATTATGAAAAGGTTTTGGATAAATGTTATTCGTTCGTTAAAAACAGGTCCATAGCCGAAGAGCTCACTGAAGATGTTTTTTCAAAGGTTTTCGAGAAACTTCCGCTTTTTAGGCAACAATCCTCCTTCTCTTCTTGGTTGTACGCCATTACTTATAACCATTGTATCGACTATCTCAGGGAGAACAAAAAGCTCCATTATCCTGAATGGAACCGCGAAAACATCCTACCCGAGATTATTAGTGAAACAGATGAGATAATCGACGAAATTAACTACGATAATCTAATGGTTATCATGGAGATGATACACCCTGAAGAGAAAGTTCTCCTACTTATGAAATATAAGGAAGAGCTGTCGATGAAAGAGATAGGTATAGCGTTAAGGGTAAGCGAGGACGCCGCCAAGATGAGGTTAAAAAGGGCCAGGGCCAGGGTACTCTATTTATACAACAAAAAATTTTTAGGGGGGAAAAGTTGATACTTATGGAAAAGTTTTCGTCTAAAGGGAAAAGTAGCATGTTAATGTTCATGAACAAGGTTTTTAAAAGAGAAGTAGCATGCCCATCTGAAGAGTGTTTGGCTTTATTCAACAAAAAATTTGGGGGATCGGTCAATGTGGAGTGGTTCGACAGAGGGAAGTATTTTGAGGCAATTTTTTACAAAAACGATATCGAACATATAGCGATATTTAACCTTTCAGGCTCGCTTAGGGAGTACAGACAAAACCTTTCCGCCGATTATTTACCGCCAATAATCATGAAAATCGTCTCATCCAAAGGTGAACTGATGAATTATGTTCTCAGGAATAAGGGTAACTTATTGGAATATGAAATAATATTCAGGGACGATAAGCTGAACCGTTATATGGCCGTTTTTTCTGACACAGGCAAAATTTTGGAAGAGAGGTTGCTCTAAAATTATATATTTGCCGAAATATATTTGGGATGTCGGTATGGGAAAAAAAATAGCTTTCTTGGCCTCTTTCCTGTTTTTGGTCGCTACAGCGTGCGCCATTTATGGGTATGGAATGTTGTTCGGCAAAAAAATATCTCTGGGTGAAACCGAAAAATTAGTTTTAATTTCCCCTGATGATACCTATTCCTCGGTTTTTTCTAAAGTGACCGATTCGCTTGGTATAGAGGATGTAAGGGTACTCGACTGGATAGCAAAGAAAAAATCGTACCCCTCCCACATTAAAGCAGGCCGTTTCCTTTTTACCGGCGAAATGAGCTATGTCGGTTTAATCGATAAATTGAGATCAGGCGACCAAGAACCGGTAAACGTAACGTTCAACAATATCCGTACATTAAACGATTTGGCCGGAAAGGTAGGTGGACAGATTGAAGCCGATTCCGCGGAAATAATGGGGTTCCTTTTGGATCCTGCCAACTATTCAGGGGATGGGTTTACTAAGGAGACTGTTATCGCTGTTTTCATCCCAAATACATACCAACTTTTCTGGAATACCGATGCTAATGGCTTTTATGTCAGGATGTTATCTGAATACCATAAATTTTGGAACGAAGCTAGGTTATCAAAAGCCGATGAAATAGGGTTAACCCCTGTTGAAGTAGCCACCCTCGCATCGATTATCGACGATGAGGTAGTTAAAGCGGATGAGAAGCCAAGAATTGCCGGTGTCTATTTGAACCGTCTGGACAAGGGCATGTTGCTACAGGCCTGCCCAACCATTAAATTCGCCCTAAACGATTTTACCATCACAAGGGTATTGAATAAACACCTTACAGTTGAATCGCCATACAATACCTATAAATATCAGGGTTTACCTCCGGGTCCAATAGGTTGTCCAACTATCGGTGGCATTGATGCCGTATTGAACGCCGAGAAACATGATTATATATTTTTCGCCGCAAAAGCCGATTTCTCGGGTTACCATAATTTTTCAAGGACACTTCGGGAGCATAACAATTGGGCAAACCAGTACCAACAGGAACTGGATAGGAGAAAGATTTTTAATTAACCACAACCTCTACCTCCCTTTCAAGCTCAACACTAAATTTTGAGCGAACCGACATTTGAATCTCCTCGGAAAGTTTTAAAATCTCCAAACCAGTTGCTTTGCCGTAGTTTACAATTACCAATGGCTGCTTGTCGTGTACCCCAACCTCCCCAACCCTCTTTCCCTTCCAACCGCATTGGTCGATTAACCATGCCGCGGATAGTTTGGTTTTTCCGATTTTATCTGGATAACTGGGTATTTGTGGATACAACCCTAAAAGCTTGTCGGCTTCTAAACTGTTGATAACTGGATTTTTGAAAAAACTGCCGGCGTTTCCCAATATTTCAGGATCGGGTAGTTTATTCCGACGGATATCGATAATGGCTTTTCTGATGTTTGTAGGGTTAATTTCACCGTATTTTGCCACCTCCTCGGAAATCCTTCCAAAACTGACGTTAGGGGTATAATCGGTGGCTAATCTAAAAAAGACTTTGGTTACCATATATTTTCCCTTAAGTTCCTTTTTGAAAATACTGTCGCGATATCCGAAACGACACTCTTCGTTGGTGAACTCCCTGATCTCCCCGTTTTCCAGTGATACTGTTCGGACACCAGTTATAAAATCTTTTGCTTCAGAACCGTAAGCCCCAATATTTTGAACCGGAGAAGCTCCTACTTTGCCAGGAATCCATGATAGGTTTTCAAGTCCATAGAAACCATTGTTTACGCACCAATCTACGAAACTATCCCAAATTACACCCGCTCCAGCCGATATTATGGCACAACCTTGGGACTTGCTCTCAATATTTATCCCACCAATCAATGGATAGATAATTGTTCCTTTATAATTAGAGGTGAAGAGAAAATTTGAACCACCGCCCATTACCAAAACCTTTCCATCAAATGGCAGATATTTATTTATCCCCTCTTCAGTCGATAAACTTATCAGTAAATTGGCTTGGTAATCGAGATTGAACGTATTGTATTTTAGCAAAGAAACATCTTTCTGTACCATAACGGGCTTCTAAATTGACAAACCGTAAAATTATAAAATTATCGGTTTATCGTCCTAATCCCCGCAATTGTTTATTTTTAGCCAAAAAATGACGCTTGGGTTGGAATATTTGGCCCGACATGGTTGTCAATGGTTATGTATTGTATAAATTTTTTTAGGGAACATCCGGGTTAGTAACCGTTAAATAGAATCTGGTTTTAAATACCAAGACATTAATTTAATTAATTTCGCAAACAAATAAGTGATATTATATCATGGATAGTAAACATAAAAGGAATATATCGATTGGGGTTGGGGTACTTTTTGTACTGTTGCTTGTCCTTACGGGTAGATCGAACAAAACAGAAGAGGTAGAAGTAGAGTATGCCGAAGCTATGGCCGGAAAGTTTGTCGTTTCAATAGAAGTTGCCGGCACCCTTGAAGCCGAGAGTTCCATGGAGATAAAAGGCCCAGACCTTCAAAGTAACAGAAACGTGAGGGCGCAAAACCTGACTATTACCGATTTGATAACGGAGGGAACTACTGTAAAGAAAGGGGACTATGTTGCCACACTCGACAGAACCGAGTTCCAAAATACCTTGACTACTTATCAGGAGAATCTGGCGACATTGCTCACAAACTACGAAGCCTCATTGATTGATACGGCGGTTAGGTTGAGCGGACTGAGGGACGATATAACCAACCAAGAACATGTGGTTGACAACTCAAGAACCACCCTAGTTAATTCCAAGTACGAGTCGGCTGGGACTATCCGCACCGCTGAGCTTAACCTCCAACGCGAGGAGAACACACTTGCCCAGTTAAACAATAGTTATGAGCTAACAAAGAGACAAATTGATATCAACTTAAGCAATAGCCGGTTAAATATAGCCAGGATGAGGGAGAGAATTACTGATTACCAAACGGTACTTAGTTCGTTTGTCATTACTGCCCCTGCTGATGGTATGGTAGTGTACGCCAAGGATTTCAGCGGTTCCAAAATTAAATCGGGTTCCTCTATAAGGATGATGGAAAGCGTTGTGGCTACACTGCCTGATCTCTCTTCAATGATGTCGAGGGTCCATGTAAGCGAAATAGATGTCAACAAGCTAGCCAATGGGATGAACGTACAAATAATCGTTGATGCTTTTCCTTCAAAGCTCTACACCGGAAAAGTTACTAAAATAGCAAAAGTAGGGGAGACCTTGGCGAATTCAGATTCAAAGGTATTTGAGGTATATATTAAGATGGACAAGGTGGATTCCCAATTACGTCCGGATATGACCACAACAAATACTATACAGATTGCCTCCTTTGATAATGTTGTCTATATACCCAGCGAATGTGTCCATACCGGAACAGATTCTGTTACCGTTGTCTACACAAAAAGCGGTAAGAAACAGGTTGTTGTGCTAGGTTCGTCAAACGCCGACAATGTGATTGTTGAACAGGGACTCGAAGCTGGGGAGCCAATTTATCTCTCCATGCCGGCAAAGATCGATAAATTTAAATTAACGGGTGAAGAGTTGATTGAAGTAGTTAAGCAACAGAATACTGCGAGAACGAACCAAAATAATGGCGAACTATCTACCGAAGTAAAAGGTATTGCCGGGTTGTGATTTAAAAAATTATTGTATATTCGCGACACTTTTGTGAAGAAATAACCTTCGGGGTGTAGCGCAGCCCGGTTAGCGCATCTGGTTTGGGACCAGAGGGTCGCAGGTTCGAATCCTGCCACCCCGACGAAAGAAAAGCTCAGCACGCAGTGCCGGGCTTTTTTGTTTACAGCAAATCAGGCTCGCCTGAAATTTGCTGTAAACAAAAAAGCCCAAAAATCAGCGAAGCTGATTTTGAGCATTTCTTTTAAGTTACTCGCCTGCAGGATCATGCAATAATCCTGCCACCCCGACGAAAAGTAACAAAAAACCTCTGTAATTATCTAATTTACAGAGGTTTTTCTATTAATGATAATTATTTTGATTATTATTTCTGCAATACTGTCATTGCTGAATTGCCTAGCACAAACGAAATAGCAGGCCACACTACATCCTATCATTTTTTTTGGTCTTTACTTAGTTGTAGGTACTAAAAAATATGGATGAATTAGGATTGGTGTCAAAATAGGCTTACATTTACGTAGGGTATTTTAAATTCGGTAGATATTTAAAAATAGGATTACAATTCAAAAAATATCCCCAGTAAATGGGGTGTAATTTGAGGGGGCTTGATATTTATACCACCTAAACGGATGCAATGGATGGGACTTTAAATATTATTTCGCACAAAGAGTTTCTGGACTCTTTGATAGCTGGCAACCGAGTTAAATGCTCCGCTATCACGAGGGATTATTTGGGAAAGGGGTTGTCGATAGAAGAACTTTATGAAAAGGTGTTTAAAGAGGCACTATACGACGTAGGTGAGTTGTGGGAACGCAATAAAATCAGTGTCGCTACCGAACATCTGGCTTCGGCAATCGTTGAAAGTTTACTTAACGAAACCTATTCTAACGTAATAGGGAACGATAGGATAAGCAATACAGTAATAGTGTCCTGCGTAGAGAATGAGTTTCACCAGATTGGGATTAAGATGGTAAGCGATGTTTTCGAGATGAACGGGTGGAATTCCTATTTTCTCGGCGCAAACACTCCCACAAACGAGTTGGTTTCATTCGCAAAAAAGATTAATCCCGATGTTTTTGCGCTCTCCCTGAGTATCTATTTCCATTTGCCAATCCTAGAAAAAATGGTTTCTACTTTAAGGTGCGAATTCCCCGAACAGCCAATTCTTGTGGGAGGACAAGCGTTTCGCCAAATTGGACAAGATTTTTTAATGAAGTACAACAATGTACTTTATAGGCCCGACTTAAACAGTATCGACCAATTCATTAAAAACTTTTCAAAAAATGGATAAAAAATATCTTTTGGAAACAGCTGGTATGCTAAAACAGGTTAGCGCAAAATCAGCGGAGGAGTATTTTGGGAAATGCGATAGACTTGTAGCCATGATGAACGTTAAGATGGCTGAAAGGGCGGATATCGAAAGCTTGGTAGGGAAAAATAACATCGACATGATGAAGGATAACCACGCCAACCATGCTAGGTTTATTGCCTCGATACTTAAAAATTACAACCCTGAAGTTTTGGTCGACACCGTTCTTTGGGTTTTTAGGGCATACCGTAGCCATGGTTTTACAAGTAACTATTGGGCGGCACAACTTAATTTATGGATGGTTGTTATTAAGGAGACTCTAACCCCCGAGTGTTTTGCCGAAGTGCTACCATATTATGGGTGGATGCAGGTTAATATACCGGTTTTTGTGAAATTATCCGACGAAAAGTTGGAATCGACAAATTCTATGCACTAGAAGATGGCACAAGTCGATATCTCATATCTGATGTCCAATTGGTGCGATGAATTTATTGCCAATCTAATAAAAAGCCAATCCCTTTGTGTCGCTTTATTCTCTTCTAACGGTGAGCTTATTTTCGCCAACGATTCAATTGCTGCCCATTTTAAAGGTATTCCCTCCGATAGTTTTATAAATCCCACCTTCAATAATCTCTTAAAGATTGAAACACAAGAATCGCTTATTTTTGAAGGATTCCTGACATTGGGCGATTTTGTCTCAGTTAACAATTCAATTTGGGCCCAAGTTTATCGCAAAGAGGATAAGATTCTTGTTTTGGGCGGTATAAACGCGGCAACACTTCTTGAGCAAAACGAAACAATGCACCATTTAAACCGCGAGATTAACAACATGCAACGCGAGTTGATCAAGGAAAAGCATTCGTTGGAAAAAGCACTTAACAAGCTAAA
>Ga0209800_10004204_pt1 | contig 10759 bp, 12 predicted proteins | sample Higcelweek8metaG_FD_187174 | JGI IMG/M metagenome (GOLD analysis project Ga0209800, IMG submission 187174) | Freshwater pond sediment microbial communities from the University of Edinburgh, under environmental carbon perturbations - High... | ecosystem: Environmental > Aquatic > Freshwater >... | reverse complement strand
CGCGGTATTGCTTATCGAGGCCGCAAACATACCATTCGCTGAGGGTCCTCCCCGGGGTTATGGGGCAAACCATTCCTCCTACTACTTTTCCCTGGTATTTAGCTATCAGTACCTGGCCTAACTGCCCTTGCTGTGAGGCTTTGTAAAACGACAGAAAAAAGGATTCCGGTGGCAGTGGCTTGTGTACTTTGTACTTATATACCTTTTTTAAAATCTGGTATAAAGCATGGATTTCTTCTTCTGTGCTTGCCTGTACGAGACCGGCACCGGAAAAAGTGCTGCGCCTGGCCTGGCGTTTCTTGCTTTTGCTTATTGCCGCATGGGTTTCGTCGGCATCCGAGGTGTTAACAATCAGGTTGAGGTGGTCCTGTATCTCAAAACCGTATTTTCGGTAAACCGGCTCCATAGCCGATACATCTGTAAAATTACGGAATTGTATGTATAAGGTTTGTCTTTTTACTTTCTCAATCAACCCAAGCAGCAACTGCTCCGTAAGTGCCGACTGTTCTTCAACCCTGCTGCCGGTAAGCGGACCACCATATACCACGCAGCGCGCAGTGAGCCGCCCTGCAATACCGATATAATCCTTTATTACAACTGCAAGTAACAACCCTGCCAGCTTCCCGTTATCACCTTCCAGGGCCAGCACCACAGGCGAATAGGAAGGTACACGGCTGTAATGATCGTACATTTCAGGCATCTGAAATATAGTTGCATTTTTATCGGATGCTACAAATTCACTCCACCTTTGTCGGTTAATGGTTTCGGGGGTGGTGAGGAGGGTGTAAGGCATTTTTGTGAGGGCAGTTGTGGAGTGTAATTATGTTGGAAGGGTTTAGCTTCGCTGAGCTCGCTTCGCTCGGTTGAAGGGATTAGCTTCGCTGAGCTCGCTTCGCTCGGTTGAAGAGTTTGAAGAGTTTGAAGAGTTTGAAGAGTTTGAAGGGTTTAGCTGCGCTGAGCTCGCTTCGCTCGGTTGAAGGGTTTAGCTGCTGAGCTCCCTGCCAGCCGTTTACCTGCGCGAAGCAGGCAGGCAGGTTGGGTTGCGCCCGGTTGAAGAGTTATAACCTGGATTTTGGGACTAAGTCTCTTTTAGCCATTTGGAGGTAACATGAAAAAGTTATTACTTCGGCCAATTCATCGCCTCCTGATGATGAATTGGGGATTAATATTTATTCAACAGAAAGTCTTTCAGGTGCAGCTGTTCAATACCCATATAATTACTTCCGGAATTAAACTCGTCCATTGTAACAACATATTTACGGTAATTATCATTAATTTTTGTCAAATTTCCAAATTCACGGTTTATTGTGCTTTCATCGGCCAGCAAATAAGCTACCTGAACATAGATTGTTTTTCCATCTTTTTGAGCGACAAAATCAATTTCCGATTTACCTATTTGTCCGACATGTACACGAAATCCTGACCGGGACAAGTGCAGGTAAACAGCATTTTCCATCACTTTATTGATGTCTTTAAACCTATCGTAGCCCCGGATGCAATTTCTGATTCCAATATCTTCAAAATAATATTTTTCTCCAACTTCAAATATCTTTAAACCGGCAATATCATAACGTGTTACTTTGTGAACGAAAAAGGCATTTACTAAAGGCTTAAGGTAATTCAAAACAGCTTGTGTCGAAACTGACGAACGTTGTGACTTCATATAGTTGGAGATGTTATTGGCCGAAAATAAATTTCCTGTATTATCGGCAAGAAATTCAATAAGATTCTCCAAAAAAGCTATATTACGAATACCTTCACGGGCAACAACATCTTTTAAGAGTATTGACGCGTAAACATTGCGCAAATACTCAAATACCGAAAATTCGTCCAGGCCAATCACATTCAGATAGGGCATTCCTCCAACTGTAAGATATTTATTCAGATTATGCGTTGAATTTTCCAAATTAAAAAAAGTTAGAAATTCATCATATCCCAGTGAATGAATAGTGAATTCAATATATCTTCCTGCCAGGTAGGTAGCCAACTCACCCGATAGCATATTTGCATTGCTGCCACTGCAAAATATATCACAGCAATTCTCAGCCAATAGGCTCCTCAGAGCCTTCTCAAAATGTTCGATCTCCTGAACCTCATCAACAAAAAGATAGTTTTTTGTGCCTTGGCGTAAATTGCTTTTTACATATGAATAAAGTATGGCATCATCAGTAATTTGTTCGAAGGGTTTGAGTTCCTTATTGATGTATATTACGTTTGCTAATGGATTTGCCTTCCTTATTTCCTCTATCAACTGAAAAAGGATATAACTTTTCCCAACCCTTCTCTGTCCTGAAATAACTTTAATTATTTCCTTATCAATAAATGGACTTATACGTTCTGTATAAACAGGACGTGGAATAAATGGCCTTATTATCAATAATTCGTCAATCATAATGGGTATAAAATTGAATTAATCAATCTTTGTCAATTGTAATTGACAAAGATACAATATTAAGCCTATGTATCAATCATAAAATTAAGTGTTCTAATGCAAATTAACCCAAATTCGGCAGTAAAAAATACTCAATCGAATGCCTGATTCTAATTCGACTCATATCCACACTCTACACATTTCAATTTTACGCCCTTCGTTTCCCGCTAAAAAAACGGGACAGGTTCCCGAAAAATGCGGGACAGGCAGTGAGACCGATCCGTATATTTCGGTTCGACTTTGTCTCCTATAGCTTAATATAGGGTTTAGAAGTAAATAGATGTTTACGGAAAATATTTATATATGTCGGAGCGATGATCGAATGCGGCAAAGATAACAGTATTGCCTTCGATTATGATTCCTACACGGTATGTTCCAAGTCTTATCCGGTAACTGTTTTTATGTCCTGTTAACTTTTTTAAGTTATGAAAATCATTCATTTTATCAGCAGAGATCACATTTTCAATTATGCTAAGAATCTTAGACCTTATTCGCTGGTATTAACAGTCATCAACTTGTTTCCTGAATTTGCGTGTGATTTCAATTTGCATTTTTTAAACATGCTTAAGCTTTGCCAAAAAATCCTGTGTTTCTCCCTTATTCAGAAATCCTGATTTCATTCCTTTATCAATAGAAATCGCAATTCCAATTTCTTCAACCTCTTCAGAAGATAAAGTTTTTGCTGAAAAATTGAGCTGTTTGGCTAATTTCAAAAGCAATTTAGAGTTTATTTTTGAATCACCTCTAAGTATAATGGTTTCCATTTCTCTTTTTTATGCAAAATTAATTGATTTTTACTCTCTTTTGACTTTTCGTTATCGACTCTTAGTAAAAATGTTAAAATAACTTCCCCAATTAAAATAAAAGAGACTAATGAAATTTATACATCTCAGTCAAATAAACATCTCGTCCCTACGGGACTTCGGCCAATTGGGTATTTATATTTCTACCAATATTCAGTCCCTACGGGACTGTCCCGTAGATTATTTGCGAGAGCAAATAGCTGTTGGTAGAAAGCGAAATACAAGTTAGAAGAAAGTCCCGTAGGGACGATATGTATAATTAAAGGTATGTTCATTAGCTAAATTAATTTGAAATGTTACTGATTTTTAATACGGAAATTCAATTTCAATTGGGGAAGTTATTTTGGAAGATTTGCTTAGTCACCGAGTGCATTGGTTTTGGAACTTTCTCCGAAGCTCATTACTTTGTTATATTTGCATAGTAGCAGTAATTTTATGGCGGCGCTGAATCTTTTAGCCTTTCAGACTCTCCGTCAACTTTTAAGTATTTATAAAACCTTTTTTTTGGTATGCAGAGAGTTAGATATTGATTTTTCGGACAAGGCGAATTCTTGTTTTTGTACAAATGCTGGAATGAAACACCCGGAGAACTTCAATTCTGCTTTTGGTGATACGATAAATAATCAAATAAGATTCATCTGTTATTAATTTGATTTTTTAAAGGTCAGATGGAATACGCCATAATATCATTCCCGGTTGGTGAGAAAATTTACTCATGGCTATTTCAAGTATAATGTTTCGATACATCCTGCTCTTAGATGTCAGGAACCTGCATTCAGGATACATAAAATACTCTGATCCGAGATTATTAACAATGCGCTCAATATTCTCGTAAAACAATACAGAGCCTTTATATCCAAAAGTTTCAACACCATATTGAAAAATATTTTTGAGATCTTCGCGGTATTTTTCTGATACAACTACCTCGCGTTTTCCTGTATCCATTTATTCATCGTTTTTTGATGCTCTTCCAAAGTCATAAACGGTCCCTTTTCTGCTTCTTTAACCAGCTTAGCTAATGCATTATCAGTCAATGGTTCGCCGGGTGCCTGTAAATTCGTTGATTTTTTAGTTTCCCTTGTTTTCATGGCTTACTTTTTATGCAAAATTAATTGATTTTTACTCTCTTTTGACTTTTGCTCACTTCGTTTCCAATAAAAATGCGCGATAAACATTGAGAGTGCTATATTATTCGGTTGCTTTCCGCAAAAAGCGGGACAAGTTACCGAAAAATCGCGACAGGCAGTGAGATCGCTTTGTTATTCGCTTCGCTTCCTGCGAAAAAGCGGGACAGGCTATGAGACCGCTTTGTTATTCGCTTCGCTTCCCGCTGAAAAGCGGGACAGGCAATGAGACCGCTGCGCTAAGTTCGATAATTGTTATTCGTTGTTCGATATTCAATATTCATTATTCGATATTTCCTATTTCCTATTTCCTATTTCCTATTTTCTATTTTCTATTCTCCATTTTCTATTTTCTATTTCCCATTTCCCATTTCCTATTTCCCATTTCCCATTTACCATTCTCTATTCGTTGTTCGTTATTCGTTATTCAATATTCGATATTCTTTATTTCCTATTTCCCATTTTCCATTTTCTATTTTCCATTTTCTATTCTCTAATTTTCTATTCTCTAATTTTCTATTCTCTATTCGTTATTCACTATTACTCACTCCGTTCGTGAGATCGCTTTGTTATTCGCTTCGCTCATGAGACCGCTTCACTAAGTTCGCTAAGTTCGTTATTCACTAACTACACTCTTCACTGTCATTGCGAGTGAAACGAAGCAACACTGTCATTGGGAGCGAAGCAACACTATTCACTTATTACAGGAGATCCAAACCCCGTGAATTTATTGCCTCAGTCTCTCTGACCCTTAATCTCTTTGGCTAGCAACCCTGGATTTTGGCGGGTATCAAAAAAAGCAATAATATAGATAGTCGAATCTGAATATTTATAATATAAAGTTGTTTGTTTTGTTACAACACATTTTCTTAAGCCTTTAACTACTTGTGATTCAGGAAAACTATCCGGAAGAGCCTGGATTTTTTTCAAACAATCGTCCAATTTACCGACAAAGTCTTTCTTCGATTGAACCGACCATTCTGTTTCTAAAAAGGCAAGTAGTTTTGCAAGTTTATTTTTAGCTTTGACAGAAAGATGTATTTCCCGCACCATTATCTGTGTTTCTTAATGAAATCGTCATAGTTAACAGTTTCGCCATTTTCAATTTCTATTATCCCTTCCATAATCTCTTCTTTCTGTTCCCGGGGTAATGTATCCCAGAAATCTGTGTCTTTTGATTTAGAAAAAATACGCTTAACAGATGCTAAAATACCTGGATTGTCTGTATCCAGAATCAGTCTGACAAGTTCTAGTTTTTCAGCTTGTATGTTCATGGCTTACTTTTTATGCAAAATTAATTGATTTTTACTCTCTTTTGACTATTGCTCACATCGTTTCCAATAAAAATGCGCAATATACATTGAGAGTGCTTAGCTATTCGCTTGCTTCCTGCGAAAAAACGTGAAAGGCTACCGAAAAATCGGGAAAGGTTAAAGCATGACTTCGCTAAGTTCTATATTCGATAATTGTTATTCGTTGTTCGATATTCAATATTCGATATTCAATATTCATTATTCGATATTTCCTATTTCCTATTTCCGATTTCCTATTTTCTATTCTCCATTTTCTATTTTCTATTTCCCATTTCCCATTTCCCATTTCCCATTTACCATTCTCTATTCGTTGTTCGTTATTCGTTATTCAATATTCGATATTCTTTATTTCCTATTTTCCATTTTCCATTTTCTATTTTCCATTTTCTATTCTCTAATTTTCTATTCTCTATTCGTTATTCACTATTACTCACTTCGTTCGTGAGATCGCTTTGTTATTCGCTTCGCTCGGTTGAAGAGTTTGAATAGTTTGAAGGGTTTGGAGAGTCTGAAGAGTCTGAAGGTTTTCACTTTTACTCCCTGGGGTCGTGAGATCGCTTTGTTATTCGCTTCGCTCATGAGACCGCTTTGTTATTCGCTTCGCTCATGAGACCGCTTCGCTAAGTTCGCTAAGTTCGCTATTCACTGTCATTGCGAGCGAAGCAATACTCTTCACTCTTCAGTCACCTCACCCCCGTCCCCTCTCTGACCTCATCCGCCCTTCGGGCACCTTCTCCTTGAAAAAAAGGAGAAGGGAAAAGGACTTTCTGCTTATTTGAGAGGGGTGACTCCACCCTCAAAATTTAACTAATGAGAAAATTTTTACTCCCTGCGTTTCCCGCTAAAAAGCGGGACAGGCAATGAGATCGCTGCGCTAAGTTCGATATTCGATATTCGATATTCGATATTCATTATTCACTATTACTCACTTCGTTCGTGAGATCGCTTCGCTAAGTTCGTTATTCACTATTACTCACTTCGTTCGTGAGATCGCTTCGCTAAGTTCGTTATTCACTAACTTCACTCTTCACTTTTCTCTCTTCACTTTTCACTTACTAAGCTCTTCACTAACAAAGCCCCCATCCCGAGCAAAACCCCCAGGTAATTGGCAAGCAGATCGTTGATGTTGTAAGAACGATACGACAGAAAATATTGAATACCCTCGGTAAATGTTGCCAGCAGAATACCTGCGCCGGCCAAAAACCATATATTGTTTAATGCTATTGGTTTTACTGCTTTAAAATACAGCATGGCAAAAGGAATAAAAACCACTGAATGCAACAGGTAATCTAATCGGATTTCAATTAGGTATATATCATTTATCTGGGTTTTCGACATACTGTTGATGGGCAACACAGCTAGCATAATAATAACAAACGAATAAAATCCGAAGAGTAATCGGTGATGTTTTGTTTTGAGTGAATTTGATGTTTTTTTTAAATCCATAAAAAAAAACACCGATTACCGGTGCGTTAAGCGAAAGATAATAATGGAGAATGTCTAAAAATTTAAAATTGTATTTATCATCAAGATAATTTTACTTAAATCTTTCTTGATAATCCGGGTTTTCTTTCATAATCTTTCTGCTTTCAGGATAATTTTCAAAGAACCATACCAAAAAGGCCGTTACATCAATCTTCTCAGCAAGCATTAACTTTCGTTTATCCTGAAATATTTCTCTGATGTTTTTGGTTGAAATTAATTCTTGAACCTTAACAAACAGCTTTTCGGCATCATTTGTTTTAATCCCAAATGTTAATCCATATTTGTGTTCCAATTCATCTAAGACTCCAATTTTTCCTGCAAAATCATTATATTTAATATTAGGTACACCAAGAATGGCAGACTCCACAGCCATACTTTGACTATCACCTATATAAAGATCGGAGAAGTATAGAGCATGATGGATATTTTGAATATCAATTGGTAAAGTATATTGCTGCAGATGTGGTGGTAATTCTTTTTCTGAACTTATGTAAACATTGCCATGAGGAGTAAGAATATCAATTAGCTTAATCAAAATATTATTAGAAAACCCTTTTCTGTTTTCATCATGATATGCACCTAATGACACAAGTCTTATAAGATAATATGGTTTTGAAAAATCTATTTTTGGAATAAGCTCTTTGGATGGCTTAAAGTAATTTGGATGCAGATATGCTAATTTTTGATATCCAGAATATTTTATGGCTTTTTCTTCCCATTGCCCAGCATTACATGCTTTGGGTTGAATAATTTCCTTTACATAAGGGAATGTTAGGCGACAAAAAGTTTTGACATAAGATGCATCATCTTCTCCCAGATAAATGGAAGGAATACCTAAGATTTTTCCAACGTGAGCTATTTCTGCTGTAGATCCAGTTAATATATCGATTTTACGTTTTCTTGCATACTTGAATATCCGCCAATCTCGCTTCAACATTCCAATCAGTAAACCTAACTTACTGTTTTTTCTCCCCTCAGGAAGGATATTCAAATAACCAATTCCAGAATTGGATAGTAGATCTTCGAGAATGTCTTTACTCTTAATTAACACGTGCACTATATGCCCATCCTTTTTTAAGGATTCAATAGTGTGTTTAAATAAGTGAAAATGAGCTGGATGTCCTAGTTGAATGAGAATATTCATATTTTTATTTTTGACAAACATTTTGTAATTAGGTTGATTTCTTTTACCGATAATGTATAATAACAAGGTATAGTAAGTATAGTATTTGTTATATTCTCGGCGTTGGGGCAACTCCCAAGAATATAACCATGTATTTGAGCCCATTCCATTGATTTTGAAAAATGTTTACCTAATTCGATTCCATTATATTTGAATTCTTTTATCAATCGTTCCCGGTCAGATGATAAAATGGGAAACATAAATCCATTTGTTGAAATAGATTTGAACCAAGGATCATCTTCAAAATGGTTGTATTGATAAGTATTCTCCACTATGCTTATATATGTATTTTGGATTTGTTTTTGTCTAACCACACAATCCTCAAGCATATATAATTGTTTTAAAAAAACATATAAGTTGCTCTTTAAAATTCTTGATTCTTTATCAGAGAACTTTCCTGAAATATCAACTGTATCACTAACCTTTTTTAGCGTTCGAATTGTAAAAAAATTGTAAATTATTGGGTTATGAAGGTAATATAAAATAAAATTTTTAAAAATATTCATAGATTCTAACCATATTGAGGGCTTACTTAATAAAGAATATTGTGAATTGAAATCTTGGATTATTTTGGGGTTGTTTATTACAACTATTCCTCCAGAACCTATTGAAGGAAATTTTGCTTTTCCAATTGAAAAGATAGCAGCATCTCCAAATTGACCCACATTTTTGTCTTTGTATTTTGATAAGAAAGCATGAGCGCAATCTTCAATTATGGGTTTACCATGGAAGATCCGTTTAACACCTTCAATATCAGATGGAATTCCAAAAGTATGTGTTATTATTAATGCTTCAATTTCAGTTTTCTTAATATCTAGGTCTTCAAGATTTATCTGGAAATCTAGATTTACGTCTATAAAAACAGGCTTAAAGCCAGCCCTTGTTATTGCATTGAAGACAGAGTGGCAGTTGTATGCTTGAACACCAATTCTGGCGTTTTTCTTCAATCCTAGCGAATTTAGTAGTAATCTTAAACCCGTACGTGCATGATTTGTAAAATATATGTTCTCACTACCAAAAAATGATTTGAAATATTTCGTTCCGGAAGTTGGAATAAAAATAGAATAGACAGAATAAAAGAAATCTTTTATTCTGTATTTGTAATTTAATCTTGGTATTAAATAAGGTGCTTTCATATCTCCTTTATAGCTTTGATTAGTTTAAATCCTAATACTCCCAAAAAGTACAAAAAAGGGTTATAAGTTTTTTGAAATCTTCCAAAATTGACCAATTCTCCACCAAATTTCATTTTATACTCTCTTACCCCATATGGAATATTTGGTTTGCCTGCTCCACCAAAATCAAAAGTGCTGAAACCATTTTCACTACCCCATTTCATTATTTCCCATGGAAGGACATCATTAGGTCTATAGTTCAGGAAGTTATCATTACTTGCAGCATACCAATCATAAATTAGTTCTTTGAATGTTAATACCATTCTGAAGCCAACAATTTCTTCATTAACTGTTGCTATAAAAACGTGTAATAGGCTTTTTGGCTCAAGAAGATGCACCGTTTTATAAAAAAAATCGTATGAAGGAATTGGCAACCCAAGATTATTATATAATTTTTTCAATAAGGCATATATCTCAGGCAGTTTTTCAGTTTCAACTATAGAAGTTTTTTCGACAATTAAACCTTTTTTAATTCCGTTTTTTATCTCTTTTCTTCTGTTTTTATGAATGTTATTCCAAATAAAGTTTTCACCTTTAGTTAAATCTATTAGGATATCGAGGTGGTCTTCATAATTATATTTAGCTTCTGTAAGAGTATTTTTTATATCAGTAATTGGGAAAATATTGCGAAATTGAGAATAAATTGCCTTTTTATTGACATAGTTATCGTAAGTGGTGATGAGTTTCAATACAGATTCCTGATCTTCAAACAATGGGCTACCTATGATAATTGATCTAGCTGTAAATTTGCCCAAAAAACCTTTTTTCTCTTTTTGAATAATACAACTTAAAAGACCCACTATTTTGTAATTACTAATAGCAAAAAATGCAATCGGCTCAAATGTATCAGAGTTTAGATAAATACTAAAAAAATCAGGTGTTTGAAATATATTCCCATTTGGATGATTCTGAACAAATTCAAGCCAAGTATCAATAGTTATTATATCTTCAAGCAGACCAATATGTATAGAAATTTTATTGTGATTTAAAGAATTCATATGAAAATATTGTTTCCGGTTAGAAATTGATTCGGGTGAGTAAACTTGAATCGCGAATAATTATTTACTTTTATTTATCTCCATTTCAACAAATGTCATGGGCTTTTGAGGATAAACAAATTTTATCAATGGACTTAGATTTTTTAAAACAAATAACATTAATCCTTCATAGTTTGGATACTCACGATATGTTTTATTTCTTGTCTTCAATATTTGAGCATATTCAGTTTCATTCAAATCTAATTTC
>Ga0209800_10004202_pt1 | contig 10764 bp, 9 predicted proteins | sample Higcelweek8metaG_FD_187174 | JGI IMG/M metagenome (GOLD analysis project Ga0209800, IMG submission 187174) | Freshwater pond sediment microbial communities from the University of Edinburgh, under environmental carbon perturbations - High... | ecosystem: Environmental > Aquatic > Freshwater >... | reverse complement strand
GTTGATTGACACTGGCTTTCCAGCGTTCGTCGTCTTTCCAGCGCGATCGACATGTTTCACAGCGTTTGCTCCACATTTCCGGGTCATTCACTCCGCCTCCATCTATTGGATGAATGACCAGAATTCCGGCGCCATCGATTTTTTCCAGAAAAGAGGCATAGCGTTCCGCCGCCGCTCTTGTTTTCTGATCGTAGCCCCAGCAGCAGTAAACTTCGCACCAGTTTCCACGGAAATCGGAAATGCAATGCCATTTTGCGGGAGTCATCCCCTTGGGCTTTGTTTCCAGTGTGAACAGAGCGGTCGTTGGATAAAGATTCGGATAAATACCTCGCTCACGAGCGTATTCATTGACTCGTCTGGTAAAATCCAGAACTTTTTTGGATGAGTTGACATCGACACCGAAGTAGTCGCACAGAATATTCAATTTATGGCGTAGCATATAGTCGATTCCGGCCTTGTATGCGGCTTCCGGATTTTTCTCCTGATTGGCAAGATTTCCTATCCCTCTGGAAAAAGACATGCTGCCGCGATACAGGATATCCGGATAATCCGAGACGCTGGCATTTTGGATTTGTTCTCCGAGAATCATTTGCCGCAAAGTAATCGCGCCGTAGAGTGCGCCAATCGGATCATTGCCGATGACCGCAATACAGCCGTCTTTGACCCGGATGGCATATCCCTGTTTTTTAGCCGGAACGTTCATCCTGAAATAATCGGCGAGCTTTCTTCCCGTCTGGCTTTGCAGCGTGTAAATGAAAATGCCGTTTTCAATCTTTTCAGGATTGTCAGTCTTTATTTTCTTGCCCGTGGAAATTTCCGATGCCCCGATTTCGCATTGGCGGTTGTCCTCGTAAAAAACAGTCAGTCCCCTGGTTGAAAAAATTCCTTTCTCCGGATGATATTCCTTGACCATCGGCTGGAATACAGGCCCAGCGGACAGATTCATCAAGATAAAGATAAAAAAAACTGCTGACATCAAAAAGAATCTCATAATATTATGCTCTCCATGTAGTTTGGTTAAAGGAAAGAACCTATTTTAAAAATTTTGGTTCTTGTTTATTGAATTACAGACTTTTTTCATCCCTCCAATTTAAATACTTTTGAAATCTTCTCGAAAAATTAATAATAAACCGTTTTTCCGTTTTTGACATAATTTCTGGCACTGGAATACCAGGTAACAACCGCATCTTCTGAAAGATACAACTTCGGATTCAATTTGGATGTCATGGCATTCCCTCCGATATTCAAAATATTGCAGATAGTCTGTCCATGTCTTGGTGCGGAATTCCAGCACCAGGAATTCCCGGTCAAAGGACTGACATTGGAAGCATCTGAGGCCAACGATGCACGAAAGTTTGCTGACTCGTCATCATATTGAAAAATGTCATTTCCGGAAATACCGGGAAGAAGGCGCGTCGCTTCCCCCAGAATTGTAAATTGTGGAATAAACGTATGGATCTTGAGTGTTTGCGGTCTGGGTGAAATATCAATCATTCCGCGGTTCCATCCATAGCTGGCGCCCTTTTTCCTGTCGATGTATTTTATTCCACTGCTTTCATAGCTGAGCGGATCAGCCGGACATACATAGACCAATGGGCCCTTTCCCCATTTGTACCCGGTATATGGCGCAAGGCGAATCGGCCAGTTATTGTTATAGCCGGTCGTCCATTTTATGTTTGGAAAATAGCCGCCATTGTCATCGGTATATTGCGTCAAAGCCAGCCCGATCTGTTTCATATTAGAAAGGCAGGCGGTACTTTGGGCTTTTTTCTTTGCACTATTCAGCGCCGGAAGAAGCATTCCTGCCAGAATGGCGATGATTGAAATCACGATCAGGAGTTCAATCAAAGTGAATTTGCATTTTAAACGGTCATGGGACAATCCTTTGCTGCCATAACTGGGATTCCAGGTATCTCTCTTCATAGGAGCCTCCTTGTTTTTGAATTCATATTTTATGGTTTCTTCTCTTGACATTACTTTACTTCTGGATTATTGTAAGTCAAAACATTTCACATGAAAAAAAAATTAAAAAACATGAAAAAAAGAATAAAAACAAAATCTTTGCGTCCCCAGTTTGAATTATTATCTGTGAATTTCACAAAACTGAATGTGCGGAACTGGGATTATAAATCGCTTAAAGCCCGCTACTGGCGACTTTACTGGCATAATGAGTTTGGTGCGGGCGTTATTTTGGATGGAAAACGTTACGAACTTTCTCCAAGCTGTGTATATCTGGTTCCGCCGGATACTCCTTTTGACTCGTGGTGCAATGGGAACTTGATTCAGCTTAACGTTCATTTTGAAATGAGGCCACTTGCAGGAAACAAGCAATATTCCCTGATAAAGCTTGAGATCGTCCCTGAAGTCAGGCGGTTGATCAACTTGCTGAAAACGGGCTTCGACAGCGAATTTGATGTCGTCAAGGCACATTTGTATGCAATTTCTCTTGCTACATTATGCTTAACCATGTTGCCGGTAGAGGCTTTGTCCGGAAGAAAATTTGGCGACGTCAAAATCGCAGAGGCCTGCGGGTGGATGGACAATTTCGATCCTGAAATCATTTCTGTCGGAAAGCTTGCAAAGGCAATGGGCATTGGAAAATGTACACTGACGAACCGATTCAAAACACAAACGGGGCTGACCCCTTACCAATTTTTGATGAGGCATCGCTATGATTACGCAGCCAAACTGCTTCGGACAACGAACTATACCCTTGGGGAAATATGCGAAATCATTGGCGTCAATGATCCATTCAATTTTTCCCGTACATTTAAAAAAATATATGGAATCCCGCCCAGGGAATATAGACAAAAATAGTTCCGTGCAAAGGACGAAACAGCATTGATCTGCGTTCAGCCGTTGGCTTGGACTGATTTTGGTTCAAGACCGGTGCCAACGCATTTTGTTTACTATATCACTTTCGATGTAAGATTACAACCGCTGAAATAGGCATCATCCGGAGTTTGGAAACCGGGCAGAGCGTTGGTGCCTCAGAAACCGGAGTTATGCGAGGCATCAGGCGATTCCAAAAAACACCTTCTGGGTTTCCCAGTCGGCGGGAAGGGCGGCTTTAAGACTTTTCACGTTGACTGATGACGGCAAAGTTCCAGTCAGGGCCATGTGGATGATTTCCGGAGAAAGCAAAGTCAGCTGGAGCGTGTGAGAGACCACCGCGCGTTCCTTTCCTACGTTTTTGGCCAGTTCGTCGATGCTTTCGACCTTTCTTTCGTCCAGCATCTTCTGCCAGAGGAACCCGTTTGCGATGGCGATCAGAACGGGCGATTTTTCGATGACGGCTTCTTCCGATTCCGGGGCCACGATCACCTGCCGGTGTATGGTGCGCAGTTTCTGCTTGAAACATGCTTTCTTTACGGGGTGGCCGCTCATGCACTTGCATTGATGGTCTCCTCCAGGTTACGGAGCTGGCTGAATATGCTCGACAAAGGGGCGACGATCACGATGGAGGCATGGGACGACACACTCAAGCCGAATCAGGATTGGACCCATGCTGTGGCGCGGCGCCGCGAACATCATCCCGTGTTTTATCGATGGTGTGCGGCCAAAAGTTTGTCCCGCTATCAATAAAAAAAACATTTTTTTTGCTTTTGGCTCTTGACAAACATAAAATTGCGATTATAATACCGGTATTGTTTTTGAACTTTTAAGGTGAAAAATGATCAAAAAATATCAACGGTTAGTCTCTATTTTGGAGAAGAAAATCAATACCGGTATTTATAAGCCGGGCGACTTCCTGCCGGGAGAAAGAATGCTGTCCGATGAGTTTGGTTTCAGCCGGGTAACCGTTCGTGCGAGTCTGGAAGTTCTCACCAGAAAAAATCTTGTGTATCCTGTTGTTGGCCGTGGATATTCTGTGGCAGGAGAAGGGCGGGCACATCCGAAAACAGGTTTTGTCGGCGGAGTGTTTGCTGGAAGTTTCTTCACGGAATCGCCGATTGGTTTTGTGCCTAATTTTCTTTCAAAAGAGGGAAGTCGTGTTCTTGAAAAATCGGATTATAATTTGATATTCTCGAGTTCGGACGATGATCTTGAACGGGAAAAATCTTGTTTGCAGCGTCTCTTGAATCGGAAAATTGATGGATTTCTGGTAATGCCCGCGTTAACAGGAGGATCATTGCACTCTCACCCGCAGGACAAAGGCAATTGTGATTTTTTTAAAACAATATATTCCGTTTTCAACATTCCGATTGTATTGATGGACCGTCCGCTTTACGATTGCGAACTGCCGGCTGTTTTAAATGATGACGAGGCTGGCGGCGATATGCAGACAACCTATTTTCTGGAACGAGAGTTCCGCCGGATTCTTTATCTCAACACCTCTGATTCACGGGTATCCTATTTACGCTTTCAGGGGTATCGCAACGCGATGGGGAGAGCCGGATTGCCGCCGGAACAGATTATGATTCCAAACTGGTTGTGGCATGGCGATTTCGGAGCTTACACACAATATCTGGAGACTTTTATCCCAAAAATCGGAAATGATGCCGCATTCATCTGCGGACCACATTCGGTGCCTGCGTTGGAGAAACACTTCCTTGAACGGGGCACAGCTTTCCGCGTGGAATGGGGAACATACGATTATCCGGCCTCCCTCTTGGGATTTCCCAATATAAAACCTCATATGTTCATGCGGCGTCCTCTGAAGCAGATAGCGGTGCTCGCCGCTGAAAAATTACTGCGGCTTATGGAGGGCGACACCTCAGCGGCGACAACCGAGAAGCTTCCTCCTGAGATTGTTCCGCCCGAAAGTTTTCAACAAGGGTTTAAGCCTTCCCTGCTTTTCCACTCATAAATTTAATCCAGAAGAAAGGAATCCATCCATGAAAAAGAAAATATGGCTGAGTTATTTCAAAAAATGGCTTTTTCATTTTACACTCATAGAGCTTCTTGTTGTTATTTCTATCATTGCGATTCTGGCGGGGATGTTGCTGCCCGCACTGAATGCCGCCAGAGAGAAAGCCCGGGGAGTCAAATGTACGGGCAACCTCAAGCAGGTCGGGTTGGCCGATCAGATGTATATGCAGGATTTCAACGGTTGGAATGCTCCTGGCGGCTCAATACAAATCACGGGAACGACAGAGGTCTGGTGGAATTGGTATGTTTATCTTTACAGGAACGGGTATCTTCCGGTTGCTCCTGCCTGGAACAGTAAAGCGAATGTGCCCGTGATCTGTCCCTCACAGGAACCATTCGGATTCTATGATATTACGAGAATTTACGGGCGGAGATATGTCGGCAGTTATTCATTCCTAAAGGATACGCCCCAGGGAGTCATATTTTCAAACGACGTCACCTATACGTATGGCCGGCCTTCCGAATTTGCATATTCTTTTGACTCGCGGGCTTCAAGCGCCGGCTACAAAAACCAGACGGCCAGCGTCTATCTGGGAGCCGCGACAGTCGGGTATATTCATCTCCGGCATACGAAAAAAACCAATGTATTGATGTTTGACGGACATGTAAACTCGCTCGGTTATCCGGATTTGATAGGCAAGTTCGGCTCAAAAACAGGATATTATAGTAATCTGTACTCGATCACCGCTGGAAATCTTTATACAAGTCCTCCAAATAATTAAACTCTCACATGAAAAATAACGAAATCTCAAGGAGAATCTGCAATGTTTCAAAAGGTCTTTCTCTCTCTCTTAATCGGTGCGTTGCTGCTTGCCGCGCAGGCATTTGAAATTGACAATTCATGGACTCTGGTAATTCCACCGGATGCCGATGAAACTCAAAAGTTCGCAGCCTTGGAACTCTCGGATTATCTTTTCAAAACCGCAGGGCTTACTCTGAAAACTGTTCCGCGGGCATTGCCTGGAGGCAACTCCATTCTTTTTGAATACGGCAAATATGCCGAGGAGGAATGGCATGTCGAATATGATAAATCCAGGAATATTCTTGTAATAGGCGGAGGATACAGACGCGGACTTATTTACGGAGTTTATGAGTTTATAGAACAGGCCCTTGGATGCCGATTTCTCACGAAGAACGAAGAATATATTCCAAAACTTACAAAAGTCACTTTGCCTGACAATTTCAAGGCGGCCGGCAAGCCGTTTTTTGAAGGACGCGGTATTTATTCCGGCGCGGAAGGTTGGGCGGACAAGGAACGGCTCGCATTCCACGTCAAGCAAAAATACAATAACTATTACTCCCCGCTGAAAGCGGGCTGGTATCTGAGGTTGGTGTCTAATTTGCAATGCCATACCTATCATCTTTATTCCGCAAAATTTCCACAGGACAAAGAGGAATATTTCTCGCTTTCAAAACAAGGAAAAAGATTGCGTCCCCTTTCAGGAGCCGGGCCGGGACAACTGTGTCTGGCAAACAAGGAGTCTCGCAGACTTGTTGTTGAAAAAATGCGTGAAATAATCGAAAAAGACCATGAAACGCTTCAAAAGACAGACAAGGGCGCACCTTTTTCACGGATTATTGATTTTTCAGCGAACGACAATCCGGATAAATGCGAGTGTCCGGACTGCCTTGCGTTAGCAGAAAAATACTCGACGTATTGCGGCGCAATGCTCGATTACACCAATGAAGTGGCCGCCGGAATTGAAAAATATTATCCGGGAACCATAGTCCAGGCATTTGCATATGAACATACAGAAGATCCGCCGACCGGCATTCTGCCGCGGAAAAATGTTCTGATTCATATCGCCCAGCTCGGCATGGAATATGGACCGCCTAACGTGCGTGACGCGATGCGATCGCTGACTCATCCGAACAATCAGGAATCACTGCGCCGTCTCCAGCAATGGGGGAAAACCGGCGCAAGTATTAAAATATGGGATTATTGGAATGTCTACCATCACCGTTTTCTGTTCCCGTTCACCTGCGTTTCGGCCATCCCGGAAAATATAAAAATCTACAGCCGGAACAATGTTAAAATGATTTTTTCCGAAGCGGAAGAGATTATGAATAACAGGTTGACGGGATGCAGCTTTCTTGCGTTGCGGAACTATCTGGGTGCAAAGAGCATGGTCAATCCGGATATTGATCCAAAGGCCGTTATCTCGGATTTCATGCTTCACTATTACGGGCCGTCTGCGGAACCGATGACCGAGCTTTTGAATTATATTGAGTCAAGAATGAACGAGGAACCCGGCGTGATAGGATGGACACTTTCCCTTAGCAAATACCTTGACAAACCGTTCTTCAAGGATGGTGAGCGACTGCTTGAGAAGGCGGAAAAAGCCGCAAACGGTTCAAGCGTCTATCTGGAACGCATCGGAACGGAAAGGATTTTTTTCGATCATGCGATGCTGAATCTCGACGCCCGCCTCCATCTCAATATAGATCGCAAGGCCGTTCTCAAACGGTTGCGCGAAAATTACATGCGAACCTTCAGAAAAGAATGTGAAGAGCCGTTCTGGAAGAAAAATGCCGGCGCGCTTGAAGAATGGTTTCACTCAATGGAAAACCAGCCGCCTCTTCCCAAACAATTTCAGGATAAAATCTGTCATGACTTCACTTTGCCGGAATTGGGAAACGGCGGCTTGAACTGTTCCGTGGTGGACGACCCGGAGGCGGTGGGCGGAAAAGCTGTAAAACTGACAGGCATCGGGCGGACGTCGAAAGAAGTTCCCAATGGGTTTCACTCGAAAAATCTTTCGTTTGGAGTCTATGACAGAGACGGGAAAAAGCCTTTGCTCAGTAAAGTTGTGCCGCGCGAAGAAATGGCCACGGATGAGAAGTATCACTGGTACCATATCGGGAATACTCCGCTTACAAAAAAGACGCTTGTATGGGTGCATTGGAGCTGGTGGGTGAATGTTTTTCCCGGCGACCAGGTTTTTGATCCGCTTCTGCCCGAAAACAAATACGCTGTTTGGGTTTCGATCAAACTTGAGGGACCTTCGTACTCACCTGGGTCGAAGAAGGAGGATGCGGTTCTCTTTGAACGTGTCATTTTCACGAGACCTGAGAAGTAAAAATTCAAGAAGGCTGCTGAAGGAAAATCCAATGATTTTGGATACGTGTGGATTTTCCAGGCACAAATGGTGTTATTTCTCAGTGTCCGGTCCGCAGGAAGCCGCGTAGCAAAAAGAATGATCTTGACGGCCTCTCCGTCAACAATCTGCCTGAAGCACTGCCCGCTGATGTGAACCGGGATGCCCCCGCAAAATGCTGGTGTGAAATTTTTTTAGCAAAAGGGTTCCATATGAATAAAAAAGAAATCATTGTCAAGGCGCAAACCATAAGGACAAAACTGTTTGAAAAATTTATCGATCCGCAGACAGGACTGGTCTTTTCGAAAATCAACATGGAAAACCAGAACGCGTTGGATGATACGTTTTTTACCGGCTCTCAACAAATATCACCTGTTATTCCAGATGGCTTCTCAATGGCTGATTTCTATGCCTTTGAGAATGCCTCAATGGCCACCGGAAGCAGTATGATTTCAGAAGTGTTGCGGTATAAACGAACAAAGGCTTCTGACGCACTCACAAATGCAAAAGCTTTCTTCCGCAGCTTTCGCTGGATTTATGAGCTTGGAAAGAAAATGGAGCCCGGATTTTTTCCCAAGCCTTATGGACGTCGATTTTCGATCGAAACAAGCACGGATCAAGTATTATATGCCTGTTGTGCAATGGAGGCGTTCTTCCCTCTGGCGGATGCTTCCGAACGTTCGCAAATTGAAGAAATGCTGCCCGAGATGGTCGCCTTTTGGGTTCGCCGGAAATATTGTTATCATTATTTCAATTGGAATGATGACTCATGGATGTGGCCTGTCGTGCGTTTCCCGCCATTGCTCCTTCTCGCGTCTAAGTTCAGCAATAATGACATATTCATACGTGAATATGACCGGCTGGTCCATTTGACCGCAGTATCGGAAAATGAACTGTTGCATAAAAAGAAGACGGGCGCTCTTCCTCTGCCGGATTGGGAAAAAAAATACAACGGGTATATTCTCAGTGCCTCAGCCGACAGACTTGCCATGGACACCATGCAGTATGACTTGCTTTTGAGACATGACCCCGACAATCCGTTGGCTCAGACCTGGAAAGCGAATCTGGGATTGCTTTGGAGAGACTGTTCAAGCGCCCTCCTTCCAAATGGAAAAGCCTATTCCTCGTATCTGATTGATTTTGAGACAGACAAGGCGCGTCCGATGCCAATCAATACAACGGGGGACAACACTTTTTGCCATGGCGCCTCAACCGCCTGGAGCACAATGATCGTCAGAGGAGGACTCCAGTTGGCTGAATATCTGCCGGAACTTGCTGAATCAACAAGGGGGCTTGCTGAAAACGTGCTTGAAAAACTCAATTTCGCAGATTTGAGTTATTACGACGAACCGGAACGGTTTGCCACTTCACAGCGCTTTAAAACAAAATTCCTCAGCGGCGACGCCATCGGAAATTACCTCTGGTGCGCGGAATTGTTGAGTAAATGAAATATTGCCTGTTACTCTTCACGAAATAAGACTGCGCTTACTCAGTTTGGAGTGATTTTGATTCAAGATTTGTTTCAACGTTTGACATACTATACCACTTTCGATAGCAGATTACAACCGCTGAAATAGGCATCATCCGGAGTCTGGAAACCGGACAGAGCGTTGGTGACTTCGGAACCGGAGTCATGCGAGGCATCAGATGATGCCAAGGAACTCTTTTTGGTTTTCCCATTCGGGGGGAAGGACGGCTTTAAGGCTTTTCATGTTGACCGATGGCGGCAAAGTTCCAGTCAGGGCCATGTGGATGATTTCGGGAGAAAGGAGAGTCAGCTGGAGCGTGTGAGAGACCACCGCGCGTTCCTTTCCCACGTTTTTGGCCAGTTCATCGATGCTTGCGACCTTTCTTTCATCCAGCATCTTCTGCCAGAGGAACCCGTTTGCGATGGCGATCAGAACGGGCGATTTTTCGATGACGGTAGGCAGCGAATGTAGCATTGCTCCGGATCAGATGATTCTCATGTTCTTCTGGTTGAATATCCGGAAACATTTCCCAAGGTCGAAAATGTGTGCAGTTAGCATTCGCACAGAAACGGGCACCTCTTCAAATCTTAAAACTCAAGTATTTTTTACGAGTTCCAATGAAATATCTTGCGATTTTCGCCTGAAAACATTCCGAAGGCTGTCAATGCGCGTTGAAAGAGGGTGGAGGCAGGCAGCAATCCGTTATTACGATTCCGGAAACGTCTTCCTGAACAAAGGTCTGCCACCATGCCGATTTCGGACAATTCCACCGGACCCGGACATCCCGCAGACGGAGATCGTCGGCCGAAGAAATTCGCAGCAGGGTGTCCGGATATGACTTTCCGTTTTCCAGTCGGACCGGGTTTTCCACGACCGTCCATTCCACATTCCGGAGTTCCACATTCCGGGGACGGTATCCCGTGTTGCCGGCAATCACGGCATGGGCGAAACATTCGGCGGAATAGCCGTCTATGACCACATTTTCGATTCTGGCGCTTGCCTGGGAGGAGATGCCATGAATTATCAGCGGAAACGCCAGCCCCAGTGCCCGCACATTCCGGATGGAAACGTCGGAAATGAACACCCCGCGTTCTTCTGTTTTCGTCAGGCTTGACATCAAGTGAAACCCGATGCCGCCGCCGGAAATCATAATATCGGAAATCGTCACATTCCGGATGACAGAATCCCCCACGCCAATCCTCGCGTTCGAACTGTGCGAAGGTCATCAGAAGATTCTGCATCATGCGTCCGGAAGATGATTCCGTATTGATGTCCTGCGTCACGCTGACATAGGAGACGCCCCATTGGTCCAGTTTCTTGAGCAG
>Ga0209800_10004201_pt1 | contig 10765 bp, 6 predicted proteins | sample Higcelweek8metaG_FD_187174 | JGI IMG/M metagenome (GOLD analysis project Ga0209800, IMG submission 187174) | Freshwater pond sediment microbial communities from the University of Edinburgh, under environmental carbon perturbations - High... | ecosystem: Environmental > Aquatic > Freshwater >... | reverse complement strand
TTGGGAAAAAGGCAACGGACTGATTCTGTGCCCAATGCCCCACGCGGCTGAGATGATATACCATGGCGTCAGTATTATTGGGGGGCGAAACAATGGCGATGACAAATGTAGCCATCAATATCAACGCGGGGATTGCAAGAGATGCGATATTTAGAATCTTATTTTGAAAAACATTCCAGGATAAACAATGGAGCATTGTCTTTTTTCTGATCAGGAAAGTCAATAAGATTAAAATAACTGAGATCCAAAAGATGACCAGCGCGTCCAAGTTGAGTTGTTTGACTAAGCTGAGGATTTCAGTGGAAAGGACGATCAATAGACTGATCGACAAAGATGCGAGTATCCAGGCAAGCCTGAGCCTGCCATTAATCTGATTGGCGCAGATAATATAAAAAAGGATCAATGCAAGAAGAACGATTATCGTCATTATTTAATTTTTATGATGTTATTGCCGAACTTCACAGATAATAAAAAAGTATAACATCCTGGTTCAACATAACAAGAATCAATAATTGTGCCAATAATGGGATTATTTTTGGGGCGGGAAGGCAATTTCCATGGTGGTGCCTTTCCCCCGTCCTTCAGATTTGGCGATTATTTCACCCCCTTGTGCAGTCACCAGCGCTTTGCAGATAGCCAGACCGAGCCCCATCTTACCGGAGTTCGCTGTACGCGCTTTATCAGCCCGGTAAAAACGGTCAAATACAAAAGGAAGGTCAGCCGCATCGATCCCCGATCCGTTATCTTCGACAAGAATACGCACTTTATCTTTGTACATGGCAGAAAGGGTAATTTTGCCATTTTTTGCGGTATATCTTAATGCATTCTCAATAAGGTTTTTTAACACCTGGGTCAAACGCCCCGCATCCACCAGGATATCGGGGATAATGAGATTTGGTGCAAGAATGAGTTGAACATTTTGCCGGGCTGCGATGGGTTGATAGGTTTGACAAACATAGTCAAGCAAACTACCGGGATTGATCTTTTGAGGTTGAAAATCCAGCCCTCCAGCTTCAACCTGTGTTAATGTGCCTAAATCTCCAACCAGGCGGCGCAGATGATCCAATTCAGTTTTCATGATTTCAACCCGTTGGGAGGTAAGTGCCACTTTTCCATCTTCGAGCATTTCCATATACCCGGAGATTATCTGGATGGGAGTGCTCAAATCGTGGGTGATGTCAGCAGTCAAGCGTTTTCGGTCCTCATCGACCCGCGCCAGTTCGCTGCTCATTCGGTTAAAAGTTGCCGTCAACTGCCCTAATTCATCCTGGGATGTGACAGGCACTTGCTGCTGAAGGTTCCCAAGTGCCAATTCAGCGGAGGCTTCGGTCAGCCGGCGAATGGGTTTTACGAGCATTTTTGCCAGGAGGATTCCCATTGCCACTGCAACAAGCAAACCTGCTGCAGCCGCGAGGCCAATTGCGAGATTGGTTCTTTGAAGGAATAATTGCTCTTCTGCACTCAATTCAAACTGCCTGGTGGAGTCGGGGATGATCCATGCGATCGTTAGTCCATCCACCTGCACCGGGACTGCACCCTGTAATTTTGTCTCCGGAACAACCTGCCCGACGGTATAACCCAATGTAGGGAGCAATGCCTTATATTCAGAATCTACCAGGCCGTATAAACCTCGTATTTGACGCCCTTGCCCGGCACCCATGCCCGCGCCAGTTTGGTTTCCAACTTTTCCGGGTTTCATTGCATCCGGGTTGGTGCGTTGAAAATAATCCATGAAGCCATTCAGCGTGCCGTTTTCGGTGTAATAAGTATTTACTGATTCGCTGAGAAAGGCAGTTTGCTGCTCCACAATCAGTTCCATCAGGGAATTGCCGGAGTTCAACCGGACGACAACCGAAACCACCAGGACAGTGAGCAGAGCGACTGCCAGGTAGGAAAGTATTAATTTGCTGCTCAGTGAACGCTTCATGCTTCTCCCTCAAGGAACCGGTAGCCAATGCCAAAAACAGTTTCGATATACCTGGGTTGATCCAGATCGTCGCCAAGTTTTTGGCGGATATTTCGGATATGGATTTTGAGCGTTGCCTCAGATCCTGTGTATCCATTTTCCATCAAGTGAATTGCAAGGTCCACACGCTTGATCACCTTTCCGGGGGATTGCATGAGTACTGTTAAAATCTGAAATTCAAGCGGAGTCAACTCAATTGATTTTCCGGCACGGATAACTTCATGTTTTGATTCGTCCAGGGCAAGATCTCCCACGATGAGCAATGGAGCATCCCCGCTTTGATGAGGTGAGCGGCGCATCACGGCGCGCATACGGACCAGAAGCTCTCGCAACCTGAAAGGCTTAGTGATGTAATCATCTGCGCCAAGGTCAAAACCGCGAATAATGTCTGCTTCCTGCTGTTTGGCGGTGATCATGATCACGGGGATATTAGATTCTTTTCGCAAATGGCCGATGAACTGGTAGCCATCCATATTGGGCATCATTATGTCCAGCAGTATTAAATCAAAGGTGTTGGAATGGAAAACTTCAAGGGCTTCTTCGCCGTCTGATGCAAACAAGACCTCAAAATCCTGACTGCTCAGAAAATCGCTAATCAGCAATTGGACATTGCGTGTATCGTCAACAACCAGGATTTTTCTTGTCATAATAATAGTATATCCAAAATAGAAGATCTCTGTTCAATACCAGTACGATAAGAATTGTAAGGATTATCCAGATAGACAGGTATAAATCTGGTATATTGCAACAGACACTTTCGGAGTAAGTGTCTGTTGGTTGAAATTAATGATGAACGGTATTGAGGTTAATCGAAGTAAATGGGATTGGTAATCAACGCTGGCAGCATTGGCACGCCAGGAAGGAAAGACCGCAGCACCTCGGCGCGTACAAAGCCAGTGCCTTCTACTTTGTAAGTAAGGTCAACTTTCCCGTCAGAAGTGGCAGTTAAGAGGACATCAGATTTGGAATTAGTTATCACCCGTACTACATCACCAGTTTGAAGTCCTGCAACCAGTAAATTAATAACGTTTTCTTTTTCATGTGAAATGGAATCGCCCATCATGGCAACACCAGAAGTTAACTTGCATGTGGGTCCGTCAGGTGCAAATGTAATGAAGGAGTGCCCGGTACGCAACGCAGCCAGGATATCACTTTTTCCATTCGATTCCGCAAAAACGTAAGTGGTGGGACCTCCCAGGAAGATAAATGGGGTATCGCGGTGATAGTCACTGCCTCCGACCGCTGGAATCTTTTTTCCATTACATAACAACTGGTGCCAGAAACCAACCGCTTTGAGATTGGATTCGCGCATTGGTCCATTCCAGATTTCCAGGCAGTCAAAGGGGAGTTTGTTGATATCGAATAGAAAACTGCAAACCGGGTCAAAGGGGTGGTTGATCGTGATCAGTGCACCACTTTTACGGGCACTGGCAAACTTTAGTGCGCCTTCATCAGCTGCACCTGTCACGTAGGGATCATCATAAGGATGATCAACCCCGGTGAAATTAGCATGACCGTTAAAGTGAGTCCATTCCACTCCGGGAATCATGGTAACGCCTGGGATTTCCGGCAGGCTTTCAGAAGATGCAAACTGGTTATGGTCCGTGATCGCAACAAAATCAAGCCCATGCCTTTTGGCTTTCGTAGCCAACTCGTCCAAGGTATGTACACCATCGGACGCCACAGTGTGAGTATGCAGGTCGCCTTTCAGCCAGCGGGGATGCTTCTGCGTGAACGATATCTCATACTCTACCTCCACGCCACCAGGTGCCACCTTGTAGGCGCCGACTATGATTTTCCACTCGCCAGCCTGGATGGGGCAGGGGTTATACCCGGGGGTGGCACTGGTTTCGCTAAATTCAATCTCTGTTTTATCCGAACCGGAAGCGCCCACCTGCCTGCCACTCGGGTCGATCAATCCCAGGTCGATGATGTTTTGCTCAGCTTGACTGGTAAAAACTCCATAATCTATTGCAATTTGATTTTCAGGGCGTCGCGGATAACGATATCGCAACTGGAGGGATTCCACACCAAGTGGAACCTGGAATGGTAAAGTGAAATAGGTATTTTGCTGATCAGAATTTATGTGAATTGAAAGATGGATTGAATCTGCCATTTTGCCTGCTCCTGTTATTGTTCCAATGCAAACGTCAGAAAATCCCTGATCTGCTTATCCCAGAAGTACCAATCATGAATTCCATTTTCTTCATGATATTCAACTGGAACTCCGAGCGATTTGCAATTACCGACGAAATAGCGGTTTGTTGGCAGCAGGTCATCCTGCAGTCCGCAGGAAACATACAACCTTGGAATGGGTTGGACTCTGGATTTTTTAGATGCATTTGCCAACCAGGTGGAGGGATCATGTTCACTGCCAGGGAGTTTGTCCAGGTCGCCAAAGAGTAAGGAAAACTCGGTTATCCTTGGGTCTTCCGGGTTGGCCGTCCAACCGTGCATTGAGAGGACGCCAGAGAAACTGCCAACAGCAAAAAAACGTTCCGGATGCAGCAGGGCAGCTTTCATTGCTCCATACCCGCCCATAGAAAGACCGGCAATAAATGTTTTGCCATGGTCCGGCTTTATCCCAAACACATCCTCGAGATACTGTGGAATTTCCTCGATAATATAGGTGAAATATTTTTGACCATTTGGCATATCCAGGTAAAAACTACGCCCCACCGAAGGCATGACCACAACAATTCCATATTTCTTTGCATACGTTTCAATGGCTGTATAACGCTGCCAGGCACTGGCATCATCGCTCAATCCGTGTAGAAGGTAAAGCACCTTACGGTCACGCACGGGTACTCCATCCATAGTCCCCGGATCGGGAATGATCACATTCAGCGGGGAATGTACTTTTACAGTTTCGGGCAAGTGGTCTAAGTGAATAAGTGCCATTTCAAAACTCCTGTATTGTTCTACTCATCTGAACCCGGAAAATCCGTGATCACACCATCATCGAGTAGAAAACCATTTACTCGATACACGATCGAGCCTGAGCATACGGTTTTTCCCTCGTCCGTGCCTTCCATTGTGACAGCGCCAGCCCCCATTGTAAAGTTGACATCGGCAGTGGTCACACCGGACACAATATAACGCGGGTGATACTCGGATGAGGCAATATCCACATCCGAGCCGAATATTTTGACGGCATTTTCGGGTGTTGGGGGTAGCAACTGATCAATCAGTGTAGAAGTAGAGAAATCACCATACAAATAGAAAAACGCAGAACAACCACTAATGAGCAGTAGAGCCAGGAAAACCATTAGAATGCGAAGGCATTTCTTCCTCTTCCACAGGAGGCAAATTCCCAAAAAACCGGATGAAGCTAGCGCTACTGGGAGACCTTTAATGGGTGGAGTAAAACTGGTAGATTCCGGAACGGATACGGATGTTTGTACTGTTATCCCTTTCCCATCCACCAGGCTGGCCCCGTTGACAATAGCGGTGGTATCGCTATCAAATGACAGGTCAGCGCCTGGGCTGATAGTCCAGGTGTAGGCGTTAGTGCCAGGATCACGCGTAAAAACGCCAGTGATCGAAGTTACATATGAATTGATATAAGAGGTTAATTGAGCAATTTCTTCCGGGGTCATAGGATCGTCAACACCGGTCTGATCACACACCATACTATTGGAGATGATGTCTTTGTAAGCAAACAGCCAATCACCGGAAATATCGATGGTTCTGATCTTGGCAGTAAAGGTCTTTTCACCATCGGTAGCTACTGCCACGATCCGGAGACCTGACATACCTGCTTTCGGATGTATTGGACCAAGGGTAATCTTTGACGTACCATCGCTGAACTTTATTTCTCCTTTATCCTCAATGTAATAGAAGGGAGTGCCTGCTTCAACCACAACTTCAACTGGATTCCCGGCCAATTCAACGTTGATTGGCGATTCGATCATTAATGGATAGACACCACCTTTTTCAATACGAGCCTGGATGTCTAATTCACTGCCACTATCTCCGCTCGATAATTTCATCTGTGGTTCATATCCGGTCTTTTTGAATGCAAGGGCGGATTTGTCGCTTACTGGGGTTACAGTCTCACCATATCCTGACCCATTTTTAACCCCATTCATCAAAAAGATGGCTGAATTTGCGCTTTGTGGCGACTTACCAAGCAGGTACCTGGCGTATTCTTCCAAATGCTGGCTCATCTTGTCAACAGCACCAGAGTCGATAGGAAAAGTGCCATTGTTTATTGCTTCAACAAATTTGGAGGGGCTGATTGCACAAACTGATGGATTATCGCACGTGAACACTTTTAATATCTGTGCGTGATTATATAGATCATCATTCCATTGGTTGGGTGCTAATTGGAACGGAGTCCTTTTATCGTTTCCGAGACTGGTAGTTCCATAATAAGTCAGATTTTTATCGATGTAAGCAGGGTCATAAAGCATTACCATGTCTTCCGCTGAATTTTCAAGCCACCATTTGGCGGTACTGGAAATTCCTAATTTGTCACTCCAATAGGAGGAGGTCATATTGTACGCAGCATCTTGTATCCAATGCGCCAATTCATGGGCTAATTCTGAAGAAAGGGTATCCCCCCCGATACTATCCATAGGAATATAAACAGTTCCATTACTGGGAGTGTAAACCGGGTCTCCGCTTCCGGCTTCGATAATAACATTTACCCTGGTTCCATTTTTTGCAAGGTTAGCAGCAGAAAATCCTTCTGTCTGGTAACCAGCCATTATTTTCAGAATAATACCAACCACGTTGTCCGCGCTATCCGTGGTCATTTTGGGAGTATACGTTGTGTTGTACATCACGCGGACAGTGTCGTTTCCTCCCTTGCGGCAGAAGCTCGTTGGATTCTTGATTTCCTGTGCGCCATATCCACTAATATTAAATTGGTATCGGATGGTGCAGTCGTTCTGGTCGGCTTGTTTTTTCTGACTTGCAAGTTTAACTTCTGGTATAGGAATAGACGCTTGCTGAGGGGTAATAAAAGCAAAAGCATATGTGCCTTGAAATGAAAAGGAATTATCCCCTGCATCGGTCAGACTACTATATATAGGAAGTTGAATTGATGCACTCGAACCGCTATATTCAATCGGGCTGGCAGCCAGATATTTCCCATCAAACAATTCAACCAGGAAAAGCGGTTCGCCATTTGCCGGGAGAGAAAAAGTTGCCATACCGGAACCGTCATTTTCGCCTTCAACCGTTAATTGATAAAAAGGCGTGACGAGATTGGCCAATGCGCCAATTTCCTTTTTTAAGACATTGTTGGGTTCACTCACTACGAATTGCCCATTAACACCTGCAGGTAAACTTTCAATTGGGATTTGGACAGTCGCCTGGTTTGAGTCCACCACCACGGATTGTCCACCTCCAACCGTCACCGTTTGAACTGGATCGAGCGTGTATTTTCCTTCAACTGGTGCGGATGATTTCTGGGTGGAAAACTCAAATGGGAGATTGGAAAGAAGAGAAGAAAATTTACCCGATTTTATGAGCAGAAATCCTGTTATGGCTAATCCGCTGCAAAGGAAAACAATAATTCCCAAAATGAGAAGGAGAGGGCTTTTCTTCTTCCGTTGAGAGGGCATTTGATAAACAGGTCCAGAGGGAATTCCGGGTTGATAATTAATAACAGGTGCAACTTGCGGCGGGGGAATATAGACTGGCTGAGCAACGCTGGCAGGTGGAGTAAAGGGAGGATCCTTGAATACCCACTGCCCAGACTGGTAGACACACCATTTTGCGGTTTGGGCATGAAGCATCCATAATTGTCCGGTTTGATCATAAACAGTGATTTTATTAACTGCATCCAGGAATTGTTGATAGGTGATCTTTCCCTGGTTGCATTGCTCAGAATAATAGCGGTATTGACTTTCAGCGGTTTGAAAATCCATCAGATCTCCTTTCATTTCTGCCCTACATCTAAGAGAATTAATTAACAGTATATATCAAAAGCAAACACTAATTGATGAGTCATTTACCTTCTCTTGACGGAAGGCGAAAAGGTGTATAATTGCGGCAACTTAAACATTGGCGATGATCAGGAAGAGTAATTACGCGGATCTTATAGAGAGCAGGAATCCAGGCTGAAAGTTCCTGCAGGAAAAGCGAAATGAAAACCACCTGGGAGCTTGATCCTCAAACAACTTTGTTGGAGTAAGGAAAACGGATTACCCCGTTACAGGTTTGCAGAGATGGTCCATATTGGATCAATCTGGGTGGAACCGCGTGATCAAACTCTCGCCCCAGTTGGGACGGGATTTTTTTGTTAATCAAGAAGGAGCAAGAATGGCAGACAAAAAACAGGAATATGAGGCGTCACAACTTTATCGCATCCGACATTCCACCGCGCATATAATGGCGCAGGCTGTGCTGGAGAAATTCCCTGATGGCAAAGTAGCTATCGGTCCGGCAATCGATGACGGCTTTTACTATGATTTTGATCTTCCCCGTCCTTTGACCCCCGAAGACCTGGAAGCCATTGAGAAACGCATGCGCGGGATTATCCAGGGAAAAGAAAGCTTTGAACGTAAGGTGATCTCTGCCGATGAAGCAAAGAAAATCTTCGCCGACCAGCCATTTAAAATTGAATTAATCGAGGGCTTGGAAGCGGGGAAGGAAGATGAAGATGGAAATCCCCTGGAAGAAAAGCCGGAGATATCCATCTATACCAGTGGACCCTTCGTGGACCTCTGCCGCGGTCCCCACGTTGCCAGTACTTCCGAGATCAATCCGCAGGCGATCAAGCTGATGTCAGTGGCAGGGGCTTATTGGCGCGGCGATGAAAAACGGCCAATGCTGCAGCGTATCTATGGTACCGCCTGGAATAAGCCGGATGACCTGAAGGATTACTTGTGGCGCGTTGAAGAAGCCAAGAAGCGTGACCATCGTAAGATTGGGCATGATCTTGATCTTTACAGCGTCAATGAGGAGATAGGTGCCGGGCTTATTCTCTGGCACCCCAAGGGAGCCAAAATCCGCAAGATTGTGGAGAATTTCTGGTCTGAAGAACATGAGGCGAATGGGTATGACTTTGTTTATACGCCCCACATCGGCAAAGCGCACCTGTGGGAGACAAGCGGTCACCTTGGCTTTTATAAAGAAAACATGTACTCGCCGCTGGATATCGATGGACAGCAGTATTATCTCAAACCAATGAACTGCCCGTTCCATTTATATATTTACAAGAGTTCTTTGCGATCTTATCGCGACCTGCCTTTACGTTATGCCGAGGAAGGCACGGTATACCGTTATGAACGCAGCGGTGTGCTTCATGGTTTAATGCGCGTGCGTGGTTTTACCCAGGATGATGCTCATCATTTCTGCCGACCGGATCAAATGCCTGCCGAAATTGACTTCACACTTAATTTCAGCCTGCACATCCTGCGTAGTTTTGGGTTCAATGATTTCCATGCCTACTTGAGCACCAAGCCAGAAAAATCAGTCGGTGAACCGGAACAATGGACTGCTGCCGAGCATGCACTCGAGGACTCTCTAAAACGTGCCAACGTGGAATACGATGTAGATAAAGGCGGCGGTGCCTTTTACGGCCCCAAAATCGATATCAAGGTGAAGGATGCCATCGGACGCGAGTGGCAGCTCTCAACGATCCAGTTCGATTTCAACGAACCGGAGCGCTTTGACCTAACTTATATTGGGGAAGATGGCCAGCCGCACCGACCATACATGGTGCATCGAGCCTTGCTGGGCAGCCTGGAACGTTTCTTCGGTGTACTGATCGAACATTATGCAGGAGCATTCCCGGTTTGGTTGTCACCTATTCAGGTCGCGATTATCCCAATCGCTGACCGGCATGTGGAATACGCCGGCAAGGTGCTGCAGGAATTGAAGGCAGCCGGGTTGCGGGCTCAACTGGATGACCGCGGCGAACGCATGAACTCCAAGATCCGCGATGCACAGAACCAGAAGGTCCCTTATATGCTGGTGATCGGTGACAAGGAGCAGGAGGAAGGTAAGGTTGCCCTCCGATTGCGTAATGGAGAAAATCCCGGTCCGATGTCAGTCAATGAATTTGTTGCAAAAGCCCGTGATGAAATAACGAAAAAGATCTAGATTCTTTCTCTAATTATTGGCATAAAAGACTTGGGACGGCTGTGAAACCACCCCAAGTCTTTTTTTTGCCATGATTTTTAGATGACCTGTATAATTATTTCTATGTCTCTACTGCATCCACATGTTGATGATTTTCCTCATCGCCGTTTAAACCCGTTGACAGGTGACTGGGTACTGGTTTCGCCCCAGCGTACCAGGCGACCCTGGCTGGGGCATGTTGAAAAGAAGGCAGAAGGTTCTTTGCCCGGCTACGATCCGACTTGTTACCTATGCCCGGGCAATGAACGTGCTGGCGGAGTTCGGAATCCAAACTATTCAGACACATTTGTTTTTGATAATGACTTTGCCGCGCTTACTTCAGAAGGTGGTGAGATTCCTTCAGATTCTCAAGAATTATTCCAAGATCGGCCGGAAACAGGGGTATGCAAAGTAGTATGTTTTTCTCCCCGGCATGACCTGACCATTCCGGAACTGGGATTGGCGCAAGTAACTGAGGTGATCAAGACCTGGAGCGAGGAAACAGCGAAGTTGTTCAAGCAGCCTGGAATTCGGCATGTGCAGGTGTTCGAGAATAAAGGTGCCATCATGGGGTGCTCCAATCCCCATCCGCACAGTCAGATCTGGGCGCAGGGATCCATCCCCAATGAGCCGGCAAAGGAATTGGCAGCGCAAAAGGACTATATATTCAGGCAGGGAACTCACTTACTTCTCGATTACCTGCGGGAAGAACAGACCAGGAAG
>Ga0209800_10004198_pt1 | contig 10775 bp, 12 predicted proteins | sample Higcelweek8metaG_FD_187174 | JGI IMG/M metagenome (GOLD analysis project Ga0209800, IMG submission 187174) | Freshwater pond sediment microbial communities from the University of Edinburgh, under environmental carbon perturbations - High... | ecosystem: Environmental > Aquatic > Freshwater >... | reverse complement strand
GAATGACGAGGTCGGGATCTGGCTGGTCTTTGGTGTAGAGGTATTTGGTGACTAATTCTTCGGTAATTTTATTGGCGGGGATACCGTCTTTAACGATATTTTTTAAGGCATGAACAATTTCATCCCGACCACCGTAATTTAGGGCAATATTAAATTGAATTTTTTGATCAATGATGGCCATGGCCAGAATTTTTTTGATGGCATCTTTGACCTTGAGGGGGAAAGCATGAAAATTTCCAAGAACGAAGAATTTGATACCTGACTTACGATATTCTTCGGCTTTGGTTTTGACAATTCTGACTAATAGATTAAATAAGCCCTTGACCTCAAGGGGTGAACGTTTGCGCCAATTCTCGGTAGACAAGGCATAAACAGTGAGATGCTTGATGCCAATATCGCGACAGTACTCGACGATTTTTTGAAGATTTTCGGAACCAGCTTCGTGACCTTGGCTGTCGGGGAGATTGTGCTGACGAGCCCAGCGACGATTGCCATCCATGATAATGGCGATGTGTTTGGGGAGAGTGGTGGGGTCGATTTTTCGCTTGGTGACAAAAGGTGCCATATAGGTTTAGTCGAGAGATTTATCAAAATACTCCGAATTATACCAAAGATGGGGAGATATGATCTGATCATGATATAATTTGATATTAAAAATTATAGGAAAAATGAAAAGTCTGTTTCGAACAATTGAACGTCAAGATGCGGTTGCAACAGTAATACTGGAGGAAGAAGGTTTGAGGGGCGGAGTAAACGGGATTTTAGATGCCTTAAACCTTGAGGCTGGAGGGAGAAGATTCAGGAGGGGCACATATACTAAATGGGATAATGACTTGAGAGGACCAGAACCTACTTTTTGGAAAGGTTTTGCTACAGTACCTGAAGCCAGAACAAGGACTGATGAAGCAACAAGAGATGGATAGAATTGATTGATACATAATAAAAAATCCCCCGTTACAGGGGGATTTTTTTAACAAATTATTCACTAGATTAAAGCCAAAATAGTTAGTACCAGAAAGAGTTTGAGTGTTTCCGACTTGTCGTCGGAAAAAATCCTCAAAGGAGGTGATCCATCCGCACCTTCCAGTACGGATACCTTGTTACGACTTAACCCTCATCGCTGAATTCACCTTGATCCGACTATAAGTAAGACTTTAGGTGCCCTCAACTTTGCTGATTTGACGGGCAGTGTGTGCAAGAGGCGAGAACGTATTCACCGCGGTCTGCTGATCCGCGATTACTACCAATTCCGGGTTCATGCAGGCGAGTTTCAGCCTGCAATCCCAACTGAGGAAAGTTTTAAGGATTAGCTCCACCTTGCGGTCTTGCGACCCTCTGTACTCTCCATTGTAGGATGTGTGTAGCCCTGGACATAAGCATCATGCTGACTTGACGTCGTCCCCTCCTTCCTCCCAACAAAATAATGCTGGGCAGTCTCCGGTGACACAGTAACACCGGATGGGGGTTGCGCTCGTTACCTCACTTAAGAGAACAACTCACGTCACGAGCTGACGACAGCCATGCAACAGCTGTGTATCACCCTCTAAGGATTCCCCCGTTTCTGGGGGTTTGCAGATACATTTCAAACCCAGGTAAGGTTCATCGCTTCGTATCGAATTGAACCACATGCTCCACTGGTTGTGCGCCTCCCCGCCAATTCGTTTGAGTTTCGGCCTTGCGGCTATACTCCCCAGGCGGTCTGTTTAACGCGTTAGCTTACATCCCTCCCGATAAATCGAGAAGAATTAACAGACAATGTTTACAGCTAGGACTACTCAGGTCTCTAATCTGATTGGCTACCCTAGCTTTCGTCTCTGAGCGTCAGTACATACCTAGTTACCCGCCTTCGCGCTTGGTGTTCTTTGTAGTATCCACGGATTTAACCCCTACACTACAAATTCCAGTAACTCCGATATAACTCTAGCCCAACAGTATCCTGCCCCTGCCCCCGATTGAGTCGGGGTCTTTGAAACAAGACTTGATGGGCCGCCTACAGACTCTTTACGCCCAATAAAACCGGGTAACGCTTGCAACCTACGTATTACCGCGACTGCTGGCACGTAGTTAGTAGTTGCTTATTCTAAAGAAAGTAATATCAATAAAAAGAAGTTTAAGACCCGAGGGCCGTCATCCTTCACGCGGTGTCGCTGCGTCAGACTTTCGTCCATTGCGCAAGATTCCTAACTGCTGCCACCCGTAGGTGTATGGGCCGTGTCTCAGTCCCATTGTGCCGGACTCTCCGCTAAGAGCCGGTAGCCGTCATCGCCTTGGTAGGCCATTACCCCACCAACTAGCTGGTAGCAAGTACGCCGCTTCCGAAGTGATTTGCATCTTTACTCTTGCGAGACTATGGAAAATTACTCCGCCTTTCGGCGGGCTATGTTCCGCTTCGGAGTACGTTCGTACTCATTACTCACCCGTTCGCCACTAAACTCATTATCTACACTAAAAGGAAGAGAACCCCCTTAGTGTAGACAAAAAGTCCCGTTCGACTTGCATGTCTTAGGCACACCGCCAGCGTTTACCCTGAGCCACGATCAAACTCTTAGTACAAACTCTGACTTACGTCAGAATAAATTTCAGAAATTGAAATACCTCCGTAAAACGGAGGATTTTTGCTCTAATTAAACATTCGAGCTTCGCCTTTCTGGTACTAGCGATCATGGCTTTAATTTTTGTGAATAACTTGTTGTTAAAGTACATGCCAGGTGAAGAATCACCTGAGGCAGAAAATATCCTATCTTTCGACAGTGAAGTATTTTACTATATTTTTTTGATTTATGCAGTAGGAAGTTTGATTAGATTAGCTTGAGGTAATAGCTGAGAAGTCTCAACTTCTGCTGATGTGAATATCGTTTGATATTTACGGCAAATTTCTGTTACCAGATAACGGTGCTGAGGATCGAGTTCGGAAAAAATATCGTCAAGAAGAAGAATTGGGGGTTGCTGATAGGTGTCTTCCAGGTAATTGATCTGGCCTAGTCTGAGGGCTAATACCGCCAATCTTTGCTGACCACGAGAACCCCAAAAGGCCAAATTGGGGTCTGAGGTTGAAAAGATGGTGCAATTTATTGAGTAATCTGAACGATGGGGACCGGAGGAGGTAAACCCAGAACTTAATTCGGATTGAAAATTTTGTTCGAGTGTACTGACAGAAACAATCGAGGGGTGATAAACAATCGAAAATGATTTAATTTCAGAGTGAGAATGATTTTGAAAGAACTGATTAACAGAGCGAATGAAAGACTGTCGATAACTTTCGATAACTGAGGCATTTTTGACTAATGACTGATCCCAGTAGAATAATTCGGGTTTAGTGGCTGATCCGACTCTAATCAAATCAAGTAATTCATTGCGATGTTTAAGCGCACGATGATATTGAGATAGGCTTTGGGCATATCGCCACTCGGTTGAAGTAAAGATACTGTCTAAAAAATCGCGGCGGCGGGTTGGAGAACCGGTAATAAGCCGAATGTCTTCTGGCTCAAAGATAACTGTCTTAAGGGTTCCTAGGTATTTGGGACGAGTTTTGAGCACCCCATCAATTAAAAACTTACGGTTAAGTGAACTTTTTAGAGGTGACTTAATTAATTGCGCCTCCAACTCGACGATATTGTTATTGGTGGAAACTTGGCCACAAACGGAAGTATAAGGTTGGTCCCAATGTATTAGCTGAGAAAGTGAAGAGGAACGAAAACTTTTGCCTGAGCCAAGAAAAAAAATTGATTCGAGGATGTTGGTTTTTCCTGAACCGTTTGGACCGACAATTAAATTAACATTAGGATCTAACTTAATTGATTCTTGAGGATAAGAGCGAAAATTTTGAAGTTTCAGGTCCGTGAGATACATTTACAGATTGTAACAGACTAGGACTTACGATTTCAAAAACGAACAATAGAAGTGGTGAAGGACAATCGAAACTGCAGATGCCAAGTTAAGACTATCGATTTGGTGGTTTTGGCTGATACTGATATTGGTACCGATTTGATTAAATTCATTTGGTAGACCTGCAGATTCGTTACCAAAAATTAAGGATGAGGGGTGGTTAAATATGGTTGATTCAAGTTTTTTGGAGGCAGAGGTAACGAGAGGATAATAATGGCGAGAAAATTGGGTCTGATAATCAACAAAACTGTCAAAATACTCAAAATTGATTTGGAACAATTCCCCCATGGAGGCTCTGATAGTTTTTGGACTAAAAATGTCAACGGCGGGACGAATTACGGCCAAATTGGCAAAATCAAAGCCAACCATGGTCCGAATAATAGTACCTAAATTACCAGCATCCCGGGGACCGACTAAAACGAGGTGATTAGATTGCGGATTGAGTTTGGGTGAATATTTTTTAAATTGGGCAACGCAGTAAGCATTTTCCGATTCGGCAACTTTTTGTACAAATTTTGAATCGGGGGCAATAGGAACTTTATTCTGGAAACAATGTTGCTTAATCTGGCTTAAACCCATGTTGGAATCCCCTTTTGGATCAAAAAAAATCTGGATGAGATTATTGGGTCGATATTTGATTAGCTCCAGAGTCGGATAAACACCAAAAGTGTAGGAATAATCAAATTCTTTTTGATAAACAGTGAGTTTCATAATTGATAGTATATACCGACAGATCGTCATGGATAATTGCATTCAGTTGGCAAAGTGTGAACCCAAATCTTAAAATTAGAATTGGAAGGATGTTATTATTGCTTGATGGAATACCAAGATATTGTTAATGAAAATGATGAAGTAGTTGAGGTTGATAGCAGAGAAAATATTTGGAAAAGAGGCTTAGAACAGCAAACAAGAGTTATAAATGTGTTCGTAATCACAAAATCGGGTAGATTAGTTGTTCCGGTTAGAACAATGAATAAACAAAAATGGCCGGGGTGTTTTGATTTTTCTTGTGGTGAAAATGTGGTATCGGGAGAAAGCTATGATGAGGCAGTAAAAAGGGGTCTTGAAGAAGAATTAGGGATAACCGATCTGACTGACTTGAAATTATTAGGCAAACTAACACCTCGAGATGGGGTTTATTGTTTTATGAATGTGTACCAGATGTCGATAGTTGATAATTTCAACTTCAAATTTAGTAAAGATGAATTTTCGGAGATTAGGCTTTTTTCGGTTGAAGAATTCGAAAAATTGGCAGCCAATAAAGACAAATTCAAAAGAGGTGTAATCGAAGTTTGGGAAAAATTTAAGGATAAAATATTCAATTAGATTTACCAAGGGAGAAGTAGAATTTAAGAGACAATCAATTATGAGTAAAAACAAAAAAGTGGCCATAGTTACGGGGGCTTCAAGAGGTATAGGTAAGGCAATTGCGATTAAATTAATGGAATCAAATTATAATGTTATTGGGGTATTCAACAAAAATGATGAATTAGCCTTTGAGTTAGAAAAACAATTTCCAAGATTAACAATGATTAAGGGTGATGTTGGGAAAGAAAAAGATGTTCAAAGAATAATTGAAAAAGTAATAGAAAAAAACGGAAAATTAGATTTGGTTATAAATAATGCCGGAATAAATTTATTTGGAGAGATAGAAAAATTTGAAACAGAAGATTGGGATAAAATGATTGATACAAATTTAAAATCGGTTTTTCTTTTTTCAAAGTATTCAATCCCTTTCCTAAAAAGAACCGAAGATGGGATGATTATAAATATTTCTTCCCCATCGGTTTTCCTGAATTTGCCGAAGCAGAATTTGTTGTTTACGGAATAACAAAAGCGGCTCTTAATTATTTTACTGTAGCTTTATCAAAAGAATTAGAAAATACAAAAGTTAGGGTTAATGCAATAATTCCGACTCCAACCAAAACAGATCTGTTCGATAAAGTTTTTACAAAAGAAGAAGAGGACATTTTGAGAAAAACGGGGAAATTGGGTAAACCAGACGAGGTTGCTGATCTAGTGATGGAACTGATTGAAGATAAAACGGCAAAAGGGAAAATTTTAATCGACAAGAGAGTGAATCAATAGACTAAAACTAATGTGTCCAGTGGGCAGGAGTTGAACCTGCCTATAGCGGTTTTACAGACCGCCGCCTAACCGCCTGGCCCCCACTGGTGATAGAGGGATTATAAGCTATTATAGACTGAAGTTCCACATTTGATAGAATGGACTGTGATAAACAAGGTTCTGGAAGTTGACCAAAAAAAGATACTAATAATGGCCGGAATATTTCTGGGAATGGTGACGGTGATTGCGTTTAATGTCAAACCGGGATTTAGCTACATAGAGCCAAAATGCCAAATCGAAAAGATGAGCTATCAGATTGCCAATTATTGGTGTAATTCAACCGGAGGGAAAGCTCAATTTGAGTTTTTATCAAAGTGGCGAAGAAATGAATATGCCTTGATATTAACGAAAAATAATACTATTGCGGACACAGAAACAACGGTGGTAAATATCAAAGCTAAATTGGGAGAAATTAATACTGAGGTAATATCACCGTTGATAGTGGTGGCTAAGATGAACAAAGATCAGGCAGATAAAATTATAGATAGATTTGAAATAAGTGGGATATTTTTTGAAAAAGTTGATATTAATTTAGTCGGCGGTGAGTTTGAAAAAGAATGGTTGAATACTTGGAATAGTGACGAACAGCACTTGATAGGATGCGTTTGCCCCGACCAAGAAACGTGGAGTTGTGATTATGGGTGCAAAAAAATTAGCCGGCCAATTTGTATTGAAGGTGGTGGTCAGTGGTCGGTATGGAAGCAAAAATGCCAATGCATTGAAGGGCAGGTGTGGTATTCAAATTTGGGACGATGCGAAGATATTGCGGTGGAATAATTATTGAATACCCCAGAGAATATTGAGATTGGCTTTAATGGTCAGTTCGCCAGTGGGAATGGAAGCACCTCCACCAGAATCCACAGAAGCTGATTTCAGCATGGCAACATTTTCTAAATAAGGCTGAGGAGAAACGTCATAGTTGGTATCAACAATGGAAACTGGTTTAAGTAAATTGACTGAAGACAATTTGGCTAATTGGGCAGCTTTGTCTCTAGCCTTGTTGTAGGCTAATTCGCGGGCCTGTTTAAAAAGATCGGTTTTGTCTTCGATGTCGAAGGAGACGCCGTTGAGTTGGATATTATTAATTTCTGAAAGTTTGTCGATTAAAGCGGTTACTTTGGCAGCTTTGTCGTCAATTTTCTTCATCTTAACGTCTACTGACTGAGTAGCCGCCTGACCAGTTAAGCGTCGGGGGTTAACACTCCAGTCGTACTGAGGAGAGACACCAAAAAAACCAGTGCTAATGTCTTTGTCGGAAATACCTGAGTCGCGAATAATTTTGAGAGCAGCAGTAATTTTTTGATTAACTTTATCAAGAGCGGCCTGACTGGTGGGGGCGGTTTCACTAAAGCTAAAAGAAAAGAGGGCCATGTCGGGCTTGGCGGTAACTTCGCCAGCACCAGTAACCGAGATAGTGTTGGATACTTGACCTCCGGATTCCACGGCGCCTCCTAAGGATTTAATATAAATACCAGTTTTGCTGGTGAGATAAAAAGAGCCGATGATGGTTAGGCAGATAACGACAACTGTCAAAGAGGGTTTATTTTGAATCATAATTTAGTTTAATACATTTGAGACGATATAATTATTAGATGAAAATTAGAATAATTTCCTGGAATGTGGCAGGGATGAGAGCGGCAGTAAAAAAGGGCTTGTACGATTTTATGGAAAAGGATGGAGCGGATATTTATTGTTTTCAAGAAGTTAAGGCAAAAATTGACCAGATACCAACAGGAGCACCGAGTGGATATCATTTTTGTCTCAATGAAGCCGAAAAGGCGGGTTATTCTGGGGTGGCCACTTTCAGCAGATTGGAACCAAAAACCATTATTGTTGGTGACCGGGAAAATGATTGGGATAACGAAGGCAGAGTGTTGATAACTAAGTTTGACGAATTTACTTTGATAAATGTCTATTTTCCAAACGGAAAAAGAGACAATGGTCGATTGCAGTATAAATTGGATTTTTATAATTATTTTTTACAATATATTAATCAGTTGCGTGACAATGGTGAAAGGGTAATTTTTGTCGGAGATGTTAATACGGCCCATAAGGAAATTGACTTAGCCAGACCTAAAGAAAATTCTAGAACTTCGGGATTTTTGGAAATTGAAAGAAAATGGATTGATAAACTAGAAAGTAATGGGTGGGTGGATACCTTTAGATTGTTAAATAACACACCAAATAATTATTCCTGGTGGGATCAAATTACTCGGGCTAGAGAAAGAAATGTGGGCTGGAGAATTGACTATGTGTTTATAGACAAAAAAATGAGAAATAACTTGAAAAAGGCGTTTATTTTGAATGATATCTATGGCTCGGACCATTGCCCGGTGGGGATAGAAATTGAGATTTGATATAATTGGCCTAAATGTCGGATGAAATAAAAATATTTCTGGGTGCGGAAGATGACCAGGTTGATTTTTCTGGTTTAAGACCTTTGGCAAAAAGATCAAAAAGAGAAGGTTTTGTGATGGCGCTGCATACCGTAAGTTTAGAAGAAAAACAAATAGATTTTGTCGGACGACGAGTGGTAATCAGAGGAGCGTATACCGGTGCCTGTATATCTACTACAGTAGAACAGCTCCTAGACGGTGAGGTAGAAGAAGTGACCGTAGATTTACCAAATTGTCGCTGTAGTGAGCGGGATAGAGGTGCAAACAGAGATTCTCTTGAAATCAGGAGAAATGATGTTTTACGCGGTATCTCCAAGGAACTTAGAGGAGACAAGCGACTGAGATTCAATTTTAAAAGAAGATTGACAGTTTAAACCGATCAATTTCCAATGTTTTTAAATTCGGGGTTTTGAGTAATCTTGGGTAGATTGCCATTGGTTGACCGCCAGCCGGTTTGACTAAGTTGTAAATTTTTGGCCTTATCTAAAATTTTGTCGACATAAACAAAAACAACCAGACGGGGAGTAAGAATCCCCTCCCGATCGCGATCAAATTCAATTTCTTCGGAGACAAAAGCACCGATAAAATCGGTAGCAATTTTTAGTTCATCCTGAAGTACCCGCTGTAAACAAGTTTCTAAAGTTTCACCCTGCAGAATTTTGGACATCATTAACATGGAAGCCCCATCAGGACCGGCATAGGTATAGAATTCACCGCTTTTTTCTTTAAATTCAAAAATATAAGGCTTAACAAAGACTTTACGATTGGGATGATTGATGTCAAAAAAGCTGCGGTTAATTATCTTGGTTGAATGGCTAAAATATTCATAAAAATTAACTGGAATTAACTTCTTATCATACATAGCTGAAAAAAAGTTGAGATTAGGGGCAACCTGATAGCTTAATTCAGATAATTTGGATTCGGGGATTTCTTTGTCAAAAATGTATTCTAATAAGGAATGGTTGACAATATTGACATGCTTATCGGTGGTGAGGGCGTAATAAAGATGGTTTTGCTGAGAATAATAGATCGGTCTTAAATCATATTTTTTTAATATGTCAAAAGCTTTGATATTTACTGATCCAAATTCCAAACTAACCAAATCAATGTCTTTGGGGAGAAAGCATTGGAGCTGATGGCTATATATCCGAAAATCTTCTCTTTGGCGAGTTAAAAATTGCCGTAATTTACCAAATGTTATGTAGTCTTCACTACCAATAGTTAAGCACATGCAAAATGAATAATCGCTAAGAAAATCAGGTTTATCAAAAGTCAGATATCGGAGTTGTGACTTGTACGAGGAATGACCAGAGATGGAAATTGTGTCAGGAGAATCCTGAACAACGTCAACAAAGACGTAGGAGTCACGGAGGCGGTAGACAAAATCAGAAAAGTCTTTGGTGGTATCTTCACTTTTCTCGCGAACAAGATAAAATGTTAATTGTTTGGTGTTTTCGGACATATCATATATTATACAGCATTATGACTCCGGAGATGGTGGGGAGGGAAGATTCCTTTCCTGCCTATTAAAATAAAACATCGTAGCAACAGAGATGATGACAGTGTTTAAAAAGGGGAAACTTAAAGTGATATTTAATCGGAAAAGATAGTTGAGCAGATAATAAACAACAACCCACTGAAAGATAATAATGTAGAGATAAAAACGAAGAGTGACTGAATAGATTTTACCGGTAGTGACTAAGGGATTAGTCTTAAAAACTTTAGTAATAATAGTAACGACCAAGGAATACCAAAAATTGGTCAACAAAAAGAAAGCTAGAATAAAAAAAGTGGCTAAAAACGGCGAAATTAAATAGGCTACAACGCCGAAGGTGGTGATTTTGGGCAAATAGGCAACAACAAAATCAGAAATTGATTGGCGATTAATACTCAAGTTAACTTGTTCGGGGATTTTTTGGATTTTAATTTGCTTTTCGTCGCTGTACATCACATAATTTTGACCGACGACAGCAATTGGCTGGCAAAGCCGGCGATAAAGACTGTCACTTTCGAAAGCATCTAGTTGGGGTTGGGTGTTTAGGTCAAAAATGATACCGACCTGAGCTTGATTGCCTAGTAATAGACAATAGGGATTGGGTTGATTGATACTGACCATCCCTTCTTTGATAATAATTTCCAAATCTTGAGGATATTGATTAATTACTGAGGAATTGATTAATTCTGGAAGATTGCGTAAAAATGAGTTGGCCACAGTAAAAGGTACCAACACTACAAACCAGGCGAAAGGAACTGCAATCAAAAAAAACAAAAACGAATAGAGAGTAGTTTTACCCGTAGTCATAGACATATGATCCCATATTGATTACTTTTTGATAAGTAGATACCGGTTGGCCTCCTTTTTTAACC
>Ga0209800_10004195_pt1 | contig 10780 bp, 12 predicted proteins | sample Higcelweek8metaG_FD_187174 | JGI IMG/M metagenome (GOLD analysis project Ga0209800, IMG submission 187174) | Freshwater pond sediment microbial communities from the University of Edinburgh, under environmental carbon perturbations - High... | ecosystem: Environmental > Aquatic > Freshwater >... | reverse complement strand
TTTCCTACGCTAAAAGCTATACCGCTGGTCCTTCATCCTCTGATGTAGTGCTTACTAGGAAAGAAGTGCTTGCCTGTGCTACCAAGGTATTGGTTCCAGAGGTGAAAACTTCAAGGAATAGAAATAAAGTCATATTTAGTGGATATACAGACTCATTGGAGGGAGAGAAACAAGATATATTTGCACTTTCCCCTGAGTTCACATTCATCACATTACCATTACACAGAGAAAATCTCATAATAGAAGGAGAATTCAAGAATGGGGCATATATTAGAAATACAGAAGCGAAGGATGATTTGAGCTTCATATCGATACCGGATAAGCTAAGATATGATTCAATGCTTGTTGATGCTAGACCAAAACCAATAGTATATGGACCTGATATATATTCGAACAAACTAAAATTACAACAATGGTTTAAATGATATTAAAGCATCGGTTACTTGAGAAATATGATACATATACATTCAGAATACCTGTAAGTAGCAGGGACAAGGTTTTAATTAAAGCAGGAGATACGGTAAAAGAAGGAATGGATTTGTATATGAGAAAAGGGAACAATGCACGTCACTCATTCTACTTGCCTGATCAACTCCATTGTAGTTTAGAAACAGTAACGCAATATATCACTTGTATAGATGGTGAGTTTGTAAATGAGGGAGATGTTCTTGCTGAGAAAGTGTCTGCGGGAGGATTAACAGTTAAACGATTAATATCTCCTTCCAATGGTATTGTAGATCTCTCCAGAATCAAAATAGGGTATATAGATATTTTAGGAGAAGAGCATGAGGTTTTGATTAAAAGCTCTTTTCAAGGGGAGATATTGGATGTAAATCCTCTGGAAGGGATAACCTTAAAGACACCGGCATTAGCGCTTGATCTATTAAGTGTATCAAGTGCAGAAAGAGTTCTTCTTGCCGGCGAATTTGTGACCTTAAATATGGGGAAGGATATAAAATTAAAAGGCGATGATGCGAGTTATGAAGGTAAGATCGTGTTTGTTGGAAAGCATCTGCACACAAGTTTGCTAAGAGATCTTTTTGAAAAGGGTGCAAAATTTGTGCTTACATATTCAATGGATTATCAAGATTTCAGAAACCAGGGATTACCGATTGGGTTAGTAGGTGGATTTGGAGAAATATATTCGGGTGAGGAGTTTTTGAAAATGATATCCGAATTAAATGGAAGCTATGCTGTTGTAGATTTTGATGAAAGTCAGATATTTTTCCTTAATGAGAATAGGAAGATGAAAGAGAAAGAGTCGGTATTTGTAAAAAATTTAGTAGGGAGTAAAATAATATCTCATACACTTGGGAGCTATGGTATGACAGGGGAGATTATGAGTACAGAAGGATCATCATATGTAACTGTAGAATGGGAACACGGCGGGAGAAGTGTAATTAATTTAGGAAGTTTAGAGTTTGTATCGTACTAGTATAATTTTAGAAAAGAAAGCATGGAAAAGAAAACTACAAAGAATCTCGGAATAATAATATTAATGGTATGTCTTTTTGCGATTGGTTTTGTATCAGGAAGACTATTTCAAACCAATAAAGCTACAATTACTAATGCACTGTCAGGGAAATCCGATGTGAATTTCCAATTGTATTGGAATGTATGGGACTTAATGCAGAGTAAATATGTGGATTCTTCAAAGGTGAATGATCAAAATATGTTGTATGGTTCCATAAAGGGGATGGTTAATTCCTTTGGTGATGCCGCAACGGTATTTTTGGATCCTGAAGAAACTAAGACATTTAATGAGGCAAGCGAAGGAAAACTTTTCCAAGGTATTGGGGCGGAACTGGGATATGATAATGGTAGAATTATAGTTGTAACACCCATAGAAGGTTCTCCCGCTAAAGCAGCTGGTATTAAGGCAGGTGACTATATCCTAACTATCGATGGTGTAGCTATTGCTTCAACTGAAACGGTATATGATGTGGTTGCTAAGATAAGGGGTGAAGCAGGTACTAAAGTAACTCTTGGAATATTACACAGTGGGGATACAAAATCTGTAGAAATAGAGATCACAAGAAGTGAAATCACGGTTCCGAGCATGGATGTGAGCTATGTTGGAGATAATGGAAATATCGCTTTGTTTAAAGTTAATAGGTTCACAGATTCCTCATACAGTGAATGGATTACGAATTGGGATGATAATGTAGATAGTATTGTGGCCTCCGGCGTAACAAAGATGATTTTGGATTTAAGAGGTAACCCTGGTGGTTATTTTGATGCTGCAATATATGCTGCGGATGATTTCATTGATACAGGGAAAGTATTGGCACAGGAGCAGGATAGTGCCGGCAGAATAGAAAAATTTAATTCTACGAAGGGTGGCAAACTTGTAAATATGCAAGTTGTTGTCCTGGTGGATGGTGGAAGTGCTTCCGCATCCGAAATTCTCTCAGGTGCTTTGCAACAATCAGGAAGAGCTACAATTGTTGGGGACAAAACATATGGTAAGGGAACAGCCCAAAGTGTTCTTGATCTCTCAGATGGTTCTACCTTGCATGTCACAATACTGAAGTGGTTACTTCCAGACGGAGGATGGTTGAACAAAGAAAATCCGATTACACCAAATATTGAGATAGCAAATTCTGAAACAGATTTCGTAAAAGGTGTAGATACACAATTGGATCGAGCAATTCTGGAGATTCAAAAATAATTTTTTATTTATATTTATATGGCAGTAGAGAAAAAGGCAATAGGTGATATCTTAAAAAGACATCCACGTAAATTTCTTTTCATATTTGGAACTATCTTAGGAGTGATTTTAGTATCACTTACTCTGACAGCAATTGTCGTCCTAAATATGGATAGTATTAGGGCCTTTTTAGGAATTACTACAACAACAAGTACTGCTATAACTGTCTCTCAAGAGGAGAGTAACACAATTAATATCGTAAAAGATTCTGCTCCGGGGGTTGTAAGCATTGCAATATCCCAGCTCTCATTGTCTCAAAACCAAGGAATAGTAAGCACGGATAGTAATATCGGTACTGGCTTCATCGTTGATGCTAACGGATGGATAGTGACTAATCAACATGTAGTAACGAGTACGACTGCAACTTACAAAGTAGTAACAAGTGATGGCAAGCAATATGATGTTACTGAGATAGCAAGAGATGATGCAAATGATATTGCGATATTAAGGATTGATGCAGAAGGTCTAACAGTGCTGGATTTAGGAGATTCAAATAATTTAGTAGCTGGTCAAGATGTTATTGCGATTGGTACACCTCTTGGAGAATATGCAGGTAGTGTAACTAAGGGAGTGATAAGTGGGTTGGATAGGACTGTAACTACAAGTGTAAGCTGGTTTGGAGCTACTGAAAAAACATACGAGGGAGTTATCCAGACAGATGCCGCGGTTAATCCTGGAAATTCGGGAGGCCCATTATTAAACAGTGAAGGCAAAGTGATAGGAGTTAATTTCGCTACAACATCTGGAGCAGAGAATATTTCATTTGCGTTACCGATAAATAAGGTCAAAGAAAAGATTGAGGAATATAGAACATATGGCAAATTTATTGAAGCATACATGGGAGTAACGTATCAAATGATCTCTGAGTACTTAGCTTTGTATTATTCCAATACGAATGTTGTTCCAGGAGCATTAATACAGAGTCTTGATGTGTATGGCCCTGCATATAAGGCTGGAATACAGAAGGGTGATATTATAACCGAATTTGGTGGAGAGAAAGTGACTTCGTCACTATCTTTATATATACAAAAACATAAGGTTGGAGATAAAGTTGAAGTAAAGGTAAGCAGAGCAGGGGTAGAGAAAGTATTTGAAGTAACCTTAGCTGAAGCGGATTAGGATAAATCTGTCTTTGCCATATTGATCTTTGATCACTTTAGGGTAGAGTGGTTTAAACAATTCTAATGTAGAAGGTTCTATCTCAAATATTGCGCATCCTTTAATGTTCTTTTCTTCTATTTGAGCTAGTAATTTTTCATAATACTGAATTCCATTTTCTCCTCCATCTAGTGCTGTTCTGGGTTCAAAATCTATGACACTTTTATCTAAACCAAGATATTGTTGTGTAGGTATATATGGGAGATTTGCCAATATCATACAGAAGCTGTTTCTAGTGAGTGGAAGATTCTCTATGAGATCAGTTTGAGTGAACTCAATAGTGGAATGCTTGAGGATGCTTATTTCATTTTCTTCTGCAATATTCAATGCCTCCTTTGAAATATCGGTTGCATAATATTCATATCCGCTATTTTCAAGTAGTTCTTTTACTAAGGAGATTATTATGCATCCACTACCTGTTCCAACATCTATGATATCTGCATACGGAGTAGGGGATTTGGTTAATTCTTGCTTAGCAATATCTACCATCATTTCAGTTTCAATGCGGGGTATAAGGGTATGAGTGTTTAATTTGAAATTATTATTTCTAAATTCTCCTTCTTCTTTAATATACTCCCAAGGCTCATTCAGCTTTATTCTCTCCAATATGGGTTCTAATGGTAAATCGTATTTTTGGATATATTCTAATATATCTTTTGCAACACGGGAGGTATCAAAATACCCAGAGGTTTTTAGAGCTTCCTGTATTTGGAAAAGGATTTGTAGTTCGTTATTCACTCTTCTCTTGCTGAGCTAATATCTCTTCTTGAATTCCCTTTCGAACATCATCGATTATCTCCTGAATATTACCAGCGAGTATACCTTCCATATTGAACCATGAAAGCTTTACCCTATGATCAGTAACTCTGTTTTGAGGGAAGTTGTATGTTCTAATCTTCTCTGCTCTCATATTCGATCCAATCTGAGAAGATCTCATATCTTTTCTTTTTGCCATCTCCTCTTGTTTCTTCATATCGTACAATCTGGATCGGAGTAGGGCCATGGCTTTTTCTCTGTTTTGTGCTTGATGCTTTGTTTCTTGGCAACTTACTACAATTCCCGTAGCTATATGTGTGATTCTTACTGCAGAGTCAGTTTTGTTTACACATTGACCTCCGGCTCCTGATGCACGCATAACCTCGACCCGGATCTCACTTGGATCAATATGGACATCTATCTCTCTTGCTTCTGGTAGGATAGCTACTGAAGCGGTGGAGGTATGTATTCTGCCAGCGGATTCAGTAGAAGGAATTCTTTGTACTCTGTGAACTCCACTTTCATATTTTAGGTTTTTAAATACATTCTTTCCAGCAAGATGGGCAATTACTTCTTTGTATCCGCCGTCTTGAGTTACATTGCTTTCAACTATTTCGACCTGCCATCCTTTGTTTGTGGCATATATTGAGTACATTTTGAAGAGATCAGCTGCAAATAGTGCGGCTTCATCACCACCTGCACCGGCTCGGATTTCAATAATTGCTGATCTATCGTCATCTTCATCTTCAAACTGTCTTTCCACTTTTATCTGAAATATCTCTTGCTCAAGGCTGGTTATTAATTCTTCCTTTTGGGTGATTTCCTCTTTCGCCATCTCAATGATGTCGGAATCCGCATCATTGGAGAGCATGTATTGTGCTTCTTCGATATCCTTTATGGCTTTCTGAATAGCTGAAATATGGCTTGCAAGTTGTGCGTAATAGCCTAAATCCCCACTTAATTTAGAGAGATTGGCTCCGCCAGTTGTATGGGCTAGGGTAATCTGTTGTTCTAAATCAGTAACATGGGTTTGTGCATCGTTTCCACTATATTTTTTCTTTAACAAAGCTATATCCATATGGATAATATATCATTTTAAATTATTAATGGAAATTTGTTACCTGGATACTCTAGCATTCTCAAGCATATCCTTGAGTGTGAGAGTATTGGTTGGTTTTGAAGATACTGCACCGAGTTTTTCTTTTCTTGCAAGCATTTTTTCTTTCTTACTTCTGTAGGACATTCCAGCTGCTTTTGCTACTTTATCTTCATATTTTTTAACGATGTTATCGGTATCTACAATCTTCTGTTCACCTGTATAGAATGGATGACACTTAGAACAGATATCGACGTTATGTGCACCATCAGAGAGGGTTGAGCCTGTTACGAATTTATTACCGCATGAGCAGATAATTTCTAAATTGTGATTATATTCTGGGTGTATGTTCTTTTTCATAGCGAGTAGGATTATATCAGATGATTTTGTTGTTGTCTAGAAAATATGCGGCTATTTATACATAGCTGGCTCGAGGAATATCATCATTAAACTGGGTGACCCCAATTGGGAGTCCTTTATACATTACTGTCGTGGAGATATGTTTGTCTATTTTAATACCGTTTTCTTTTGAAAAAGTGATTTTTCTCCATATTAAAATCTTCTGTTCAGGGTTTATTTCAGATTCACCTGTACCTTTCAAGACCTTCTGTTTAAACTCTTCTGTAGGATGTATGTAGCCTTGCTCATAAGGAGCGAAGAGGGAGAATAGGGTATAGGGGATTGGATTTCGGGCTATTGTATATTCAAAGTGTAGTCCTGATTCATCATCATATTGGCCAAATACTTCGCCATATCCTTTTCTATCAACCGTACAAAGTGAGATTAATGGATATATTGTATCAGATATGGGTGCAAATATTTCGACAGCATTATTAGCCTGTAGAAAATCACAAAACTCTTTAATATTTTCGGTTTCTTTCGTATCTGTATACATATTCTAATTATACTACGAATTGTTGAGATATCATAAATAAAGGCTTATAATATGCGTGGGTGAATTAAAGAGGTCGTTAACAACTAAAGAAGTTATCTATAGGAGGATAACATGTTCAGACTAAGAAAGTATGAGAAATTATCATTCAGCAAGTTAATGGATTTGGCTGATAAAGAACTAAATAATATAAAGAGACAGAAAGTTCTTTCATATGCAATAGCGAAATTAACTCTTTCCGAGGGTGATATTAATTTATTGGCTCTTCGAGAATGGCCTAACCTTTCGGAAGCAAACCTGCTTCTTTTCAAGGAGAGGATTGTTACAATGGCAGGGAACGAACACAACTATGTGTTCAAGGACCTATACTTTCTGACAAAAGATACATATTGGTTAGAGAGATACCCAGATGAAGATTTCGAATTTTGTTTATCCATTGCGAAGGCATTACAAAAAAACGAATATGGCCTTCATGCTTATTACCAATGTATAGAGATGATTTCTTCCGGCAAATGGCAACCGTCTATGTATGAACTGCTTGATCTTTATAAACTTGGCGGCTCTGAAAGTAAGATTCTCTGGAACAGAATAAAGAGTCTTCTTGATTCCAAAGGAGATATGTGGTTTCATACAATTCCTGATGTAGCCCAGGTTACAAATAAAAGAGTAGCTGTAATGCGATGGATTGCAACTTTAAAAGATAGCTCAGATTGGGCGAAATTCTTAAAGGAGTGTCCTTCAAAATGGCGCCATTTGGCCTGTCGTGAAGCTTCTGCGTACTATCTTCGTCTTTGGCGAAAAAAGAACTTAAAAGATCAAGATCTTTAATTTACACCCAAATTAAGTCTGCCCAAATAGAGGGAACAAATAAACACTGTTCCCTCTATTGAAAGCAAATAATCATATATACAAAATCAATTTATACCTAGGTCTTATTTATTGTCGTATAAAGCGAAAAAGCCTATACTTTATATGGGTGAGTAAGGTTCTTTAAAAATGTGGAGAAAGGGAAATTATGTCCCAGCCTTTTTTTGGATATGAAAGAGTGTCTCAACTAATCGATTATGCTCATGTTCATTGGGGGAAAATGTCATCTGCAGAGAAACTGGAGCTAGAGCAGAGGATCATGAAGTATAAACTCTCTCCCTCTCAACGGGAAAGCCTGTTTGTCGCTACAGATAATGTGCAATGGCTAAATGTCGCGATTCCTCCATTGAAGTTCTATTTCTGTTATCTAATGGCGAAAAATTTGCCAGAGGAAAGCTTAAATAGAACAACGAGTATTCAAGTTATGGAGGATTTAATCCCGCTTACTGGATTTGATCATTGTCCTAAGAGCGCCATTATTAATGCGTTGCTGTTTCTGTACTCTTTAAAGCGAACCGAAAAAGTTTGGCACGAAATTGTTCGTCTTTGTAACAAGTTTACCGAATTCAAAGAGGTATATGAAAAGACGGGCAAGAAAGAAGCCTTAGAAATACTTCTCACTTTTTGTGAAGAGAAAAAAGGCCGTCGGTGGAAATCGATTTTATCAATTGCCAAGCCTGAGCATGTGGGATATCTCCAGAATGTTCAGATCTAGTCACATTCTTTCTAAGCCTTCTCACCCAAGCAGGGGGATAAACTGATTTAATCATTATCTCTCTGCTGAAGGCCAATACCCATATATTGCACTTAACATATCTTTTGCATATACTTTTGTAATGACATATTCCAAAGGAATACAAAACCGAATAAATAGAGTAGAAGGACAGGTCAAAGGAGTAAAGAAAATGGTAATGGATGGAGAAACCAATATAAAGGTGATGACCCAACTACAAGCATGTATATCCTCATTAGAAAGTTTAAAAGTAGAAATGATAAAACAAGAGATGAAACAATCTCTTGTAGAAGATGTTAAAAAATCTTTAGGTTTGACCTAAAAATTTCTTCTACCGCCCCAGAAGAAATCTGATATACTATGGATAATAGCTAATTGTTAAATTAATATACTTGAACACTATGAAAATCAAGAAAGTTGGATGGACCAGTTTCCTAATATCCTCTCCTAATATCTCTGTTGTAACAGATCCATTGGCTGCTGTAGAAGCAGGCGCAAGTATATCTAAAACTGCTACAGACATCGCAATATTCACGAACTATGACAAAACAGTAAAGGCAAGCATCATTAAAGACAACAAACTAGATACAAAGATAGTTCCAGACAAAAGAGAAAAGGTTATGGAAATATCTACTCCAGGAGAATTTGAAGTAGGTGGAATCATGATTAGAAGAGATATTGACAAGGATTTCTATATCATCGATGAGAATACCCTTCGTGTTGTATATCTTGGTGGTACAGGCAGCAACTTTGATCCTGAAAGTGTAAAGAATGTGGGAGATGTAGATGTATTGATATTACCAGTAGGGGACGGAGTCAATTTCATGAGCTTTGATACCATGGAAAAAGTTATATCCGAAATAGATCCAGCTATACTACTCCCATGTGCTTTCTGTGAAGATGGTGCAAAAGGAAATACATGTAAGAGCAAAGAAGAATTCATCAAACATTTTGGATTTGCAAACGTAAGGGAAGAAACCACATTAAATGTTGTTAAGAAGAAAGTTGATGAAGAAAATCAACAGAGTGTTGATGTAATATTTTTACAATAACGAATAATGACGGAGAAAGTACCGCCACAAAATATAGAGGCTGAACAATCACTAATTGGTTCTATGCTGATAGATAAAGATGCCGTCATCTCTGTGTCAGGTTGGTTACTTCCGGAACATTTCTATGAAGAACGTAATGGTATTATCTATGCCAATATCTTAGAGCTTTTCAATGAAGCACTTCCAATCGATTTAATAACCCTTTCTGATGTATTGAAGAAGAAAAAACAGTTAACTAAGATAGGAGGAAGAACATATCTCGCCGATTTGGTTGCAATGGTTCCAACTTCTGCACATGCAGAGGAATATGGTGGAATTGTAAAAGAAAGCGCAACTCGAAGGGGACTAATTTCGGCATCTAGGGATATTACAGAATTGGCGTTCAACGAAGCGATAAAGATAGATAGGGTAATGGACGAGTCGGAGAAGAAAATTTTTGATGTAGCACAATCAGGTATTAAGAGTAACTTTGTGCATATCAAAGATTTGCTTAAAGAAGCATTCGAAAGAGCAGAGAGAGCAGATAACGATGAGGCATATCTCGGAATTTCTACTGGCTTTAAAGATTTAGACGAACTTTTAGGTGGATTCCAAAAGTCTGATTTGGTTATCATTGCCGCTAGACCGTCTGTTGGTAAAACTTCATTGGCTTTGGATATGATGAGGCACGCAGCTATGGTTGAAAAGAAAACGGTTGTGTTCTTCTCCTTAGAAATGAGTCAGACTCAGATTATGGATAGACTTATCGGTATGCAATCCGGTATTCCTTTCTGGGAAATTAGAACGGGAAGACTTACGGATAAAAAGCTAATGAAATTAGCGGATACCATGGGTGAATTCGGAGATACTAACATCTATATAGATGATCAAGCAGGCCAGCATATTAACTCAATCAGAACAAAAGCTAGGAGACTAAAGTTGGAGCATGGTTTAGACATCATATTTGTTGACTACCTTCAGCTTATGCATGGTAGCAGTACTGAGAGTAGAACATTAGAGGTGTCCGAGATATCTCAAGGACTAAAAAATATTGCAAAGGAATTAGATGTACCAGTTATTGCACTTTCTCAGTTAAATCGTGCAGTTGAACAGAGACAGGGCAGGAGACCACAATTATCTGATCTTAGAGAATCAGGATCTATTGAACAGGATGCTGATGTTGTAATGTTCATAGATAGAGAAGAGACATGGAATCCTGATACTGAGAACAAAGGTATCGGAGATCTAAGTATTGCAAAGCACAGAAATGGACCAACAGGAAATATCAAATTAGCATTTGTAAATGAAATAGCAAGCTTCAGGAATTTGTATAAGGGCGAAAAATAGCGCCAGTACTTCTATATATCCAATATTTCTAGTATAATACTGCAGTTTAGGTCGAGTGGTGGAACTGGCAGACACGCGGGACTCAAAATCCCGTGCTAGCAATAGCATAAGGGTTCAACTCCCTTCCCGACCATATTATATTTGAGATAAAAAACATGGAGACATTTTTACTCAATCTGCTCAGTGGTGT
>Ga0209800_10004194_pt1 | contig 10780 bp, 11 predicted proteins | sample Higcelweek8metaG_FD_187174 | JGI IMG/M metagenome (GOLD analysis project Ga0209800, IMG submission 187174) | Freshwater pond sediment microbial communities from the University of Edinburgh, under environmental carbon perturbations - High... | ecosystem: Environmental > Aquatic > Freshwater >... | reverse complement strand
CCCCAACTGTCGCCGCAGGAACCGCAGATAGGCGCCCTGGAAACCCGCGCCGACAAGAGTGAGCTGGAAGGGGAAGCCCTCCCGGTCGAGCAGACGGCAGGCCCGCAGCAGCATGTCGAAGCCCTTGGTGCGGCAGAAGCGGCCCACGGCCAAAAGCCGGTAGGGCGGCTCCATGCGCACCTTGGCCTTGACCCGGCTGGTCAGGGTCAGGCTGTTGTAGACGACATGGATCTTGGAGGCGCCATCTTCGTCCACGAAACCGGCCAGATGATCCACATTGGCCCGGTTGTTGGTGTGCACGAAGGAGGCGGCGCGCATCTTTTCGGCCAAGGCCCCGTCCTGGGGATGGATGTCCCCGGCCCGGCCGGAAAAGGAAAAGGGCAGGTCGAGCAGGGTGGCGGCCACCCAGGCGGCCGTGGCCGGGCCGTTGGCCCAGGCGGCATGGACGTGGGTGACGCCGCTCGCCTCGAAAAGCGTGGCCAGCCGGAATCCCGCCAGAAAGGCCCACATGCTTTCCCCGGCCACCTCCAGGCAGCTCCAGCGGCGAAAGGGGATGGAGGCCCACAGCTTTTTCGCCACGTCAGGGCGGCGTCCGGCCCAGGCCAGCACGTCGCGAAAGACCTGCGGCGCGGCGGCCGCGCCCAGGCGGGTCACGTCGCCGAAGGCGCGCATCTCGGCGGACAGGCCGTTTTTGGCCGGTCCGTAGAGGGAGTAGACGGATATGGGCAGCCCCATGCCTTGCAGGTTCTTGATCTCCCGGAAGATGAACATCTCCGAGGGCAGCGGGAACCATAAAAGGACATAGGCGATGTTGCGATGCTTCACGCGGTCTTCTCGTGGGACGTGGTTGCGCGGGATGCCGTGTGCGGCGAAGCAAATGTAGTCCAAGGGTTACGTATCTGTAAAGCCGCGCGTCCAGGGGGCATCCCAGGCGGGCTTGGGGCAGGCGCGCCCGCGCGGCGGGGCGAGGCTTGCCCCGTGACGGATTTGCGATTAGGGAACGGAAACGCCGCGCCATGCGGCGTGCGGCGACGCGGAGGGATGGCCGAGCGGCCGAAGGCGGCGGTCTTGAAAACCGCAGGCGCGCAAGCGTCCGGGGGTTCGAATCCCTCTCCCTCCGCCACAAAGACCCTGCGAATGACAAACCGCCCCCTGTCCACAAGGGGCGGTTTTTTTCATGGCAGGGTCGAGCCGCGCGCGCAGCGCAAGGCTTGTGGCCGCGCCGCCGCTTTTACGGGCGACGCCGGATCGTCGGGAGAGCGTTCCCTATTGCAGCACCTGGGTGTGACCGCCGCAGGACGAACAGGTGAAATCCATGGCCTGCTTTTGTCCCTCGTTTTTCAGCGCCAGGGCGCCGGGGGTGATTTTCTGGCAGGAAAGACAGAAGCGCTGATGCATGGCGGCCTTGGATTCGCTGCCGCCGCCGCCGAAAAACCGTTTCAGGGCGCTCAAAAATGAAGCCATGAGACAAACCTCCGCGTAAGATGGTTCGACGTGTGTATGGCGGTCCCGGCCTGCGCCGTGCGCCGCGTTCGACCGTACATCGCGGATGCGTCAGGCGGACTATCTGCGGTATTGGCCGGGTGGCCCTCCCAGATGCCTGGAGCGTGAAGACAGTTGCTTCCCCGCGCCGCCTCTTTCCAGAGCGTTGCACATCTGAAACCAGAATTGCTCACGTTTGGCAAGCACTCTTTCCGCGCCATTCGCGTCCCGGGGAGTCGGAAAATGTCGGCGCGTCATCGCGGCCCCCTGTCGGCAGCCCGTGCGGCAGGGGAAACTCCCCACGACGCCCAGTCGGGCGGTCACGGCTGGCGCAGGCGCGACCGGCAGCATACGTCGCGAGGCGCGTCCAGGCGCATCCGCCGCGAGGCGCGTCCGGCCTCATCCGCCGCGAGGCGCGCAGGCGAGGGCGCAGCGCCAGAGGGCCGACTACTCCTCAAACAGAATCAGCATGGGACCGGCCAGGGAAAAGGGGCCGGGGAAGGGGCCGGTGAAGCCCGTCGGATAGGTCTTCCAGTCATCCGTCTGGCTGTCCGCCGGGATGTGGCCGCTGGCCTTGCACACGGCCTCGATATCGGAAAGGTCGTCCAGGGGGCCGAAAAGGTACTGGAGGCTTTGGACATAATACTTGCCGCCGTATTGGAACACCGTGACCACGTGGTGCGCGTTGGTGGCTTGGTCGTAGCGGAAGGATTTGAGCGTGGGGGCGAAGTGCCTGTCCGACAGGTAGGCGGCGGCGAAGACCGCGAAGTCCTTGGCGTCGCCCGCCCGGCGGGTGTTGAGTTCGGCCGGGGCGTAGGCATAGGCCCCGGGATGGGCGGCCTTGGTGAAAAAAGCGGTCATGTACTGGGCGGCGTGCTGGAAATAGCTGAGTTGGGTCATGGCCTGGGCGTACTCGGCGGCGTAGGCGAAGCCGCCGGAATCGTACATGTTTCCGGCCATTCCCGGGGGATAGGCCAGGAAACGGTCGGCGATGGCCCCCTCGGGCAGCACGCCGTTTACGATGCACAGTTGCCCGGCCGCCTCGGGGCTTTCGACCGGACCGTACATGACCATGTCGCCGTTTTTGTGGGTGGCCACGTACTGCGTGCCGTCGGTGTCCGTGAAGATCGAGATGGTGTGGCCGTGGCCCGTGGCGGCGTCGTAGCGGAAGGCGTACTGGGTGACGGCGTAGCCGTGGGAGGCGATGACGTCCGAGAAAAAGGCCGAATAGTCCTTGCAGTCGCCGCCAAGCCGGGTGTTGAAGTCGGCCGGGGCGTAGGCCAGCATGCCGTTGTGAAAGGCGTAGAAAAAATAGGCGGACAGGTACTCGGCTGCGGCCTGGGGGGTGGTCAAAAGCGTTTTGACCACGGCGTAGTCGGCGTTGTAGGGCACGGGGGCGGCGCGCGATGCGGCCGGGACGAAAAAAAGGGCCAGTCCCGCCAGGACAAACCACCGAACGCACGGCTTCCGCATTGATCCGCCTGTCTCGATTCCGTGCTGTCGCCTGTCCATGCGGCCGATCCGCCTGCGCCCTCATCCGCTCGCGCAGGAAAAATAGTCGTCCCGGCGGCCGTTGTCCAGACGCATGTGGGGCCGGACCGGGGCCGGAGTCCCCGGCGGCGGCCGCAGGCCTCAGGAAACCACGGCCCGTCCCAGACGGCGGGCCTTCTCCATATAGACCTCCACTCCCCGGCGTTCCACGGCCCCAGCGTACAGGCTGCCCACGGTACGGCAGTTGAGGCTGTCCTTCAGGGTGCGGCTCACGAGCCCGGTGGCCTCGTCGCAAAACCTGCGCAAAAGCGGCGGCACGATGCCCGAGACCACGATGATCGCCGCCGTGCGCCTTTTGGCGGTGCGCGGCACGGGGCAGCCGCGTACGGTCAGCACCCGGCCTGTGGGTTTGGCGAACGTCCAGCAGATGCGCTCCAAAAAGGCCATCATGAGCGAGGTGACATGGCCCATGTGCACCGGCGTTCCGATGATCAGGGCGTCGGCCCGGGCCAGGTCGTCCAGAAGCGGGGTCATGTCGTCGCGCTGGACGCAGGGGGCGTAGGGAACGGCCCCCAGGTCGTCCCGGCAGGCCAGGCAATTGCGACACGGCCCGATGCGGACCTCGCCCAGACGGATTTTTTGGATGCTGGCCCCGGGGTTCGCCTCGAGGGCGCCGGAAATGGCCTGGTCCACCAGTCGGTCCGTGGCCCCTCCCGCCCGGGGGCTGCCCATGATCGCCAGGACATGCATGACGTCGCCTCCCTTTAAGGGGTTGCTGGATGCGATTTACGTATACCCCAGGCGCCGGTCGGTGGGAATCCTGGCCGCCGTGGACCGTTGTGCGGCGCCCGGGACCAGGACGGGCGGCTCAAGGCGGCGCAAGGAGGTCGGCAAAGGCCCGGGCCGCAGCGTCGTCCGGCCGGGCGGCCAGGCTGAGGCGAACCTGCGGCAGCCTCGGGAGGCCGTGCTTTTCGGTCAGGACGACATGGTCCGCAGCCAGGGCGTCTCGCGGCAGGGCCGCCACGCCGAGTCCGGCCGAGACCGCCTGCCGGATGTTCTCGCATGAGGCGCTTTCGTAGGCCAGAAAATGGGGGCGGCCCATGTCAGTCAGCGCCCGCAGCGCCGCCCGGCGGTAGGCGCAGCCCTCGGGGAAGACCACCAGGGGCAGTTCGTCGTACCTGTCTGCGGCGACGGCCTCCCGGGCCGCCCAACACAGCGGCGCGCTGCGGATGTCGCGGCGCAGGGCGTCGGCCGAAATCACGGCGGCCCCGTCCGTCTCCAAACGCAAAAATACCGCCATATCCAACTCCCGGCGCGAAAAAAGCTCCAGGACATGCGCCGAAAGGGTCGAGACCGTCTCCACGCGCAGCCTGGGCGAGCGTTCCCGGAAGCGGGCCGCAAGGCCCATGATGTCGCCTGCGGCGAAGTCGTCGGGAACCCCTAGCCGGAAGCGACCTGAAAGCTCGGGCCTGGCCACGGCGTCTGCCGCCTCCCGGGTGCGGGCCAGGATGTCCCGGGCGCTGTCCAAAAAGATCCTCCCCGGCGGCGTCAGGCCCAGATACCGCCCGTGGCGGCGAATGACGAGGCGGCAGCCCAGGATGTCCTCCAGGCGCCGCAGGCTCTGGGTCACGGCGGACTGGGTGCGCAGGAGGGCCTCGCCAGCCTGATGCAATCCCCCGTGGTCCACGATGGCCGCCAGGGTCCGCAGGTGCTCCAGGGTCAGGCGACGGTCCCCCATGACGGCGGGAGAGGCTATGGATTGCGGCGTCATGCGGCGACCCCTTTCATATAAGTTTGATTTCAAATTATCGCATCATAATTCATTTTACGCGCACTTCCAATCCTTATTAAGGCTGACGCGGGCGTGGAGGCAGTCCGGGGCGGCGGCCGTCCCGGCCGACATGGTTTCGACAATCCCGGGAGGTGCGCCATGCGCCGCGCGGTCCTGTATCCTGTGGTGGTCCTTTTTGGCGCCGTGTGGAATTCGGCCTTCGTGGCCGGGAAAATCGGCACGGCGGGCATGGACCCCTTTGTCCTTCTGGCCTGGCGCTTCGGGCTTACGGCCCTGGCCCTTTTCCCCGTCGCCCTATGGCGGGGCGGACTCTTTGCGTTTCCGGCCATGCGGGCCGGGGCGCTCCTTGGGCTTTTCTACAACGCCGCCTATCTGGGGCTGACGTTTGCGGCCCTGCGCGTGGCGTCGGCCACGGTGGTCATCCTGATCGTGGGCCTGTCCCCCTTCGGCACGGCGCTGCTCGCCGCCGCCGCAGGCCGGGAACGGCTGTCCGGACGCATGCTGGCAGGCATGGCCCTGGGGTTTGGCGGGGTGGCTGTGATCGCCCTGGGGCAGGATGTCGGCCAGGTCACGGCCCGCGGCGTGGGGCTTGCCGGGTGCGGCATGCTGGCGTTTTGCCTGGGCACGGTGTTTTACCAGGGCCGGGCCAGGGCGGTTGACGCGGTGCAGCTCAACTTCTGGCAATCGGCGGCGGGCTGCGTGATCCTTTCGCCCCTTGCCGCGTATTTCGGGCAGGGCAAGGCGGCGTGGACGGTCGAAACGGCTGGCGTGGCGCTCTATCTGGCCCTGGTGGTTGGCATCGGCGGCATGGGGCTGTGGTTTTTTCTCATCCGCACAAGCGGCGCGGCCACGGCCTCGGCCTATCACCTGCTCAATCCCGTCTTCGCCCTGGCCTATGGGCGCCTGGTCTTCGGCGCGCCCGTCGCCCTGCGGGACGTAGCCGGGGCCGGGCTGGTCTTTCTGGGATTGGCCATGGTCAGGCCGCAGGCCGCCCGGGCCGGGGGGACATCCGGGGACCGGACCGGAAGCGGGCGCGACATCCGGGCCGAATCCGGATAGGATCACGCCGCGCGCGGCGTCCCGGCCGCGCGCCTCGTCGTGCCCGCCCGGACAGGGCCATACCGCCGCACGACAAAGGACGGCTTCCCATGCCCCGCATATCCGACTTTTCCCGCCCGTCGTGGCGCGTGCCGTTTTTTCTCGTTCTGGCCCTTGTCCTGGCTGCGTCCTGCGACCGTGGCGGCGAGGACAAGGCCCCCGGGTCCATCTTTCAGAAGGAGCTGGACGCCGCGCCGAAAGAGCCCGCAGACACCGGCCCCCCGGCCCTGCGCCAGACCCTTGAGGCGCCTGTCCCGGGCATGGTGACCATGGTTGACCTGGGGGCGGACTCCTGCATGCCCTGCCGGATGATGGCCCCGGTGCTGGACAAGGTGGCCCGGGAATACCGGGACCGGGCGGCGGTGGTCTTTATCGACCTGGGCAGGCATCCCGAGCAGTCCGCCCGCTTCGGGGTCCGGGCCATTCCCACCCAGATATTCTACGACAAGACCGGCCAGGAGATCGGCCGCCACGAAGGCTATATGGACCGGGCGGCCGTGGCCCAGGCCCTGGATACGCTTCTGGCCCAGTAGGGCCGCGCGCCCGGGCCGGGCCTAGGCCGTGGTCGCCCTGGGCCGGGTCTTCGCCCGGACTCGCGCGGCCCCGCCCCGCCATATCCGGCTGGCCAGCACGCAGACGACCACCGCGCCAAGCCATACCGCCCCGAACGTGACGTACAGGGACAGGGCCGCATCCAACAGCAGATACTGCAAAATGACCACCACGGGCATGTGCAGCAGGTAGACGTGGTAGGACGAGGCGGCCAGCGTGCGCGACAGCCGCCCCGGGACGTCTTCGGGCGTCGGCCGTCGCGTGGCCAGGGCCGCCAGAAGCCCCACCACGCCAAGGCATAAAAACGTCCGGCCCAGGTAGTAGGCGGCGACCAGGGGCAGCGGGCCGCGCATCGGCCCGAGCACGGCGGGATAGGCCGTAAACATTACCCCCAGGGACGTTATGGCCGCCAAAAGCCACAACCACCACGCCCCGGGCCACGGGCGCGAAAGCCCCCCGCGCGCGGACGCATACGCCCCCAGGGCGAAAAATCCCACATAGAGCGGCAGCCGCGTGGGCTGCACCATCACCAGGGCCGTGGCCCTGATCCAGCCGCCGTCGGGCACGCCAAGCGCGATCAGGATGCAGGCCGCAGCCATGGCGCACCCTGCCGCCAGAAGCATGGGCAGGCGCACCGGACGGCGCCTTGCCGCTTCCGCCCTGTCTGCAGGCGCCGGCCTGTCCGCATGGCCCGGCCGGGCCGGAAAGACGGTCCGCCACAGGGCGTAGCCGCCGAAAATTCCGGTCAGCACCACCAGAAACCACAGATGATGCGGGGACATGATGTCCCGGGTGGCCATGCCGTCAGCCACCGTGCTGTAGAGACGGACCCCCAAATCCGCCCCCGAGGCCAGCCAGGCCGCCAGGTAGGCGGGAAACCCCACGGGATCGGGCGTGCGCGAGACGTAGCCCACATAGGCCATAAGCGGCAAAAGCGTGATCATATAGATGATAAGGGTGGGCGCGAAACGCCAGGCCTTGGCTGAGAAAAAGCCTGCCGCCCCTTTGCGTTCGAACGATCCCGGGGCGAAGCATCCGGCTATGAAAAAAAGCGTGGGCATGAGGAAGCCGTCCAGGACGGACAGGAGCAGGTCGAAGAGCTTGGCCGTCTCGGCGCTGCGCACGTGCCACCAGGGGGTGACCGTGCCGTAGGCGGCGGCCGTGTGCAGGGCGGCCACCAAAAGGATCAGCACGGCCCGGGCCGTGTCCCAGAAATACAGGCGGGAGGGAGCGGTCATGACGGCCTCCTTTCGTCTTCGAGGAGGCATTTGGCGCGCAGGGCGTTGATGCCGGCCATGGAGAAGGTGAAGATGCGCTCGGCCAGGACCGGCCAGTGCACGCCCATGCCCGGGTGGCCCGGGTGGGCCAGTTTGAAGACCGGCCAGACGAAGCTGTAATAGGCGGCCTGCCCGACGACGCTGGACAGGGCGTCGCGCAGCACGTCCTCGGGAACGCCCGGCCCCATGAGGTCGCGCATGAGCGCCATGCCCCAGGCGGTCTGGGGCCGGACGTATTTTTCGTTCATGGCCGCCAGGTCGAAAGACGGGGCGAGCATCTCCCGGGAAAAGATGCGCAGGAACTGTTCGCCCACCTCGCCGCCGTCGTAGAGCGTGGCGCAGTAGGCGTGGAGAAAGGCCCGCAGGCGCTCGGCGGCGGGGGCCTGGTCCAGCACGGGATGGCTGGCCGTGTCGCGGCAGGCGCCGTCGGGAATCAGGATCACGCTTTCGTCGGGATAGTCTGGCGCGGGGCAGGCGGGCGGGTCGGCGGTCCCCGGAGGGTTGGGGATCATGGCCGCCATGCGGCGCTCGATCTCGGCGAACATGATGTCGATGATCAGGGCGTAGAGCCTGGCCTTGTCGCCGAAGTAATAGTTGACGGCGTTGTTGTTGGCCCCTTTTGCCCGGCGGCAGATCTCGCGCACGGTGGCGGCCTTGTAGCCCTTCTCGGCGAATACGGCCACGGCGGCCAGAAAGAGTTTTTCCTTGGTGTCTGTTCCATCCTTGGGGGTCATGGGGTGGTCCTCCGTTTCAAGACAAGTGTCTTGATTCGGATTTAAGGCAAACGTCTTGCGTGTGTCAAGCGGGTAGTCGGCGGAGTGCGGGCGACGTGGTTTGTGCGCTGGCCGGACTCGGGGCCTGCGGCGGCCGGATTCGATATGGTGCGTGCGATGGCCGGACTCGGGGCCTGCGACGGCCGGATCTGAGGCCGAGTTCGATATGGTGCGTGCGATGGCCGGACTCGGGGCCTGCGACGCGGCGCTTCGGCAGGCCATGCGTCGCTTCGCTCGGGCCTGCCGGGCGCGCCGCGCGCAAACCCGTCGCCCGGCCCGGCCATCCCGGTCATGTTTGCGAGACCGCGAAAAGACGAGGATTGTGATGGAACAGCATGCCTTGCGCTTATCGGGCATAGTCAGTTGCGGCGGCTCTGGTAAAGAGGTTCATCTTTTCCGTTCGGGGATTCCCAAGGGGCATGGCCCCTTGGGCCGCCGGAGGCTTTCCCCCCCCTTACTCCCGCCGCCGTTCGCCCCAAAGCGCCGCGCCGAGCGCCCCGGTCATGTCCGGGTCGTCGGCCACGAGCAAGGGCTGCCCCAGGGCCTGGCCGAGAAGGTGCACGATGCACGGGTTGTGGGCCACGCCGCCGGAAAAGACCACGGGCGCGTCGCCGCCCGCCACCCCCACCCGGCGCAGCATGTTGGCCGTGCGCCGCACCACCGAGGCGTGCAGCCCAAGCGCGATGTCCCGGGGGGCGCGTCCTTTCGCCATGAGCGACGTGGCCTCGGTCTCGGCGAACACCGTACACATGCTGCTGACCTCCACGCCAGGCCTGCCCGAAAGGGCGTAGGCCCCGAAGGCCTCGACGGGAATCTGGAAGACGTTGGCCAGAAATTCCAGGAACTTGCCTGTTCCGGCGGCGCAGCGGTCGTTCATCTCGAATTTGGCCACCCGGCCGCCGGGCAAAAGGGCGATGGCCTTGGTGTCCTGGCCGCCGATGTCCAAAACGCCCCCGGCCTCGGGAAATCGGTACGCCGCGCCCAGGGCGTGGGCCTTGATCTCGGTGATGGTGGCCACCTCGCGGCCGAAGCCGTGTTTGGCCACCAGCTCCCGGCCGTAGCCCGTGGCGGCCACGGGGCACTCGGGGGCGGCCTCGAAGAGCCGCTGGCACTGGGACACGGGATCGAAGGTCGTGGCCGTGCGCTCGGCGTGGATGATTTCGTCGTCCGAGACGACCACGAGTTCGATGGAACGGGAGCCGACGTCGATGCCTGCAAACATGGGAAAGGCCTCCGTGGGGCGGGGAATGGTCCATGGGGTAGCGGGCGGCAGGGGGAAAGTACAATCGATAGTGTCTATGGAATGAGGCGCAATTGATCGGCTGCGTGGATAGGGGGGGGCGGGATCGGGCCTTGACGGGGCGGGCGGCCTTTTCTACTGCATCCCGACCGGCGGCATCGCGCCGGAAAGGAGCGGGCATGAAGGACGAACGCGGCATCTATTACCATCCCAATCCCCGGGAGCGGGCGGTGCGTATGTATGTACGGGATCGCTACGGCGACGTGGAGTTTCGGCTGTGGAACCGGGACCATCCCCAGATATGGGAGGGCCATGACTGGATCGCCTACGACGACATCCGGGAGGCGGCGGCCCAGTACGCCACGCGGGGATCGGGCGCGGACCCGCTTGAGCTGTACGACCTTGAGGTGGCCAAACGGCTGCTTCAGGATGAAGGCTGATGCGCCCGGGCGTTCCCTATCGCATCTACGGGCGCATTCGCGGGCTTTCGCCCGAAGCGGCCCGGGAACTTCTGGCCCTGGCCCCTTTTGATGCGGCCTGGGCCGATGCGGGCGGGATCGAGATCGAGCACGAGGGCCGGTATGTGGACATGGAGGAGTTTCTGGCCCGGGCCGTGGCCCTTTTGCCCGAAGGCGGCGACGGGGACGTGGACGTGATCGACGAGGAGGCCTGGACGATCACGCGCTATGCCTTGCGGCGCGGGGATTTGCAGGCAGTGAGCCATGGCCTGGACGACGTCTTGGACCACACCAAGGGCGAAGGAAATTTCTAGCCGGGCGCACTTTTGTGTTGACGGGCCGGTCTGGGTTAGCTAAACACCGCCCCCTGGTCGACGCGAACAAATGACTTTTTGAAGGCGACGAAAAAAAGTTGTTGACGGGCCGAACCGGATCGACTAAACATCAGAGTTTCGCGCGGGGCGAAAGAAACACAACCCCGAACGAAGATGGGCCGCAAGTAGTACCGGGTTCGAAAGACCTCAGACGGCCGTGATCTTTGACAATTAAATAGCGAGTCGGGTGATTCGAAACGCATCGGCCGAAAGTCCGAGCAATCGGATGGACGGCAAACGCGA
>Ga0209800_10004193_pt1 | contig 10781 bp, 10 predicted proteins | sample Higcelweek8metaG_FD_187174 | JGI IMG/M metagenome (GOLD analysis project Ga0209800, IMG submission 187174) | Freshwater pond sediment microbial communities from the University of Edinburgh, under environmental carbon perturbations - High... | ecosystem: Environmental > Aquatic > Freshwater >... | reverse complement strand
TCAGCACCAGATCCCGGTCTGACCGGGCCTCTTGCGCTCCTCCCCTGCGCAGGGTGATATCAATCTTGCCGCCATCCCTGATTTTTTTGACATAGCCCCGCAGCTGTTCCCCTGCCTTGGGTTTGCCATACAGCTCATTGCGAAACAGCATCCCGGCATAGCGGTTATTAACCACCACCTTGGCCCCCAGGTCTGTGTAGGCGTAGATGAACAGATCCACCTCGTCACCTTCTGCCAGTGAAGCGTCAGCAGGTTTCAAAAACCGGTCCAGCCGGGTAGAGGCTGCAATCCTGCCGCTGCTGTCCTGATAGAGGCAGACCAGTACCTGCTCCCCCTTTTTTACCGGGGCAAGCTGTTCGCCAAAGGGGAGCAGCAGGTCTTTATCCAGCCCCCAATCCAGAAAGGAGCCAACCTTGGCATTGGTATCCTTTACCTTTAAGAGGGCAAAATCCCCCACCACCGCAAACGGTTTCTGTACCGTAGCCACCGGACGATCCTCTGAATCCAGATAGATAAACACCTCCAGCTCGGTTCCTGGCTTTGCCCCTTCAGGGATAAACTTGCCCGGCAGGAGGATGTCACCCTCATCCGAGGACAAGAACGCACCTGACGGGGTGATTCTGGAAATTTTCAAGCAATGGTACTGGCCGATCAGCTGCATAGGGTTACTCTCATTCTTTTGTTTGTAGACTGCGAAGAGACAGGGCAATTTCTTTGGACAGGGTTGCAACGGCCCTGCTGTAGCCAGCTACCACCGCTTCATACTCAGTGGAGCCAACCGGTTCTACCAGCTTTGAGCGGCCCGATAACGGCCTGGCAGCCTTTGCACTGCGGATCTCCCAGAGTGCATCAACCACCACGCTGCTGCCCGCCAGTTCAAACCGCTGGATATCCACAAACAGCCGATAATCTGCGTTGATTGCTGCATGCTGCGGATAGGCTGCTACACGGTCACTGTTTAGTAAACGGGAAATATTTTCTGCCAGCAGCCGTGGAATCGCCGATTTAAGCGGTTCTGCCCAACGGTGGGTTTCAAGGATGGTAACCCGTGTTCCTGCATCCGGCACCACAAGTTGGGGCCGATCCACCAGCTCCGGCAGGGTTACGGCGGCAATGGCGATACTCGGACCTGCCAACCTGGGGGCCGTTGCCTCTGATACCAGCGGCGTCAGGGTGTAAAAGTTTGTCTGGGGAGACCGGCCACAACCAGCCAAAACAAGCAGGCCGGACAGGCCACATACCATGGCGGCCAGCGAAGGTTTAAAACTCATCGTGCATCCTCCTTTTTGCCACGGATCAGGGCTTCAGGATTACGCTCAAGATAGTCGCCCAACAGCCGTAACGCCTGGGCTGCCCGCCCCAGTTCCCGCAGGGTGTCGCGCAGATCTACCTGTAGCGGCGAGTCAGCCGACATGGTCTGTTTCACCTCTCCCAACGCCTTGTTTGCACCATCCAGGGTTGTACGTACACCCACCAGCACCTGACGAGCCTCTGGCACGATGCTGGTATCAAGGTCTTTTAACAATTTGTCAGCACTTTTCAGGGTTATATCCAGTGTTTGCACTGTCTTGCGAGCATCACCGGCAAGCTCTTCCAGCGGCAGTTTTTCCAGTTTCTGCACAATCTTCATCAGCGAGGTTTGAAACTGGGCCATGTTGCCGCTTACCGTGGGCAGTATCGCTGGACTCTTGTGCCAGTTGATGCTGGCCGGTGCGACATCCGGGTAAAAGTCCAGGGCTACATACAGTTGGCCGGTCAGCAAGCTGCCACTTTTAAGCTGTGCCCGAAAACCCTTTTTAACCATGGCATCCAGCAGTTTATGGGAATCCATTATTTTTTTCTGGTCTGAAGCAGCATGGGAACGGGGCTTAAGCCGTTCAGGATAAAACCGGATCTGTACCACCATGGCGACATTTTTACTTGCAGGGTCCAGTTCCGCTTTAATTTTGGTAACCTCTCCAACGGTAATCCCGCGCAGATCAACCGGCGCACCAACTGCCAGGCCACGCACCGATTCCCTGAACACCAGGGTATAGTTTTCAACAATGCTGTCCGGGCGCTTTAACGCCTCTTCCTTGTTGCTAAACAAGGTAAAATTATGGCCCTGCTCTGCCTGGGGCATCTCATCAAAATCATCATGGGTCTGGAATGCAATCCCACCCATCACAATCGATAGCAGTGATTCGGTATTAACGGTCATCCCATTGGCATCCAGCTTGAAATCGATACCGCTGGCATGCCAGAAGAGGGTACTGCTTCTGACAAATTTATCGTAGGGGGCCTGCACAAAGACCCGCAACGTGATGGTTTCGCCATCCTTGTCAAGATCGGAAGAGACCACCTCACCCACCTGCAAGTGTCGGAAAAAGACAGGAGATCCAACACTCAATGATCCGGCATCAGCGGTATGCAGGACAAACTGGCGACCCGGCATATCCATGGTAACCAATGGCTGCGTTTCCAGCCCGGTAAAGGCGGTCTGATCATCGTTGGATTTACCGACATCCATACCGATATAGGACCCGGCGGTCAAGGTGCTTAACCCGGAGATACTACTGCCGGTAATCCGGGGACGCACCACCCAGAAACGGGTATCAGCCTTCAGAAACCCCTCTGCTTCCTTGGCCAGTTCTGCTGTAACCAGCACACTGGAACGATCTTTGGCAATGGTGACTGACTTGACCTGCCCGATCTGTACATCTTTGTATTTGATTTTAGTCTTGCCAGCCTCAATCCCCTCACCACTCTTGAAGCTGATGGTAATGACCGGCCCTTTCGACATCCAGGCCTGTACCGCCAGAGAGATCCCGATAATCAGGGCAATGATCGGTATCAACCAGATCAGCTGGGAAGAACGGCGACGGCGACGATCAATAATGGCATCAGGAATATCAGCTGGTTGAGGTTGAGCTGATTCTGGAGGAGTTGTTGTTTCGCTCATGATTCACTCTCTTTTCGTAACGGGTCCCACATCAGGCGAGGGTCAAACTCTATCGCAGCAAACATGGTGAGTACCACCACCGCTCCAAAGGCAATGGAAGCGGTGCCTGCCCTGACCGTTGCAAAGGCCTGGATCTGTACCAACGCAGCCAGCAGGGTCACCACAAAGATATCCAGCATGGACCAGCGCCCCACCAGCTCTACAATCCGGTAAAGCTGAATCCGGTGTTTTATTCCCCAGGTTGAACCACGCCGTACAGAAACAAGCAGCAGTGTCAAGACCACCAACTTGAAAAGTGGCACCAGAATACTGGCGACAAAGACAATCACGGCAATACCCTGGTTACCATTATGCCAAAGATGCATCACCCCGCTCATGATCGTATCGGTACGATAGCTGATCAGGGTACCCGTCTCCATCATAATCATCAGATTAGCCGGGATATACAGGATATAGGCAGCGATCAACAGCGCCCAGCAGCGCTTCAGGCTATCAGGCCGACGCAGGTGAAGTCTGGCCTTGCAACGGGGACAACGGGCGGAATCACGCCCCTGCGCCAGCTTTGAAACCAGACCGCAGATATGGCAGGCACAGAATCCCTGACTTGCTGCTGATCTGCCAGGCCAGATCATCTATTCGCCTGTTCCGTGGTTTTGTGCATCAATACAGGCCCAGACATCATAGTGGCTAAATGTTGACGCCAATGCGGCCAGCAACAACGTCAGGCAGGCAAAGGACCAGAGTGCCACTCCTGGTATAATGCTGAAATCCTGTACCAGCTTTACCAGTGAGACCAGAATCCCCAGCATAAACACCTCAATCATCCCCCAGGGCTTAATTGTCCGCAAAAACCGCATAATGACATTTACTCCGGCTGGCACACGCCCCAGAGACAACGGAATCAGCAGATAGAGCATCATCCCCAATTCCAAAGCGGGCACCAGAATGGCGGTCACAAAGGTAAGGCTGGAAACAATAGGCATCCCCTGGTTCCAGAGATCATGCACTGCCTTTAACAGGGTTACCGCATTGCCGTTTCCCTGCAGATTAATTCCTAAAATAGGGAATGAATTTGCTATCACATACATGATGGCCGAAGCAACCGTCAACGCCAGACTCCGCCTGATACTGTCTGGATGGTTACGGTACAGCGTTGTTCCACAGCAGGGACAGCAGGCAAACCTGCCGGTCGGCAGTGGAATTTGACGTAGTAAAAGGTCACACTCATGGCAAGCTATCAGTGTTTTATGAGGTATTGGCATGGTTTGAAAACTATAAACGACGATGACGGAATGTCAATCAGTCCTAACAGGCTCGGCGGAAATCTTGATGGCTTTTTTGTGGCACGCAGCCACACGGTAATGCTATAGTGCCGCCGTTTCCATATCTGCGAGGTATATTCCATGAACAATAGTTTTCTCGATGCCTGTTGGGGTAAGCCGGTGGACCGCACGCCGGTCTGGCTGATGCGCCAGGCTGGTCGCTATCTTCCGCAGTACATGGCAGTGCGTTCGCGCTGCACCTTTCTTGAACTGTGCAAGACCCCTGATCTTGCTGCCGAGGTAACGATTCAGCCGGTGGATTTTCTGGGGGTGGATGCTGCCATTCTGTTCTCCGACATTCTGACCCCGGTTGAGCCGATGGGTCTGAAGCTGGATTTTGTACCGGGACCGGTTTTTGAAAATCCGGTGCGGACCATGGCGGATGTGGAAAGACTTCGCATTCCTGATCCCGAGGCTGATGTTCCTTATGTCCTTGAGGCGATTAAAATCCTGCGCCGGGAGCTGGAAGGCAAGGTACCGCTGATCGGTTTTGGTGGCGCCCCCTTTACCCTGGCCTGCTACATGGTGGAAGGTAAAGGTTCCAAGGACTGGGCCACCATCAAGCGGATGATGTATGCCGCGCCGGATGTCTATGCAGCCCTGATGGAAAAGGTGACCATGATGGACATGGAATACCTGAACGCCCAGATCAAGGCCGGTGCCCAGGCGATCCAGATCTTTGATACCTGGGGCGGGGTGCTCTCGCCCACTGATTACGAAAAATATGTCCTGCCCTACACCACCAAGCTGATCAACGGCCTGGACCGTCTGGCCACGCCGATCATCCATTTTGTGAAAGGTTCCGGCACCATGTTGCCGATTGTGCAAAAAGCGGGTGGTAATGTGATGGGACTGGACTGGCATATTAATCTTGGCACTGCCCGCGACATTCTGGGACCTGAGATGGCAGTACAGGGCAACCTTGATCCGACCACCCTGTTTGCCCCCCATGAGGTGATCGAACAGGAAGTCAAGCGTGTTCTGGCTGAAAACGCCGGACGTTCCGGCCATATCTTTAACCTTGGCCACGGTATCCTGCCGACGGTTCCGCCTGAAAATGCCAGGTTTATGGTTGATTGCGTACACAGACTTTCACAGAGGTAAGCTGCCATGTCCGTTTCAATGAAAAATATCGTACTGTTTGTGACTGACCTGCAAAAGGCCAAGGCCTTTTATGCCGACCTGCTGGGGCTGCCAATGGCTGGTGAGAGCCAGATGATGATGGAGTTTTTCCCCGGTTCCGGCACGACGCTTGGCATTGCACTGGCGCTGCAGGATGATGCCAGGGCCCTGGTGGGTCGCTATACCGGCATTACACTGAACGTACAGGGGATTGACAAACTCTGTGAAAAGCTTGGTACGGGCGGAGTAACCTTTGTGGAGCCGCTTGAGGAATCACCATGGGGCAAGATGGCGGTGGTGGCTGACCCTGACGGCAATCAGTTCGCATTGGTCGAAATGCCCAAATGATCACCGTTGACCGCCAGCTACTGGATCAGCTGACAGAACAGGCACAACATTCGCCCCGTTTGAGGATGAACCACAACTTTCATCCAACCAACCAATCTGCCTGCCACCGTCTGCTGAACGCCATTGAGCCAGGCTCCTACATCCGGCCCCATTGTCACCTTGACCCGGAAAAGGATGAAAGTTTTGTGTTACTGCGTGGGCGTCTGGGCGTCATCTGTTTTGACTCAGCAGGTAACGTAACCGAAACCGCCCTGCTTGTTGCCGGTACAGACCAGACAGTGATTACCATTCCTTACGGGATATTTCATACCGCTATCAGCCTTGCACCCGGAACCATTTTCTTTGAGGCCAAAGCAGGTCCTTACCTGCCCTTTACCGATGCAGAAAAGGCCAACTGGGCACCTGATGACGGTTCTTCAGAAACGGCAACGTACCTCGGGAAGCTATGCGCACTGTTCTCCTGCTGATACTGGCCATTCTGCTTGCCGCTCTCCCTGTTTCTTCGCTGGCTGCTCCTAAAATGCGGCCCTACAGCGGTATCGGCGTACTGCAGCTCTCATCAGTCGGCCTGACGGAAGCGATCCCGCTCTACGATGATCCAGGCATTTCACGCTGCTGCAAACTTGAGTTTGCGGTATTTAAAGAGCTGAACAGCTGGCTTTTTGGACGGTCAGAGAATCCCTACCTGCTGGTAACTGCCCGTAAAGCAGAGTGGCTTGAAATTGAGCATGATGATGCCGGCAGAACCGGCTGGATACTGCCGGAACGCCGTTGGCACTACCTGCCGTGGGATCAGTTTTTAAAGGGACGAATGGTTCTGTTTCTCCGCAACAGCCCAAAAAAACTGATGCAGGTTGTTTCTCATCCCGGTGCCGTTACAGGAACCCCGCTTACCATAAAGCAAGCAATGAAGGTTATCCTTGCCCAAGGAGACTGGGCTTACGTGTTGTTTGATTCAAACAGTTCAGGATGGATACGCTGGCGTGACAGTGATGGCCGCTTACTGATCGGTTTTGACATCACCACCACGAAATAATCCGTTGACGGCCCCCTGTTTGCCATGTTAAGAGTGCCAACCATGATTATTCTGATCGTTATCAGTGCAGCACGAGCTATCACCGCCGCGGCGTTCAACGCCGTGGAGTTTGCTGCTGCCCGCTGATCGTTTCGGTACTCACGTTACTAACAGCCGTAGGCATGCAGCCTGCGGCTTTTTTATTTTAATCCGTATAACCTGAAATCAAGGAGAAGTGAAATCATGCGTGTACAGCTTGTGCCAGCCGGAACCGGCGAACTGACCTACGAGATCCGTAATATTGTGAATGTTGCTGAAAAGCTGCAAAAATGCGGAGTAACCATCAACTGGGAAAATATCGGTGATCCGATTGTTAAGGGAGAGCAGATTCCGGCCTGGATGAAGAAAATTGTTTCTGATGCCGTGCTGGATAACGAGACCTGGGGGTACTGCCATACCCGTGGCGTACTAAATACCCGCGAGTTTATCTGTGAATCAACCAATAAACGTGGTGGTTCTCAGATCACGCCGGAAGATATTATTTTTTTTAACGGGCTGGGTGATGCCATTGCCAAACTGTATGGTTGTTTAACTCCAGAAGCACGGGTGCTGATGCCCTCTCCCTCCTATACCACCCACACGTTGGGAGAAATCAGCCACGCCGGGGCGCCCTCCCTGCACTTCAGGCTTGATCCTGAAAACGGCTGGCAGCCCGATCTTGCAGAACTGCGCAGCCAGATTGAGAGCAACCCTTCGGTTTGCGCCATCATGATCATCAACCCGGACAATCCTACCGGCATGGTCTACTCCAAAGAAACCCTGCAACAAATTGTTGCCATTGCAAAAGAGTTTGGCCTGTTTATCATCGCTGACGAGGTTTATAACAATATCGTTTACAATCAGGAAAAAACCGTACCGATCAGCGATGTCATCGGTGATGTACCGGCCATCTCTCTGAAGGGAATCTCCAAAGAGTTTCCCTGGCCAGGTTCACGCTGTGGCTGGATAGAGGTATACAACGGACAGACAGACGAACAGTTCCGCAAATACATAAACCTGATCCTGACCTCAAAGATGAACGAGGTATGCTCTACGACACTGCCGCAAACGGTACTACCAGCCATCATGCAGCATCCCGAGTATCAGCTGTACCTGCAAGAACGGATCAATCTTTATGAAAAATCAAGTAACATTACCTATAATTTTCTGAAAGAGGTGCCGGAGCTACTGGTGAATCGCACCAACGGCGCCTTCTACATGGCGGTTGCCTTTAAAGACGGGGTTCTGAACAATACCCAATCGTTACCGATTTCAAATGACGAGGTTCGCACTCTCGTGGAGTCACTGGTCAACCAGCCCGGCGTTTCTCCTGACAAACGTTTTGTCTATTACACCCTGGCCGCCACCGGTATCTGTACGGTACCTCTTTCTTCCTTTGCCACCTCCCTGCAGGGGTTCAGGGTTACCTTGCTGGAACGGGATCCGGCAGAAACAGAACGGATCTACAAAACCCTGGCTGCGAATATCAAGACCTATCTTGCATCCTGATCTCAAAAGGCCCCCGGAATCCGGGGGCCTTTTGTTTACCAGATATAGTCCTTTGCCAGCCGACGCTTGTCTTGACCATGCAGGATATGCATGACACGCAATTTTTTTAACGTTACCGGTGACAGACTCCCCAGCGGAATGTAAAGAATACTCTTGCCGATCCGCCCGGCAATCTGCCGAAACCGGCTACGTGGTGGACGTGCTGCCACATACACCACCTGCCGCTCTCTTGAATAGTCCAAAGCGGCCAGCAGCAACAGCTCTGCCTTGGTTTGTGCACTGTGATAGTCAGGGTCACTCCAGACATCCGCAAGCCGCCGGGGCGGGTAAGAGAGCATAAAACCACCATATTCACAACGGCAGATACCAGGACCAACAATGTTATCCTCCGGTGATGTGGCATAAAAGGCCATATCAGATTCCTGATTATGTTCTCCCAACCAGGTGGTCATATACGGGTACTGTTTGTGATGACGGTCCTCGTCAAAGATGACGACAACCACCCCCACATCTCCCTTACCCCGCCGGACCTCCCGCACATAGATCCTGCCATCATGGCTATTACGCAGGGTCTCCCGCAGATCAATGCCGTCCAGCAGAGAGGTACTGAACGGCTCCACTCGTGCCTGTTCCTCTGCCTTCAGCAAACTACCTTTTTTCTTCAGAAAATCACCATACTGCTCAATGGCGACATCCTCAGGAGGCCAGGAGCAGAGCGAAGGATTATCAAATCCTTCCAGCCATTCGCCAGTACGCTTTTCCTTGCGACGTTTCAGAAACTCAAGCTGGCTCAGCCCCTTTCTACGTTGCTCACGAGGTCTGAAATGGAGAGTTCGCACACCACCCCAGATCTCTTCAGGGCTGATGGCGATGGTTTGAATCTCGGCCTCCTCCTGTTGCCAGGGATAACGGGTGGCAAGCCGTAACATGGCATAGGCGAAATTTTCATCCAGACATCCCCGTGCTGCTGTCAGTAACTGGTACAGATCAGGCAATAATTGATTACCGATCAGAGCATAGTTACGGCTAAAGCGAAAAAATGCCCGTTTCTGCCAATGATGCACAACTTCACCGGTCTCCTGCCGATAATGACGGGCCGTTTCCATGAAGAGTCTCAGGATCATTCGTTGACGGTCAGGAAATCCCCCTTCTGCTCCACAGTGGCGGGCAGTACGAAGGATGGCATTATCAAGGAGCTGCTCCGGTGCAATCTCCTGCTTACCACCCTGAATCAGCTCAAACAGGTTGAACCGTTTGCGCAAGGTAGCCCCGCCGTCGTCCCTCTCATCCGGCAAGGTACTCCGACGATGTTCATAAACAGCAGAGATGAAGGGATATTCCCCCAGGATTTCACGACATGAATCAGGGTGCAGATTGAAGACGGAGACCTGCTCACGCCTTGAACGGGCCATCGGGGCTGCCTGGGGTTGTTCAAAGGCCTGCTTGACCCGCTCCAGATGGTACATACCGCAGACGAACAGTATTCGTTGGTACTGTCTGGCAAGCTTTTGCAGATGGAACGCCATGGCCTGTTCCCGAATCTGGTCCTCATACCCTGGCGGCTGCAGGTCAGCACGTTTGCAATAGGCGTGGTAATAGGACGCCAGTCCGATCCGCTGAATGGAGTATGAATCGGGCACCTGTTCCTGATGCAACGGATAACAGTTGGTATCTGCATCAATCAGCTTCAGGGGAATAGCATGTGAAAGAGCCTGACGCCCTGCTTCTGCCAGTGCGTCGGCCGGTTCAACCAAAAGCCAGACAGGCTCCTCCGCCTTTCCCCGCTGCTTCAGAAAGTAACGCAGAGCTGAAACCCTTGGCAACCGCTGGACAGCTTTGCAAAACGGCCCTTCAAGCGTAGACGGTAATTCAATGGCGATGCAATCCGGCTGTAACTGCTGTACAGCCTGACGCACCAGGAAGGCAAACTCCATCCGGTAATGCAGTATCGGCAAACCGGAAACCGGGCCAAATGTTTCAAGGTGCAGGCGTCCCGGCATGATCAGGACAGGTACTGCAAGGCTTCATCCCCCAGCACCCGCTCAATCGCCAGTGGAATCAGCTGCTGTGGGTTCTCATTCTTGCCGTAAGCCATCTTGAGGGCATAGCGGGCGATATTAATACCGTCACGAGCCGAATACAGCTCATCTGCGCCGTGTGCGCGCTGGAGGAAGTTTACGACATACTGCAGAATAGTCTCCGGTGCAAAGGGAAGGTTTTCCTTCAGGATCAACAGCTCTTCATCTGCCTGGGGGAAATCTATAAAGAGCTGGGGTTGCAGCCGCGAATGAATATACTCCGGCACCTCAAAGGTAGAAGAATCCTCATTCATGGTGATCACAATCCGGAAATCACGGTGTGCCTGTATCCTGAGGCCGGTTACGATCGACTCAACATAGCGTCGATCATCCAGCAGCGGCGCAAGTGAGGCCCAGGCCTTTTCGCTCATCCGGTTACCTTCATCCAGAATCAGTACGGCCCCTTT
>Ga0209800_10004190_pt1 | contig 10788 bp, 10 predicted proteins | sample Higcelweek8metaG_FD_187174 | JGI IMG/M metagenome (GOLD analysis project Ga0209800, IMG submission 187174) | Freshwater pond sediment microbial communities from the University of Edinburgh, under environmental carbon perturbations - High... | ecosystem: Environmental > Aquatic > Freshwater >... | reverse complement strand
GCTTTTTCCGTAACGAAAAGAAAAGTACAAGACCTATGGTTACTGCAAGAATGATATAGACAATTATTTCCTGATTCATCATTTTCCTTTTAAAACATACTTCCAATTTGAAACACCCCGAATGCCACCAACCAAGCCACTAGCGTTGTGTAAAACATTACAAATACTGCCCATTTATTCCCTGCTTCACGGCGAATAGCAGCAATAACAGCGATGCAGGGGAAATAGAGCAACACAAACACCATAAACGTAAAAGCGACCAAAGGTGTAAATACTTTTTGCCCAACTTTAGCGCCCTTGTTATAGGTCTGCTGTTGTAGTTTAGTTTGCAAGTTCACCGATGTCTCGTCGGCAGCAAGGTCTGATTGATAAAGAATCCCCATCGACCCAACCACAATTTCCTTAGCTGCGAGCCCGGTTACAATGCTAACCCCAATCTTCCAATCGAAACCCAATGGTGCAATCACTGGTTCGATGAAATGGCCTATGCGACCAATGTACGAGTTCTCAATATGTTCCGATTGCTGCAAAATCTCGACATCGGTTGTTTCGCTGGCAGTTTCAACAGACGAACTGCCCGAAATGTTTTCAGATATCTGTTCGGTTGATGGCTGTGTTGCTGATTGCTCCTTGTCTCTGGGGAAATAACCCAATGCCCAGATAAGAATGGAAGCAACTAAAATGACCGATCCCATTTTCGACAAGTACTGCACACTTTTATCCCACATGTGAATAGCGGTATTTCGAATGGTAGGAACCCTATAAGGAGGGAGTTCCATCACAAAGGGTGCCTCTTTTTTTGCAAAGAATATTTTGTTGAAAAGCAGCGCTGTTACTACTGCCACAAGCACTCCAATAAGGTATACCGATAACAGAACAAGCCCCTGATTTTTCAGGAAGAATGCCGAAATCAGCAAAACATAAACCGGTAACCGCGCGCTGCACGACATAAACGGGATGATCATCATTGTGAGCAACCGGTCTTTGCGGCTTTCAAGTGTGCGCGTGGCCATGATCGCCGGTACATTGCACCCGAAACCCATCAAAAGTGGAATGAACGATTTACCGTGTAGCCCTATTTTGTGCATCAACCGGTCCATAATGAAAGCTGCACGGGCCATGTAACCGGTATCTTCCATCAGCGAGATGCAGAAAAACAGGATCAGTATATTGGGTAGAAAGACGATAACGCCGCCAACACCGCCAATAATCCCGTCGATAATCAGATCGCGAAGTGGCCCTTCAGCCATTGTACTGCCAACAAAATCACTGAACCAGCTCACTGCGTTGTCAATCCAGTTGACAGGATAGCTGCCAAGTGTAAAGGTAGCCTGAAACATGGCCCACATAAAAAGAAGGAAAATTGGAAATCCCAGCCACTTATGGGTTAAAAACTTATCGGGACTATGGCTTTTATCTGACGAAACTTTATTCCCCGGACTAAATGTCTCCTTCAACGCTCCCCTTATAAAAGCGTATTTCGCATCGGCAATAAGCGACGACGATTTTTCGTTAAACTCTTTTTCCAATTTCACCCTCTCTTTTCGGGCACGTTCAATGATGTCGTTTGTGTTGCCAATGCTTTCAACTTCCGAAATAAATATTGAGTCGTCTTCAAGAAGTTTCAAGGCAGCATAATGCGCATGGTATTTATCGGTAATGGTTTTGACTTTTCTTATTTCTTCAGAAACCTTTTCGATGGCAAGGTTAATGTGTGAACCATAGCTGATGTGGATGTGTCGGAACACAGGTTCACGTTCCTCATCCATCGTAATAATTTCGTCGAGTAGTTCATCAATCCCTTTTCCTTTTGATGCAATGGTAGGGATAATGGGTATCCCAATCATTTTACCAAGCTCAATGTAGTTGAACTTTGCCCCCGATTTATCAAGTTCGTCGTACATGTTCAAGGCTATAATCACCTTAATGTTCATGTCGATGAGTTGGGTGGTGAGGTAGAGGTTGCGTTCAAGGTTTGATGAGTCGATTACATTGACCACCACATCGGGCAGCTCGTTGGTGAGGTGTTGCCTAACATACAACTCTTCGGGACTATATTCCGATATGGAGTAAGTGCCTGGTAAATCGGTAAAGTTAATTTCGTAACCATTCCTTTGTAGATGGGCGGTTTTAGTATCGACCGTTACACCGCCATAGTTGCCTACCTTCTCGTGCCGGCCTGTGGCCAGATTGAAGAGTGTTGTTTTTCCACAGTTTGGATTCCCTACCAGCGCTACGTTGATGGTTTTTCCTTTTTCGCGAACAGTTTCCCGTAAGTGCTCAATCGTAATGGTTCCTTCAAAACTTCTTTCATCAAGCGTTAATGCTTCTTCTTCTGTCACCACTTCGATAAGTTCTGTCTCCGATTTTCGCAGTGATACCCGGTAACCCATCACCTCATACTCAACCGGATCGAGCAAAGGCGCTTTTTTGATCACCTTTACCACTGTTCCGAAAACAAAACCCATCTCGCCGATCCGCTTCCGGAAAGCGCCATACCCTTTCACCCGGGTAATTACGGCCGTTTCGCCCTCTTTTAGATCCGATAAAAACCGTATTTTTATATTTTTCCCTTCCAATGCCATCGTCTAAAACTGAATGCCTACCCTAACAAATCCGATCAATACATTGTTTAACTTTTCCTCGACACCTGCCGGATTAATGATAAACTGAAAATCAGGCTGCAAAGAAAAGTAATGATTAAATTGGTACTTAAAAAACGTTTCAATAACCGTTTCGTGTTTGTGAAATCCGCGGTGAAAACCAGCATGTGCTACTGCTATGCCAAGAATATTTTCATGCTCACGTTCAAGCAACCCATGAAAGTTGAATCCTCCGCCTACATAGAAATTATGTGAGTTAATTGAACCCGGACTCCAGGCTAACTGTGCGAACAGATCAATTTTTTTGTTGTCGTTCATTTTCCAGATAGTTTGATCTCCAATGAAGTAAAAGCCAAAGTCCTGGTCAATTGTTTGCGATTTCAGACCCAATTCATCATCTTCGTATCCCCCGGTATGATAATAAACTCCTCCTTTATAAGTTCCATTGTAATCGTTAATTGTTCTGTTATAGTCTATTTCTGAAATAAAAAACGATCCATCATCTGCATCCCAATCCCAATAAAGGTTATACGGATTATTTTCAAAATCAGTTGGCGAGCCGTCGAACATGGCAGCCAACCAACTTAATTTGTCATTAATATTCCAGATAGCCGAAACGCCCAGTCCGGTCAGCGGGAAAATAGGAACCGGTATATTTCCTGAAATAACAGGGGGAACACCAAAGGAGCTATTTAAATAATAACTTCCATTTTCACTGGCCACAAAAGTAGCATTCATATCCTGCAATCCAACGGTAAATTCAAAACGATCAAAAGACTGTTTGAACCAAAGTTCGTGAAGGTAAATAAGGTTTCCGGCATCGATATTCGACACAACCTGAAAGTCTCCGATATAATTTTCTGTTGGAGATTTTCCGTGAGTTGAAGCGCCATTGATAAAAAAGCTGCCACCTTTCCACCAGTTTGCCTTTTCGGTATCGAAGCCAATTTTGAGGTTGGCCATTCCAAGAAATCCGGCACCTGTTTTTAAGCCGCCGGCAAAATTTCCATAAATATCGCCAATGTATGAAGCTTCAAGTTCTAAAGGGCCATTGATATCAATTGTTGAAGTGCTACCTGCATTTGTTCCGGCCCCGGCAACAAGCGTCATGAATGTTCCTGCTAAAAAGATGAGTATTGGTTTGGTCATTTCTGTATTTTTAAATTATCACATTACAAAATAAACATTCAGAAACGGAGGTTACAATCGCCTAAAGTAACGGTTTTACGACATGACGTATCCCCATAAATAATGATAATACCTTTTATTCGGCATTTCCTTTTTTAGAAGTAGAAAGAAAATCGAACTTTCTAACAATAACCATTGACTGCTAATTTGCATGCTCCTTTATCACTTTTCGGTTGATTCGCAAGCCATTGTCCGTTAGGAAAACCAGAAGATACAAGCCATTGGGAGAACATTCCAACTCGGTGATTACGATGCTTTTCAAATGATCAATTTGTTTTTCTGCAATCTTGTCGCCAGTTTCATTATAAATTGCAACTGCTTGTAATGGTTGCGACGATTCAATAATAATCTGTTGTGAAAAGGGATTAGGAAAAACGCATAAACCGGTAGCATCAGACATGTTTTCATTCGACAGCAAACAGGTACCCCCCAGATTATTGTCCAGAAAATTCAACCTTTCCGACAGCCAATTCTTTATTGTTTCAATCTCTTCAGCATAGCTTTCAACCCGGTATGCGCTAAACCAAAGATCGCCGCCCCCCATCCAGCCTGAAGAAGAGCCGTCATCAAGTAGCCCATCCCATTTTGTAAAATGCCGATTTTGTGCTTCCTCAAGCATTGCCGCATAATCGTCGATAAAAGAGTTCAGGTATGCTTCACTCAGCAGGTCTTCCCTTAATTCAAGGTAACGGCATTCTACCGCATTCAAAAAGGTTGGATCTTCAATCAAACGGTTCCACATCGCGGGTGTCGGGTTCGTTTCACACCCTTTATAACCCCAAGTTTTTACCTTATTGCCGTTACAAAAATTACAATCGCCATAAGCCAGGTTATAGTCCCAAACCGAGCCGGCACTAAACTTTCCCCCGGTGCCATCAGCCGCTTGCTTATCTTTATAAAAATAGGCGCTGCGTTTATAACCATCGGCATTTAAACTCACTTCAGAATGAATAAAATAGTCGACAAATGACCCAACATTCAGATAGTTGGCGTACCCATTTACCGGATCGTTGAAATTATTTGACTGAATGAGCTGTTCAACGGTATCGATATAGTCTCGTATATACTCTTGTTGCTTGGGGTGAATCTCTTTCGGATCGGGATAATGGTATAGCCATGTAACTGTTTTGTTAAACCCGGTACCAACCCCGGGGACTTTCGATGAGAATGTCAGGTCATCATCACTGTTCGAGGCATCAATCCGCATGATATAGCCGCCCGTCAGATCAAGCCCCGTTGTATCCGCGGGGTTCAGTTTTGCTATATCAATCCGGTTCTTATCTCGTTTAATCGTTTCTGTCAGGACATATACTCCCTGATATTTTCCGTTTAAAACAAGTTCGACCATTCTGGTTCGTGGAGCCCAATGTCCCATTTCATTCCAAAGATGATACGCCAACACATTTCTGATTAATGAGATATCGTTATAGGGTGCGTGTAATACCCAATCATTTTCTTCAGGCATATCCAATAAGGGCACATCAAGATTTTCGCCTTTTTCATCGCGCGTTTCAAAGGAATATTGTTTTTGGTCGAAACTCAGCGAACTATTGCCCCTTAATTCAATTCCAACAGCACCATCATAATTGTATTGAGTGTCGCTCATTGAATTCCGAAACCCCGAACCATTGTATATAATCTTCATGTTGGCCACAATCTTTGGCTCATCGGGTATTGTCTTGCCATTCGTATGAACTATGACAATTGGAAGATTTGAAGAGGTAAATGAATCCTGCCCAACCAAATGTATTGAATGCAGAAGAACGCAAATCGCGATTATGTATCTCATAAAAATTTAGATTATACCTGATTGCTTTTGGCAACTGGTGGTATCTTTTCAAAAATACGCTATTTCATGAGTGACCCCATGAATTTATTGGTCATTTATTATTGAGAAATGTTATCGAGTGATACAATTTTATTCGACAGGGCATAAATGGTAAGACCCGATTGGCTTTTGATTCCCGTTTTTTGCGATATGTTTTTCCGGTGGCTAATTACGGTGTGGATGCTGATGTTAAGTTTGTCGGCAATTTCCTTGTTCGACAGGCCATTGACCAACTGCACCAACACTTCGGTTTCGCGTTCCGAAAGCGTTTCCTGCTGCTGGTTTTCATCAACCATATCGGCACCTGTTAGTCGGTTTATTGTTTGAACAATGTCATCAGGTTTGTCGGTTACCCGTATTGTACCGTCGAAAAGGGCAAGAAGTTCGTTGCTGAAAAAGCTATATACCAAAGCCACCCAATGGGCAGGCAGGGTTTTCCTGATCGACTTGTAGAGCCTCGCCCTGTTCTGAATTTGTGAAGGATTCACGATAATAAGATCAATGTCGTAATTTGTCACGGTCATTGTTACCTCTTCCAGATCGTCGATCTTAAACACCTGATAATGCTGCCCCGATTTGAGCAACAAGTTAGAAAGCCCTTCAACAACAATAGGTGATGGTTCGATAATCGCAATATTGACCCGTTTATTTACCATGCTTGCTTTGGGTTTCAAATCTCTTGACTAGCGGGATCAGTATGGCTTCTTCGATGAGTGAATGGATTGAAAGATCGAACTCTAGCTCGAAAAGGCTGATGAGCAGTTTGCGGCGCACCACCCGGTCGTCGTTTAGCGGGATGTATTTGAGAAGAAGGCTTTTCAGTTCTGAAAGTTTCGATTCGATATCGGTGTGGTGGTCGCGGTAAACCGAAACCGAATACTCTTCAATATTGGCTTCTGCGATTGGGCTTTCCATTCCAAGTTTACCACATATCTCGGGAAAAGCCACTTGTTCTTCATAGTTGAGATGCTCGGTTACTTCGCTGAAATAATCATCAAAGAAGAGTTCAACCATCTTCATTTCCCGAGCATTGTTTAATTGGTTCATTTGGTCGATAAAGGTTTTAATCTCGGGATATTTGTCGTTTTTGTAGTAACTGTGGCTGTTCTGCAGGAAGAAAATAATAACACCAACGTCATCTTTAGAAAGATTGCTTGTTGCTGCCGGGGTAAAACCATTATAAAGATTGCAAAAAATGACAAAAAGATCGGGGTTTATATTGTGTTGATTACTCAGTTGCGCAACGGTATAATCGTGAACCACCAGATCAAACTGAAAGTGCTCCATCAACATGAGCAACGACGGATTTTCGCAGATCAGGTCCGACATTTTCATATCGGGTTTCACAAATGTTTTTCTGGTTTGATACATAACTCTTTATTTCCGAATGACAAATTTATGGTTAATTGTTGTGAATATCAAAAGGGCGCTAACCCAGCGCCCTTCCTATTCATAAGTTTATCCTAATTCCGGAAATTTTCCAAATAGTTACAAATTCTTATTGATAATTTTTACCCACTTTTCAGCGAGCTGAATCTCTTCATCTATCTGTCTATTTTCCAGAACATTGTAAAATTCCAGAAGCAGATGTGGAAGAGTTGCGTCTTTATAAATAATCCGAAGGTCAATCCGATCAATTATGTTCATATTGTCAACACTTCTTGAAATTTTATTGATATCACTCCGTCTTATTTTTTGCAAATCAATTATTTCCATCTTTTCGGCAAACTCTTTTCCTTTTGCATAAAGAACACATTTTAACCCCCTGTCGATCCCAAAACCCCGGTTTCCCCAAATGTCTTGTTCTGAAATATGCAATTTTTGACTTTCACCCAATATTTTGAACTTTTTCTCAAGTAGTTCTGTCTTTTTCGACCTTTTTCTAGAGATAATATAAAATGGTATAATGAATATTGCCAAGAAAATTACTGTTGTTATGATTACTGATGTTTCCATAAAAAAATTATTTTCAATGAATAAATGTACATTCTGCAATGCAGGTTCATCTTTTACTGTTTGATAAGCAGATAAAAGAATTACAACTGATTACAGGTTATTAAAAAAATGGAAAATATTTTGAAGAAAGAAGCCTTCTGGGTTTCTTTTTCAGCGAGTTGGTTTACCAAAAGTAATGAAAAGGGAAAATGATGTCGGGCTTTTCAAGCCCCGGAACAATAACTTCAGAAAGACGCGAATAACAAGTTTCGGCGCTGATCGCTTTTATTACAAACGAAGCCTTATCCAAACTCCAATGCGAAAGGGCTACCTTGAAGAAATTCTTTTGAAAATTACTGAACTGTATTTGCAGGTTACCCCGTTGTTCAATAACGAAAAACAGCGGTGGATTTTGCAGCCCTATTTGATCACACCCACCAGCATGCCCAATAGCAACAGGAATTGCATCGCTTCGATAGTAATTTATATTAACCACCGTGAGCAAAACAATAAAGAGGTAGATTGAAAACCTTTTCATCCTGTTCATGGCACAAAAATAGAAAAAGAAAACCTATTCAACGATAATCCCGTATTTTTCGAGCAGTCCCGGAAGCCCGGCAACTGCAAACTTTGCCTTTTTCATTCGGTTTTGGTCGGGGTCGATGGAATAATTTCGGCTGGTTGAGAAATCGACTTTTTCTAATATGGATTGTTGAAACGCCGTTCGATAAAGGTTACATTCAATAAACGATGAACCGGTAAGATCGGTTTCAACAAATTGCGCCTCAACAATACTGCACCCTTTAAAATGGGTTAGTTTCATTTTTAACGTTGAAAAGGAAGAGTAATCCAATATGCAATCGTTAAACTGAACAGTGAAAAGCAGCGGATGACACTTATCAAACACAACACCCATCATTTTACAATTAACAAACTTTACACCACGAAAAGCCGTATTATTGAGTTTTGCCATACTAAAGTTGCAATCTTTGAATTGGCAATCGATAAAAACTACGCCATAGAAGATTGTTTCGAAGAAGTCGCAATTATTAAAAACACACAATTCATACTCCTGATTTGATAGCGAAGAAGCTGCATATTTCTCATGATCAAATTTTTTCTCACTTTGAATAGAATGTCCCATGTAGCTAAAGATAAAAGGGTTCATTGAATTATTGATAAACAACAGAGTAACTAAGTTCTGATTGAATAATTTCGATTTATTATGGTATTTAGCATAAATTACATACATGCGTTTTCAAATTTAATGCCCAATTCCATAAATAACATTAAAATATAAATCTTTTAAACTGCAAAAAGCATTACCTTTTTCAAAAAAGAGATATTTTTACATGCCGAAAAATGGTTAAAAAAATTCATTCTGAAACAATTTTTGGCGCTGATTTATTTTATATTCTAATATTCGTATTATGTTCGACAATAAAACCATTGTCTACACATCCGGGACCTTTGACATGTTCCACACCAATCATCTGAAAATGATCAATTATGCCCGTGGATTGGGTGATATTTTAATCGTTGGAGTAAGTACGGATGAATTGGTTAGCTCATACAAAGCCAATCCAATCATACCTTTCAATGAGCGAATTCAAATAATTGAAGCGTTGAAAACTCCTGATATTGTAATACCTCAGCATACTCTTGACCATACTGAAATAGTAAAGAAACTCCATATTGACGCGTTTGTGGTTGGAGATGACTGGTATGGAAAATATGATTACCTCGAAAAACTTGGCGTAAAAGTTTTTTATTTCCCATACGGCAATGGTATTTCTTCCTCCTCGTTAAAAAAGACCATATTCGAAACATACAATCAACACTTGAGCGCTGAAAGACAAGCAAAACCGGTCAACATTAAGGAGGAATGAGTAAAACTGCCATTGTTACCGGCGCAACCCAGGGTATTGGAAAAGCAATAGCACTACGTCTTTTACAAGAAGGGTGGACTGTTATTGTAACTTATGCTTATGACCCTAAGGCCAGCGAAACCTACAACGAATTTTGTGGAATAGCACCTCAAAGGATCTTCCTTTTAGAGGCCGACGCGACAGATTTAACCAGCATCGATCTGATAAATAAATTCTTAGAAGAGAAGAATATTACTATTGATGCGGTGGTACTTAATACAGGAATTACCGACCGGTCCAATTTTGGTTCAATTACTCCCGAAAATTGGAACAAGGTTTTTAATGTAAATGTCCATTACCCTGTTTTCCTTTTGCAGAAAATATTCGAACGGTTAAACCCGAACGGAAGTATCACTTTTACCGGTTCGCTAATGGGAATTTATCCTCATTCACTATCGCTTGCTTATGGGGTTACCAAAGCATCGGTACATGCGCTGGTGAAAAATCTTGTCAAATTTTTTGCTGAAAAGGGTATCCGTGTCAACGGGGTTGCCCCAGGCTTTGTCGATACAGAGTGGCAGAAGAACAAACCCGATGAAATCAGAAACAGTATCAACAGCAAACTTATTGCCGGCCGATTTTGTGCCCCGGAAGAACTTACCGATATTTATATGATGCTCATTAACAACAACTACATGAACGGAGAAATTGTGGTTTGTGATGGAGGATACAATTATAAATGAAACTCAGAGCCGATACCATGGAAATGAAAAATAACAAATCGACAATCACGTTCAAAGACTCATTAAAATCATGGGACACGGAAAATTTGCTTGACCGACATTTTTATCGCCCCATCGGTTTTAAAATTGCGTTATTACTTAAGTCGACCTCTATAACACCCAATGCGGTAACCATTTTTTCAATCTTTGTCGGTGTGGGGGCATGTATCTTGTTTTATCCCGAGAACCTTTTGATCAATATGATTGGTTTTGCCCTTTTGGTATTTGCCAATATTTTAGATTGCGTTGATGGTCAATTATCAAGAATAACAGGTATTAAATCGCAAATAGGAAGGATTTTAGACGGTTTTTGTGGTGATGTTTGGTTCCTGACTTTCTATACGGTCATTACCCTTCGACTTATAAACTTTGAAGGATGGGGATTGTGGACCATTCTTATTGCATTAGCTTCAGCTTTTTCACATTTTATGCAGGCCGGAACTATTGATCTATATAAAACCGTACACCTCCATTTTCTCAAAGGCGGAAAAAATAGTGAATTTGAAACAACAAAATTGATAAAAGCCAACTATCGGTCTTTAACATGGAATGAAAGCCCGGTTGCAAAAACATTCATGAAGTTG
>Ga0209800_10004189_pt1 | contig 10788 bp, 4 predicted proteins | sample Higcelweek8metaG_FD_187174 | JGI IMG/M metagenome (GOLD analysis project Ga0209800, IMG submission 187174) | Freshwater pond sediment microbial communities from the University of Edinburgh, under environmental carbon perturbations - High... | ecosystem: Environmental > Aquatic > Freshwater >... | reverse complement strand
ATCAATTATAGACCATGAACTCCCACCATTATTCGTGTAGCATATTTCCCCATAATCGCCTACTAGAAAGCCGTTATTGGCATCAAGAAAACTGCATGCATAAAAATAGTCGTTATTCCCAGTCTCCAGCATTTGCCAGGTCTCTCCACCATCAACAGTTTTAGCAACGGCACCATAGTCTCCTGCAAGAAAACCAGTATTTTCGTCAGCAAACCAAATGCAATTAAAATTATCTGCAACAATCATATCTATTTCATTCCAAGTTGTGCCACCGTCAATGGTTTTGTAACAATACCCATTGGTACATGAAGCATAACCCACATTAGTCGTTGGAAAACAAATAGCAGTTACATCATCATCTCCATTATATACAGTAGTCCAAGATTCTCCACCATCTGTAGTAATTGCAATTTGTCCATAATAAGCAGTAATAAATCCTTTTTGCTCATCAAGGAACAAAATGTCGGTGAGTTCATCTGTACCAAATGGCGAAACCTGTGATGTCCAATTAAGTCCACCATCAATAGTTTTCACGATTTCGCCATTTATTCCGCAAACCCAACCAGTATTGATATCCGAAAAACTCATCGCAACAGCATAATTGATTCCCGCATTTGATTTAACATCCCAAGTTTGACCTGCATCGTGAGTAAAAAGTAAAAGTGATGCAACCGATAAGGCATATCCCGAATTATCATCAACAAAAACCATGTCAGCAAATGCATCTCCTTGCGGGATAGGGTTCAGCCATTGCCATTGAGCAAAGCTATTGACGGCAAAAATCAAAGCCAATAGAGAAATAAATATTTTCTTCATGAATTACAGTTTTACAATTTTTACAATTCTATTATCACATTTAATAAAATATACTCCTGCAGATTGAGAGGACAAATCGAAACTTACATCTTCTCCAGCAATTCTACTTTCCAATATTCTACCGTCCGAAGAATAAAGTAAATATGTTCCTACATTTTTTTCTGTATTGGAAATAGAAATTAAGCCCGAACATGGATTAGGAAACACTGTAAATCCACCTGCAACATCAGGCGCTGAGTTTGAAGTATTGAGGATATACTCTCCAGTAATTATATAATCATGTCCCCACTCCATAACTAGATCAATAGATTCAGGTGTAAAATAAGATTCAACATCTGAGAACTCAATAGTTACAGACTGAGCTGTTTCCCAGTTGTCTTCGGATGTGATATTCCATCCACTAGCACCCTGAAATCTCCAGTAGGCAATGTCGTTAACTTCGGAAGGAGTGGTATTAACTTGTAGGTAACAATAAGGAATCTCTTTATAACCGATATCCACATTTTCGCGTCTTAATCGAGGATTGCCAATGCCATCAAATACTAAATAATCTTCGAGAATTTCACCAGAATAATATGGTTCATTTGTTCCAGCATCAATACCAGGCCAATCGTTATCAATAGCAGATTCAATGTCTGACCAGTAATAATCAAATTCGATATTCTGCCCACCGTCAATTCCAAAATCAGCATTCCAACTAGCACCACTGCTACCACAATCCTGTATAATACAATTAGAGATAGAAACAATAGCTCCAGTTTCATTATAAATCTGAGGTCCGTTTTCGGCAACTCCATTTATAATTACATTGTTTATCAATTCAAGTTCAGCTTCCGATCCACAGTAAATATTACCTCCTTGTGAACCAGCATCGTTTACATAATTAGATTCAAAATTTGAATTAACAATTAGTGCTCTACCATTAACTTCCATTGCCCCTGCACGCGTATCCGAAGCATTAGAAGCAAAAAGACAATTTACAAACACGGATTCTTCTGAGTCTGTTTCCAAAAGTACCGCTCCAGCATTACCACTATCAGAGCAATTATTTTCTAAAAATCTACATGAATTAAAAATATTTAGACCAGTACCGGTTACATATAAAGCTCCTCCTGATCCATATGCATAGTTTTCGGAAATATTACAATTAGTAAAAGTCGAATTTGAACTTATTATTGCAATACCGCCACCAATGATATCAGCCAAACCTTCGCCAATATAGCAGTCTTCAAATTTTGCACCTGAATAACTTAAATAAACATTAGCACCATAATTACCACAAGAACCACCGTAGATCTCACAGTTTTTGATAATTGGACTTCCTGCATTAACATAAACATTTGCTCCGCAACGAAAATCATAGCTTGCTCCACCTGCCTGTCCATTTCTTATAACAAAGCCGTCAAGCTCTGAACTAGCATCAACAGAACCATCAGCGTAAACAACATGATAAACCCTTTCAGCTCCGAGATTACCCTCAAGAATCGATTTATTAATGGTAAAGTCTCTATCATCTTCCGACAATTCTGTACCATTAAAACCGCCTAGTAATCTTACATTATTTTTAAGCATAAATGTATTAAACCTGTCGCCTGCTCCAAGTCCGTGTGCATTTGAAGGATAATAAATACCATCAGCCACCCAAATGCTAGTATTTTCCTGAGCCACTTGAAGAGCATCTTCTAACGAAGTAAATGCATCAAACCAATTTGAGCCATTATTCGAGCCAGTGACTGCATTAACATCAACATAAATTACACCTTGAAACTCTACTGCACCAACATCAACAGTTGTATTCTGTATTCTTTGTTTTCCATTAAAATCAGTTAATAGCCATTCCGGAACAGAATCGTTTATGCCACCATCAATAATTTGAGACGAAGGATCAATAAAGACATCTGGCCAATACACATTTACAATTCCAGGGTCAGAATCAAAATTTCCAGTGCCCGACAACCAATTATTCTCAACGCAGCAATAATTTACAGCTGGGATTGAAGAACCAAGGTTGATAATTTGAGTATTATGCCCATAAATTATACAATTAGTTAAGCATGGATTACTGTTATTATTTGCAACGCCATCGGCAACAGGAGCAGTATTTTCAAAGATTGTACAATTGATATATCTTGCCGAGCTAGCATTATCATTAACTAAGCCACCTCCCTGAACGATAGCAATATTATTTCTAACAAAAGAATTTATAATAATTGGGTTGCTGGATTGAACTAAGATTCCTCCTCCTGTTCCGGCAGTATTATTATAGACATTACAAGAAATTATTTCTGCATTTGAGGTATTATAAATTAAAACACCTCCGCCATATTGACTAGCGATATTAAAAAAAATCACTGATTCTGTGATAATAGGATTACTATAATCTACGATTGCAATTCCAGCGCCATCAAGTGATTCATTATTATAAATACGACTATCCGATAAAGCCGGGCTAGACCAGTCCGACATTAGAATTCCACCACCGATTTCGGATGAATTATTACTGTGAATATAACAATTTGATAATTCAGCATTCGACTCTCGAATATAAACACCACCACCTCTTATTGCAAAATTATTACGAGCTTCACAATCGAAAAAATATGGATTTACCGAACTTATAAAGATACCACCGCCTCTATGTTTACTATCAGACTCCAAATTTGCATTTCCATCGGCAGCCACAACTCTATGAGCTTGAGCTGTTTCGTCAAGATCCAAATCTGCAGCGCAATAAATTACATGATATGAATTATCAGAATTATCACCAAGAATTCCAATATCTCCAGAAAGAATTGTTTGGCAACAAGACATCCCTCCATCTTCGTAATTACCACCTTCATAAGGATAGCTTCCAACGATTTTGACTTCGTTTTTCATTCGAAATGAATAGGCTCTTGAATCAGCTAGATCCCATTGCCAAGTTGGATAATACACTCCCTCAGTCACTCTTACTTCTATAACGCCCTCGGCATCAATTGCTCCCTGTAAATCTGAAGTGGCATTTACCCAAGATGATCCGTTTCCAGTTCCATCATATCGTACATAAACAATTCCATCATCGTGAACGATTTGTGCAAATAAAGAACAGGCAAACATTGTTAATAGTGTTGCAAATACGAGCTTTCTCATTTAAATTTAATTATGATTAATACTTAACAAAATTACGAGCTTGATTTAAATGCTTAGTCGTTATAATTCCTTATTTTATATCCGTAAAATTCCCTATATTTGAATCATTAAAATAGGTAGATATACATGATAAGAATGGCAATAAAAATATTTGCAAATATTTTCAAGATTAAAACATTCATAATCCTTGTTATCTTCTGTCTTTCTAACGAGTATTTAACTGCCCAATCGGACATCTCTAAATTAACCTCCTTTTGGGAATTGGAAACGGAAAATATAAGCACCGATTCTGCTATAACTTATTATTCAAAAATTTTAAAGGTTTCGGAAAAGGCTAAGTCAAGTTCCGAAATTGTATTCGAGATTAATGCTAGATTAGGAGAACTTTACCGAATTAAAGCCAATTTTTCATCGGCACTTAAATTCGACCTTGAATCTCTAAGAATTGCAGAGAAGAATAACAATATCATTTTGGTTGGCCGAGCAAATAATAATATTGGCACCGATTATTATCGCAATGAAAAGTTTTCCGAAGCCGAAAAATACTTTAAAACTGCTATAAATTGTTTTAAAGATACAGACCAGCAAAATTTACTTGCACAAGCCTATTACAAATTAGGAATGGTATATGATGATCTTGCAAATTCCGAGAATGCTTTGTTATATTACACCAGAGCCTTAAGCATTTTTGAAGCAAATAAAGATTGCTACGGTGCTGCAGATGTTTATAATGGGATTGCATCTGTTTATTATCGCAAAGGTCATCAAGACAGCACAGAAATATTTGCGCTTAAAGCAATGAAGAATTACGAAGACTGTGGCAATCTTGAAACTGTATCGTTTATGTACATGAATTTAGCATCTTTAAAAAACATGCAAAAAAGTCATAAACAAGCATTAGATTATCTTTTTGCAGGACTCAAAATTGCTGATAGCCTAAAACTGTTATCGCAACTTAGACAGGGATATAAAAACCTAAGCGAAACCTACTCTTACCTTGGCGACTATAAAAATGCCTATGACGCACAGCTGCAATACAATAAATACAAGGATTCCATTTTCAACAATGAAAATGTAGAAACTTTTCTCGAGTTAAATACAAAATATGAAACTGAAAAAAAAGTAAGGCAAATTTCTGAGAAACAAGCTGAAATTGATTTACAAGCGGCAAAAATTGAAAAATCTAATCAACAAAAGAATCTGCTGATTCTCATTGCAATATTGGCTGCAATTGTAGTTGTTGTTGTTATTTTCAGATTCAATGAGAAACGGAAGTATGCAAAAATTCTCGACAAAAAAAATCAAGAATTGGAGAAACTGAATTCGGCAAAGGACAAGCTCTTCTCAATTATTTCTCATGATCTATCATCACCTGTTGCCTCGTATTCGCGACTTACTGAGGCATTAATGAATTCGGTTGACAAACTTGGACAAAATGAGCTAAAAGAATATCTAGGAGAATTAAATTCCTCTTCGAAAAACATACAAACGCTATTGGCAAACCTTCTACAATGGTCGCTGCAACAATCTGGTCATTTTACACCGAATCCGCAATCCTTAAACCTTTGCGAAGTCTGTAATTCTGTTATTAAAACTTTATCAGCTATTGCCGACGAAAAAAGTATTAAGATTTCCAATAATTGCGAAAGTGAGACAAATGTTTTTGTTGATAAAAAGATGATAGAAACAACATTGAGAAATATTATTTCAAACGCTATAAAATTCTCGCCCGAAAACTCTGAGGTAGTAATCTCAACACTGATACAATCGAACTGGGCAACAATTAAAATTTCGGATTCTGGCCCAGGGTTAGAAGAGGAAGAAATTAGGAAACTGTTTATCCCAGGTGAAGATTTAACACGTATTGGAGGCAAAAACAAAAATAAAGGAACTGGTCTGGGACTAATTTTGGCAGGCGAATTTGTAAGAATGAATAATGGAGAAATATTTGCTGAACAAAATCTAGGTAAATCTGGTCTAACAATTATTATTAAACTAAAAACATCATGATAAAACTAGCCATAGTTGATGATCACAAAATTTTGCGCGATGGAATAAAAATTTCATTAATAGGCAACCAAGACATTGTGCTAGTGCTAGAATGTGCATCCTCCGAAGACCTGCTTCAACAATACCAGAAATACAATCCTGATGTTTTTGTTCTCGATATGAATCTACCTGGAATTGAAGGCGACGAACTAACAAAAATACTTATTGAAGACAACCCACAATCAAAAATAATTATTCTTTCTGCACTTATCGATGAAGGGTCTGTAATGAAAGCCATTAAAGCGGGAGCAAGAGGATATCTGTCCAAAGACGCAGGAACTGAAGAATTATTTACTGCGATAAAATCAGTATTTAATGGCGAAGAATACTTTGGTGGGCAGATTTCTAAAATCGTGTTTAAGAGCTATACCAAGCTATTTAATCCTGACAAACAATCCTCAGCAAGCCCCATATTATCAGACCGCGAAACTGAGATACTTAAATGTTTTGCAGATGGACTAACCTACAAAGAAACTGCCGACAAGCTTTTCATCAGTCCACGCACAGTAGAAACACACAAAAATAGCATTATGAGCAAACTCGGCTTAAAAACTCTGGCTGATTTGATTAAGTGGGCGATAAAAAATGGAGTGATTGAATTATAAAAAATTACCCAAACAAATAATTGAATGGGTAATTTTATTGGAAAAATAATTTATCGGAAATAATGGATTTGTTATCTGATTACAATCTTACAAACATCGTTAAAATCTCCATTCATCAAATGCAAACTATAAATACCAGGAGCTAAGTCAGAAAAATCAAAGTCTTCGCTATACTTTGAACTAACTTCAATTTGAGAAGAATACACAATTTGACCTTGAACATTTACCAATTGTATTTGCATACTTTGATCTAAATCTGAGTTAATTTCGAGATTAAAGATTCCATTGTTAGGATTTGGATAAACAGAAACTTTTGCATTTTTATTAAAGTTGCTAATGTCTGAATAAATAAAGTTGATTGAATTTGAAACCTCATAGCAGCTATTTTCATCTGTTACAGCGCAAAAGTAAGTTCCATCAGCAAGAGGAGTTAAAGTTTGGTTTGTTTCACCAGCAAGCATACCTAGACTTTGCTCATACCATTGATTTCCTATTGCTGCACTGGAAGTTAAAGTGCCCCAATTTTGTGTGATTACAACCTCTAATGGAACATTTACTATAACATCCATAAGATCACTTTGAACACAACCTCTAGAATCGGTAACTGTTACAGTATAAGTTGCAGAACTTGATGGATATATAATAATTGCAGGAAAATCAAGGGTATTTTCACCTGTACTCCAGGTGTAATTTGTAATTATATTTTCACCAGGCAGATTTAATGTCCACGAATATAAAGTCCCATTGTCGCCAGGTAAGTTATCTACAACTTTAAGATACCATGTTCCCTGAGCTGAACCTGTAAGATTTGAGAAAGGTTGCTCTGGCAAATACGAACTTGTAAATGGTGCATAACCATTACTAATAGGATTTGTTGCACTCATAGTAAATTCTGTATTAACAAGGTTATCACCATCAAACCCTTCATTCTGGAACAAAACTAGTGATGAACCATCTGGAGCTATTAAGCTAATTTCTAAATCACCAACAAATGGATGACTAAGGGAGTTTATTTTAACTGAAAGTAATTCCGAAGCCAAAAAGTATGATTCTTCAATGGTTATTGGCGAGAGTATTCCTGTTAAACTCGGTTCAGGAATTGCCATTGGAGTATCATTTGTTGAAGAAACTACAAGAGGAATTGTTTGATCAGCTGCGGCATAAGCTGTCAAGGTCAAGTCATAACCTATACACACCTCATCAAAACCAGTAATATCAACTGTTGGCGCTGGATAAATAGAAACATTAAAATCACCTGTACCTTCGCAACCATTTGCATCAAGAGCAACAACAGTGTATGATGCATTACTTGATGGACTTGGGGTAATCTCATTAACATCTACTCCATTTGCACCGTTACTCCATGTATAATTTACTATTGAATTAAAATTCGGAAGTTTTAAGGTCCAACCAAGAAGTGTTCCTGTTTCGCCAGCACTGTTATCAACAACTTTCAATGTCCAAGTTCCTTGTGCACCACCTGTTAAAGAAGAAATATTATCTATAGGTAAAAACTGACCTGTAAATGGGGCTGTTCCATATTCAGCAAAATTCAATGCAGATGCTGTGAATTCTGTTTCATAATAATCATCTCCTGCTCCACCAATATTAAATGCAAGAGTAATATACGAACCATTAGGCGCTGTAAGGAATAATCTCAAATCTGAGACATTAGGATGAGAAATCGAATTTATTGTTACAGATAATAACTCATTTGCCATTGCTCCAGAATATGGAACTACTATTTGAGAGTTGACTCCTGTAGGGATATCATCGGGTATTGGATCTGGATTTGTGTTACTCACTTCTAAATCTCCAATACCAGTAGATCCATAAGCAATTACATTTGCAGTTATAACCGCATTGCTATTTTCGCAAATATTTGCAGTACCACTTACTGTAACATCAGGCGATTGCATTACAGTGTAATCAAATTGAGCAGATGCAATATCTCCATTTGAATCAGTTACGGTTACATAAACTGATGAACCTCCAGTTGGAATTATATTAATTTGTGATAGTTCTGATCCACTCTCACCTGTGCTCCATGAATAATTTGTTATTGAATTTTCCCCAGGAATGTTTAAGGACCAACTATCAAGTGTACCAGCCGCACCAGTATATTCATCAATTACTTTTAATGTCCAAATTCCTTGTGCACTGCCTGTTAACGTATAAAACGACTGAGATGGGTTATATTCGCCTGTAAATGGAGCTGTTCCTGTATTAATATTTAGTACTGCTCCCATTTTAAAGGTTGTACCAATAAAATTATCTCCATCCATTCCCACATAACTTGCTAAAGTTACTTCAGAACCATTAGGTGCGATAAGAACAAGCATCAAATCATTAACCCATTCATGTGTAAGTGAATTTATTGTAATCGAATTTATTTCAGATGCTAAAGCAGCAGAATTTACAATTTCAATAGTAGAAACTACACCTGATAAGAAACCATCAGGAATTGGAAAAACAGTGTTATTTGTTTGATAATTGCTACCTCTGTAGGCAATAGCCGTTGCTTCAATATCAACTGGCATATATTGACAAAGCGAATTATTACCTATGATATCAACTACACAAAATGCAGTATTCTTTTCGATTTTAATATTATCAATCAATCCAACTGCACCTTCGATATGAGTAAAAATCATGTTCCAATTGTTAGGATTTGTATAATCTGAACTTCCAGAAGCATTGACACTTACATTACTAGCAATGATTCTGGTTATTCCAGTTACTAGATCTTCTTCAGTAATTTGCATTTTTCCACCAGAAATCAAATCAGTAATTGTCATTGTTATATGCACCCAATTTCCTGTATAAGTTGTAGGAACCTGAATTATTTGACCAAAAGGAAGAGATACACTAACATCAGTAGAGGTAGAACTGTAAATAATACTCATTTCATTTAAATCAGATGATGTTATTTTGCCATCCATATTTGCATCATAACCAATACCTACTTTTGTTCCCCATACTGCTGGTGCAAAATCAAAACTTATTTCATAGCTATCCATTTGATTAGAAAATGCCCCTGCAGGAAGAGCGTGACTAGCATCTGCACCATAACCTGAACCAGAAATACCATAGTAAAGGGATTTTGAATCTCCGTTAATTCCGGTATTCGCCATAATTTGCATATCTCCAGAAGCCACTGTAGGATATTGTGTTGTAACCCAACCTGCTTGACCGCTCAAATTCCCTGGTGTTAAACTCTCAAAATCATACAATATTGTTTGAGCTTTTAGCATTCCAAAACTCAAAATCAAAACCATAAAAGCCAAATAAATCTTTCTCATTTTAAACAAATTAGTAAGTAATAAATAAAATGGAAAGATATATATATAAAGCTAGTATTTCACTAATATTTAATTTGTTTTTCAAAATAAATATTAGTGAAATACTTTTGTAATAATTGTGGTGAAAAACTAAACAGATTTAAAATCTAAGCGTAACTCCACCCATAAAATTAATCCCTGCCTGTGGATAATAATATGCCCAAGTTTTTTCGGAACCTTGTTCGTACCAGTTTCCGCCGTATGCATTGTTAGAATATTCCAGATTGAAAATATTATTCACCATAAATTTCAAACCAATTTCACGGATTAGCTTGGTTTCAATCGTGTAATCTAGTTGCAAGTTATTCACAAAATAAGCATCAAGTTTTCTGTCAGTCGATGATGTATTGTCAAAATACTGTTCGCCTACATATTTTGCAATCCAGCTTACCGAAAAGCCGCCAAAAGGTTTGTAAGTTACAATCCCTGACGAAATTAAATTTGGCGAATATGCAATATCAGTTTCGCCTAATTCAAAAGACTCATAAGCTTCGTTCCATTCATCATCATAAGTATATGACCAAGCTGTAAAGTTTTTAATTTTATTTTGACTTAATGTTAGATTTGCATCAATGCTGAGTTTGCTAATTGGCTTCACTCCTGCCGAAATTTCTATTCCAGCACGGTACGATTCTGCCACATTTGTCATAATATCGTAACCAACACTTGACTTTTCGCCAGTTGGCACAAGCTGATTTGTGTAATCCATATAGTACAAGTTTGCAGATGCGGAGAATTTCTGCGAACAGTAGGAATAACCTGCTTCATAATCATATAGTGTTTCAGGTAGCGGAGTTTTAGTAATATCACCAGCAGCGTCTTTAAAGTTTGTTCTTGTTGGTTCTCGG
>Ga0209800_10004188_pt1 | contig 10792 bp, 7 predicted proteins | sample Higcelweek8metaG_FD_187174 | JGI IMG/M metagenome (GOLD analysis project Ga0209800, IMG submission 187174) | Freshwater pond sediment microbial communities from the University of Edinburgh, under environmental carbon perturbations - High... | ecosystem: Environmental > Aquatic > Freshwater >... | reverse complement strand
GGGGTTATAAACAATTTTGGTTCACCGGCATCATTTACTGATCTTAACTCATTAGCCAATTCACAGATAAATATGATGTGCGTTAAAAATGGTATAACACAAATAGTGGGGAATTTTTCAGCACAACAGGCCAATGACCAATTGAGATTCCTCAGTGTGGTGTTCTTAACCATTTGGCTTAAAAGGACATTAAAACCAACACTGGAACAATATCTGGAAGAACCCAACGACCCCATCACCTTCAAAAAGATATACTACCATTTGAAACAGCAATTGGATAAGTTAACCTCTCCTGATTATAGGGCAGTATACAAATACGAATACTATGGTGATCAGGATGCAGATACCATAGATGATCTGCAAATAAACCTCAAGACAGATGTTCAACAGGGTAGGTATAAAATAAACCTTAAAATATGGCCTATACCATCAATGCAGGAACTTACTTTTAACCTCATGTTGGTTCAGGGTGAAGGGGTTTATATTTCTTAATTGATAACCTATAATAATATAAAGATATGGCTAATTTTAGTAACCCGAGAAAGAAGTTTAATTTCTCAATACAAATTACCCCAGACCCCATAAACCCTTTTCTTTTTCAGAAGGTGACTGTTCCTGATGCAGAAATAAATCAGGATAAACATGGGGATAGTAACCATGATATTAAGACGGCAGGCAGGGTTGATTATGGCAATATAGTAGCTGAGAAATTACTTACCGCAAGTAGTGGAGATAACTATATGTGGTCATGGTTTGATACCTGCCAGAGTTCTATGATTGGTGGAGGATCAGTTCCTGATATCTACAAAAAGACCATTATCATTACGGAGTTTGCCGAAAATGGTGTTACAGTTTTAAATACTTGGCAGGCTTTTGGAGTTTGGCCATGCAAACTCAGTGGTATGGAATTCAATAGAACTAGTTCAGAAAATTCTGTCGAGACAATAGAGTTTTCTGTGGATAAACTTTCCAGGATTTGATTATACACGTTCCTGTTTATTGAAGGGGGGATCGATAGATCCCTCTTTTGCTAGAATGGGTTATATGTATAACCTAATTAATACTATTTAAAATAAAATCATGAAAGACCCTGCTAAATTACATGAACTTTTTGGAGAAACGGTTTCATTAATAACCCCTTCTGGGTTTAAAATTGTTATTCGCCAACAGACTGGGGATGATGATGATATTTTGTCAAATGCCATATCAACCAATGATGGTACTTCAGTAAATAAGTTTATTACAAGCATAGTAGTTGATTCTGACATTGTACCACTAGGTAAACTTATAGAATCTGATACCATCAAAATGAAATTATGTGATAAATATTATATCTTACTTGCTAGTAGGATATTTTCATTGGGTCAGATTATGAAGTTTGAATTCAAATGGGATGATTTACCAGCTCCTATATCATACGAAGAGGACCTTTCAAAATATATCTGGGATTATAATGATAAGGATTTTCCATTAACCCCTGATGATCCAAAATACTTTGAGTATCGTATTAAACCCCACCTTTTCCAAAAAGATGAATTAAGGGAATTTACTATAAGTTCTGGTAAACAATTAAGGTACCGTTTTTCTAATGGTGATAGTGAATTATACATGCTTAAATTACCCATAGAATCCAGAAGTAAAAATAAGGAATTATTATCAAGAGACCTTCATTTAAAACTTAATGATAAATGGGTTAAAGTAGAAAACTTTAAGAGTTTTACTTCTACTGAGATGTTAGAAATAAGGAATGTTATTTATGAAGAAGATCCTGACCTGGAATTATTTACAGAATTAGAACACCCAGTTAACCACAACAAGATTCAATACCCTATAATAGCTACTACCGATTTTTTCTTTCCACGAGAAATATAGAAACGGAATACTTTTATATTTCTCAGAATAAATTATCCTTATCATTTAGTGAATGGAGGAGTTTACCCGTAAAAAGAAGAAAGAAATTTCTCGACCTTTGTGATGAATATCAAGATTATTTAAAAAGTCAAATACCCAAGAAATAATGCAAGGCGGTTCCACTTTAGGTATTGGTATTACCATGTTTTTAAGGGATCAGTTTTCTGGCCCTGCAGCCAAGATTACTAATGCAGCTAAAACTGCTAAGAAATCTGTAGATGAACTATTTAATGAACAACTACAATACACCAGAAATCTTTCTGGTGGTTTAGCGATGGCTGGTGCTGGTATGGTCATTGGTTTAAGTAGAGCTGTTAAAGAAGGTGCTAAATTTGGTTATGAAATGGCTTTCTTAAAGAATGTAACTGCGGCTTCAAACAGAGAAACTAAAACCTTAGTTAATACAGCGCAATCATTAGGTAAGCAATATATGTTCTCATCTGCTGAAGTAACCGAGGGTATGAAAGAGATGGGTAAAGCTGGTATGACAGTTCAGGAAACTATTGCAAATATACAAGCTGCTATTCAATTGGCTGGTTCTACTTATTCCGAATTAGGAGGTAAGGGAGGAGCTGCCGATATTATGGTTAGTGTAATGAAGCAATGGTCTCTTGGGTTTGAAAAGTCAGCAGCTGTTGCAGATTTACTTTCCTATGCTGTTAACGCATCTACTGTAGATGTGGCTGACTTGGCTGAGGCATTAAAATATGCTGGTTCTACTGCTAAGGATACAGGAGTTACTTTGGATGAAACTACTGCTATGATTATGGCTTTAGGAAATGCCGGTATGAAGGGTTCAATGGCGGGTGTTGCAGTCGAGAATGCCCTTAGGTATATGGGTAGAGCCATGGGTAAATATGGGACTGGTCAACAGAGACAAGCTCTTCAAGAAATAGGTATGTCATTACAAGATGTGCAAGATCAGGCCGGTAATATGAGACCTATGGTAGATGTATTTACCAATTTAGGAAATGCCATAGATAAATCATTTGGCCCGGGTATGGGTTTGGCTAAACAAGATGTATTAAATGCCATTTTTGGAGTAAGGGGTAAGAGGTCAGCTTCTTTATTATTAAGAAATTTAAAGGAATTCAAATCGTTTGTTTCAGATATAAATACTAAGGCTCCTGGTAATGCAGCTAAGGTAACAGCAGATATGATGGATACTCTACATGGTAGAATTCTTCAGGTTGGTCATACTTGGCAGGTGGTAAGGGATAACTTTGCAACAGCCATGGGCCCAATTCTAAAACCATTCTTAGGATTAGTTAAGGTTATAGGGGATGTTTTAGGTAAACTTTTAAAAATACCAATACTAGGTAATGCCCTTGCTGGTGCGGTATTTGGGTTTATAGTCATAAAAACTGTATCATTTGCTTTTAAAGCCATACTTTCTGGGATATTATTAATTACTAGACAGATGGATGGAGCTATGACATTATTTACAACTAAATCCATTTTGGGTTGGAATAGGATGACTAATGCTGCTAGGGCTTATTCTACTCAAGCTGGCTATAGTAGTATAGCTGCAACTTTGGCAGGTAGCAGAAGATCAACTGTTGGGGTAAATGCAGCAGGTAAATTTTATGAGAAGTCTACCGGTAAATTTGTTTCTCAGGCTGCTGCTAAAAAAGCCGCTGGTATGATGGGTGGTGGTATATTAGCTGGTGTTGCAGGTAAAGCCGTAGCGGGCAAAGTTGGGGGTAGTATAGCTGCTGGTATGTTAGGTAAGGTAGTTGGTTTCTTGGGTGGTCCCTTAGGTATAGCCTTAAGTTTTATTATCCCTGGTTTACTTAGTATGTTATTTGGGGCTATAAATAAAAACAGAAGCGCAACAGAGGCTAATACAAATGCTCTTGGTGAAAATGGTGGTGATATGCTATCTGGTCATAGTTCTGCAGGGGGGTATATGGCGGCTGTGGAATTTCTTAACTCTAATCAACCTCAAATAGAAACTCTTAGAGCTATGGGAGCTACAAAGATTAATGAGGGACAATTAGGCGATAATTTTATAAAGTCTTTATCTGACCAATTATCTAAGATAACCACTACTGGTACAGCTCCGGTTAATATAACAATTAATTTAGATGGGCGCCCATTCCAGAAGATTGCTTTGGATTTAATTAAAAAACAACAGCTTATAACAGAAATAAGGTAATGGCTACAATACCCGCTATAGATAAGGTTTTAAGTGAGATTACAAGGTGGTCACCAAGTTCTGCTCAAGCTCAGCAGATACAGTGGTCTTTAGATGCTCGTAGAATAATTATTCTAGGTAATAGGATAGTAAATAAAGCCTATTTTAATAACGCTCCAGATAGCGTAGACCATTTTGTGGTTGAAAGGGAAGAATTATCTTCTAAAAGGAATGGTATTTTAAATAACAACCCGAATACCACTAATCACAGTAAATTTATACATAATCCACAACTATCCTCTACTGAGGATTACGTAGCTATTATAGATATAGATAGGGCTGGTGTTAATAATGGGTATTCTGTTATAAAATTACCTTTTATACCCAGGGAATTGGAATATAATATAGAATCAGCATTTGCCTCAATAAAGCCAATAGGTAGGAATAATCCAAAATACCATTATACAGGTTCTGAAGATAGGTTAGAGTTTGAGATAGATTGGCATTCTTTTGACCAAAGCAGACTTGATGTTATATCCAATTGTAGGAAAATAGAAGCTTTAGCAAAAGGGGATGGTTATAGTAAAACTCCCCATAGGGTAATGATTCAGTGGGGTACTGATAATGTATTATTTAAAGACCATATCTTTATAGTAGCACAAGCTTCATATAAACTGGTACAATTTAATAAGGCCCAATTAAACTCTACAACTGGTCAGTTAGAACGTACTGCTATGTTACCAGTCCAGGCATATCAAAGGGTAGTTTTACAGCGCATTACTAGCACTAATTTAACTACTAAAGAAATAGAATATGTAGCACCAAGTAATAATTTACTAGCACCATGATAACCGAGGGATTATATGATCGTGGGTATCTAATAGAGTTTGAAGAGGGAGATATATCTCTTCAGAGAACGTTCTTGTATTACCCTAAATCTGTATATGATAAGTATCATGTGGTAACAGAAGGGGATACTTTACTAACCATAGCTCAGAAGTATTATAATAACCAGGCTTCTTGGTTTGTTATAGCTGATGTTAATTCAGAACTAATAGATGATATTTTTGAATTAGTAGTAGGTACATCATTGGTTATACCAGACCTAAATATATTATTCTCAGCTTATGAGTAATCTTTCGGATGGTATAAAATCACCAGTTATCTATTTATATGATCAAATGGGTAACCCTTTAGCTAATTCTTTAGATGTAGGAGAATTAGGTATAGTGGAATTTACCTATGAGTATGATGATGAGGAAGAAGATAAATGTAGTATAAAAATACAGGCATCTTCATATCAATACATTGATGGCCTTGATATTCAAAGGAATGATGTTTTAAAGATTAGATGGGGATATATGGGTGGACCACTTAGTCCTGTAGTGGGTGTAGCTGTAAGAGATATAAAAAGTAAATATGGGCCAAATATAATATATACTGAGTATCAGTGTAGTGATTTATCTACATATCTTAAATTAACACGGGAAGATGTAGAGGCTGAACTCTCTTTAATAGATTACATTAAAGGCAATTGCTCTAGTATAGTTAACGTGGTTATTCAAAGTGGCACCGATATACTTTATAAACAAAGTATCCAAAAACAGGAGGAAAATGCCCCTATTTATTTAATACCAGAAAAGGAAGAATTAGAAGTTGTATTTAATCCCATATTTAGGATGGGTACTAATAGTCAGATTCATGAAGCTGAAAATGACATGAGGACTAATCTTGGGTTACCAATTACTTTCCCTTTACCTAGTGGAACTAATGAACCTGGTTATTGGTATTGCCGACCTGAGAATGAAGTTAGGAAATACTTCGAAACACCACGAAATTTAAGTGGTGCTAATAAATCTCCATATACCTTAATAGCAGAATATCTAAATGAATGCCCTTATGGCCCATGGTTTATTACAGGCAGAGGTAATACCTTACTTATACATAATAGGAATTTAGGTAATGGTATATTTAGAACCTATCATTATGGACAAGAGCCAGGTTCATTGATGGATTTTTCTGCAGAAACAAAGTATGATAGTTTTGAAAAACAAAATATTTCTGGAGCTGGTTTGGACCCAATAACTAAAGCCGCTATATATCTCGAGGAATATATAGATATACTATCAAAGGCTAGAGATATCAAAACCATTATAGATGATAGAACAATTACCCAAATACAAAAGAAACAAGAGATTTCGGATTGGGTAGCTTTAAGAAGAGGTGCTTATCAAAGGTATAAGATAGCTAGAATAAGATATGGTCTTCATAGAGAACTTAACCCATTTGAGAAATATTTACCGGATAGCAATACTCCGGTACCTGGTTCTAATGTTGTGAATATTAATAAAGCAATAGGTTCAAGGATGGGAGAATATGCCTTAGCCCCAATACCAGACCCTATAAAACCGGGTAATATATTGCCAGGTTATATAGGAGCTATGAATGTATATATTCAACCGGTCGATGATTTAGTTGATCTTAGGATAATAGCTGATAATCAGTTAAGGAGATTGCAAATGGATAAGGAGGAAGCTACTATGATAATAGAGGGTGATCCTTATTTAATGTCAGAACAGGTAGTAGCTGTAGATGGTATACAAAAAAACCATATAGGTAAGTATTATATTAAGACTTGTGAACATCAATTAACTGAACAGGGCTATAAGGTAACATTGAATTGTTTAAAGGTTAGGGATGAAGCAATTATAAAGTCTTATAAGACAGAGACCAATTCTACTTTAACAGAATATGGAGAAGCCCAGGAAGAACTTATAAATAACTATTATAAACAGGAAAACATCTTTAATAATTGGGATATAGAAATGTGGTTTGAAACAATAACACAAGGGGCTCAACTAGGTGGACCTTTATCTCAATCACCACAGGCTATATCTTATGGTAGGTTTAATCTAAATGATTTATTAAATGATCCTACTATAAACAATGACCAGATAATTGCTGAAATATGGCAATATGTAAATACACCTGGGGTATCCATTTCTTATAAGAAAAATCCAGCTAATAGCCCAGAATCAAGATGACTTTACAGGAATTTGCAAAGGCCTTATTAAGGCAGGGTTTAGAAGCTATAGGTAAATACTATTCTGTTTATCGAGGGTATGTCATTGATAATATAGACCCTGAGGATATGGGTAGAATACAGGTTAGGTTACCTGAAATAAGTAGGGATAAGCCACTTATAAAATGGGCCTATCCAAGGGGGGTATTTTCTGGTAACGGCTATGGTCTTCAGATTTTACCTATGAAAGGGGATATAGTCTGGGTAGAGTTTCAACAAGGTAATTCTAGATTTCCAGTATGGTCTCATTCCCATTTTACTACCGGAGAAAAACCAAGTGAATTTATTTCTCCTCAGATTTATGGGTTTAAAACTCCTAAGGGGCAACTAATAATTATTGATGATCGTGATGATATAGAACAGATAATTATTAATCATGGATTAAATCAGGGGTTAGTTAAGGTTATAGAATTAACTGATAGATTAAATGTTATAGAGGATAAGATAAATGATCATTTAGATCACTATAAGTCTCATATTCATATTGACCCACTTTCTGGTTATACTGGGGTACCCATGGTAGTAGGAGCTAGTCCAGATATGACAAAGGTAATTCCAGAAGATGTTGATAATACAGAACAAACTTATATTGAAAACACAAAAGTATTACACTAATGGCAGGTTATGAGTTAGATCATTTGGTAGATGCTCTCGTAGTTAGTATGGTGGATAATTCTCCATACGAATCATTGTCTTTTAACAATGAGTCAATGCCAGCTTTAATGAGGTCTGCTATGGAGGATGCTATGTTAAGGATAGCTACTCCAATTCATCAACACATAGTGTCATGGTGGAATGAAGAGGGGGGTGGTATATTTCCAGATGAGATGGTTAAGATGACCATTGATGACCCTATTTCAGGCTATTTAGCAGATAAGATAGATGATGTTACTATTAAATATGATTTAGGTACTAATCAGCTATATGTGGCTGAGGTTCCTTTAGCAACTAATTTGATCGTTGGTGGGGTAAGAGTAGGTAATAACCCCTCTTCTATATTATATATGAATGATGGTGAGATTATGGCTAGAGTACAAACTAGCCCTCTTCTCAGTACGTCCGATATAGAAGTACCATCATCTAGGGCAGTTAAATTATATGTTGATGCTTCTATACAGGCTATTAGTGCAGGTGGTTCTTTGGGGGATATGCTTCGTAGTACTTATGATACCGACTTGGATGGTATAGTGGATAATGCAGAGAGGTTAAATAATCAACTCCCAGTTTATTACCTTAATTGGACAAATTTTACAAATACCCCCACTACTATTGCTGGTTATGGTATTACAAATGCCTATACCAAAACAGAGGTAGATGCCCTGACTTGGGATTATAATACAGACCTTATAAATTTGCCTTCTTCTTTACCACCAATAGACCACAATCTAGTATCCGGTTATCATGCCATGACTGGTCTTACACCTGGTTATTTCTTAAAGGCAATAACATCATCATCATTTGATTTTGCTGTCCATGGTTTAACTTATACTGATGTTGGAGCTGAGGCTGCCCTGGGTAATCCAGCTAGTGATGGGTATATCCTGTCTTCTACTGCCGCTGGAGTAAGATCATGGGTGACACCATATACTTTGCCGACTACAGTGGTGGATGCTAGTGGCACTCCAGTATCAGGGCAAGTATCTATTTTTATTGATGCAAACACAATAACAGGGTATGCTGGGTTAACCTATAATAACTCTACTGGAGTTTTAGGGGTAGATCATATAATGGAAGCTACTACTTCTCATGGAATAATCGTAGATACCATTCTGATATTACCTGTATCAACAACAAGTTTAGCAAGTTTAAGAATACCGCATGGTTCTGCTCCAACAACACCTACTAATGGTGATATTTGGTCAACCACTACTAGCTTATTTATAAGGGTAAATGGTACTACTATTGATTTAGCTGCTAGTGGATCTACTTATACATTTCAATACTCTATAGCTGAATCTGGAGGTAATGTTAATCTGGTTAATGATACCTCTACACCAGGTAATAGTAAATTATATGGTACCAATAGTTCTGGTGTACGTGGATGGTATGATATACCTACTGCTGGTACCCCTACTGCTCATGCTACTACTCACCAGGATGGTGGTTCAGATGAAATATCTGTAACTGGGTTAGCGGGGGTATTAGCCGATGCTCAAACCCCTATTAATCATGGCTTAGTATCTTCTTATCATACTGCTTCAGGTTTAACTACTGGATATTTTTTAAAAGCCACAGGAGCTACCACGTTTGCATTTGGAGTACATGGCCTTACATATACCGATGTGGGAGCTGCTTCTTCTAGCCATGATCATAGTACTGTATATGAACCACTAATAACTAAAACTACTGGGTATGCCTATTATACAGGTTCTGCTTGGTCCTTCCTTAATGAATCTTATTCTTTAACTACTCATAATCATAGTGCTACCTATGAACCCTTAATAACTAAGGCCACAGGATATGCAACTTGGAATGGTTCTGCTTGGTCTTTCCTTAATGAAGCTTATTCTCTAAGTTCTCATAACCATGATATCAGTTATATTTCTATTGTTGCTACTCCTACTACAGGCAATTTCCCAACTTTAACAGCTGGTGGGGAATTACAGAATAGTACTTATAATTCTTCTAGTTTTGCAACAGCAGGACATAACCATTCAGGGGTATATCAACCCCTACATGCTAACCTTACTTCATTAGCTGGATTAATTTATAGCTCATTGGCTTTTATTAAGATGTCAGCTTCTGGTACATTTACGTTAGATACAAATACTTATTCAGTATCAAGTCATAGCCATTCTGGAACTTATGAACCCATTATAACTAAGACTCAAGGTTATGCTTACTATACTGGATCAGCTTGGTCCTTCCTTAATGAATCTTATTCTTTAACTACTCATAACCATGATAGTTCTTACATATCTATAATCTCAACACCTACTTCTGGGAACTTTCCTATTATGACTTCTGGTGGAGAATTACAAACAAGCAGTTATTCCTATTCCAGTTTTTCATTATCTAGCCATGATCATAGTGGGGTATATCAACCCCTACATGCTAACCTTACTTCATTAGCTGGATTAACTTATAGCTCATTGGCTTTTATTAAGATGTCAGCTTCTGGTACATTTACGTTAGATACAAATACTTATTCATTAAGTTCCCATGACCATGATAGTAGTTATATTTCTATAATATCTACCCCTAATTCTGGTAATTTCCCTACTATGACCTCAGGTGGAGAGTTACAAACCAGTAGTTATTCATATAGTAGCTTTGCCACTTCTGGACATAATCATGATGCTTCTTATCAACCATTGCATTCTAATCTTACTTCAGTATCCGGGTTATCCTATGTAAGCCTATCTTTTGTTAAGATGTCTGCTACTGGGGTATTTAGCCTAGATACAAATAGTTATTCATTAAGTTCTCATAGCCATAGTGCTACTTATGAGCCTTTAATATCTAAGACAACTGGGTATGCCTATTATACTGGAACAGCCTGGTCTTTTTTAAATGAGACTTATTCATTGACCACCCATAATCATAGTGGGATTTATGCAACAGTAATACATAATTTTATAGATACCACCAATCATCCTGTATCTGGGTTAACTACTGGCCATTTCTTAAAAGCTACCGGCGCCACTACTTATGCTTTTGCT
>Ga0209800_10004186_pt1 | contig 10800 bp, 7 predicted proteins | sample Higcelweek8metaG_FD_187174 | JGI IMG/M metagenome (GOLD analysis project Ga0209800, IMG submission 187174) | Freshwater pond sediment microbial communities from the University of Edinburgh, under environmental carbon perturbations - High... | ecosystem: Environmental > Aquatic > Freshwater >... | reverse complement strand
CCCGATTACCCTCAGAGAAAATGCGCTGGTCGAAGATGCTCTCAACATCATGCGGGAGCATAAAATCGGGGGTATTCCTATCGTTAACAGCGATGGAATACTTGTAGGTATTATCACAAACCGCGATCTTCGCTTTGAGAGGAACCCACTCAGGCCGCTTACCGAAATAATGACCAGTGAGAACCTTGTAACCACCAAACCCCTCACTACACTCGAAGAAGCCTCTGACATACTGCAGGAACATAAAATCGAAAAACTTCCCGTTGTTGATGCAAATTACAAACTTGTTGGACTTATTACCTACAAGGATATCATTAAAATAAAAGCCCGTCCGAATGCCTGTAAAGATGAACTGGGCCGATTAAGAGTTGCCGCCGGTGTTGGTGTTACTTCCGATGTGCTCGAACGTGTTACCGAACTGGTAAAAAACGGCGTTGATGCTATTGTAATCGATACAGCTCACGGCCATTCGAAAGGTGTTATTGATACAACATTACTGGTTAAAAAACACTTCCCCGATCTCCAGGTAGTAGTTGGTAATATTGCTACAGCCGAAGCTGCACGTGCCCTTGCTAATGCAGGTGCCGATGCGGTTAAAGTGGGAATAGGACCAGGTTCCATTTGTACAACCCGCGTTATTGCAGGTATTGGAATCCCTCAGTTGTCAGCAATTTATTCAGTGGCCAAGGAATTGCGTGGTTCCGGAATCCCTGTTATAGCCGATGGAGGCATCCGATATACAGGCGATATTGTAAAAGCTATTGCTGCCGGAGCATACAGTATCATGGCTGGATCGCTTTTCGCAGGTGTTGAAGAGTCGCCGGGAGAAACTATTATTTACGAAGGCCGGAAATTCAAATCATACCGGGGAATGGGTTCAATCGAAGCCATGCAGAAAGGTTCAAAAGACCGCTATTTCCAGGATGCGGAAGACGATATCAGCAAATTGGTGCCCGAAGGTATTGTTGGCCGCGTTCCCTACAAAGGATCACTTTCCGAAATAATTCATCAGATGGTAGGCGGTTTGCGTGCCGGAATGGGTTATACTGGCGCAGCCAATATCGAAAGCCTTCAGAGAGCTAAATTTATAAAAATCACAGCTTCGGGAGTAGTCGAAAGTCATCCGCACGATATTACCATTACCCGCGAAGCGCCTAATTATAGCCGGTAGATTTAGTGAAAAGTGAATAGTGAATAGTGAATAGTGAATAGTGAAAAGTGAATAGTTGTTAGGAGAAAGTTAATAGAGAATGTAACTTACTGGATACCAAATCGCTGATCTCTGAAAGCCCATTTTTCATTTCGTACAAGCCGTTACTTAAAACTTCTCAAATCGCAGATAACAAATAACCAATAACCGATAAACAATTAACAATAACCACTAACCATTAACCACCCAACCCCCTGAAGTTAATTCCTCAGACGATAATAAAACATCAGACAACTATGAAACGGAAACTTTTAAACGCTTCACTCACATTTTTAATAGGCATTATTTCATTATCAGCTTTTAGTCAGGGCACCGACCCTGTATTGCTGCAGGTTGCCAACGAAAAAGTAACAAAAAATGAGTTTGTCAAGGTTTTTGAAAAAAACAATATCAAAGGAGAAAAGCCTGATAATAAGGCAATTGAAGAGTATCTCGATTTGTATATCAATTTCCGCTTAAAGGTTACCGAGGCTAAAAACCTTGGGATGGATACCATTAAATCGTTCCGCGACGAACTTGCCGGGTACCGCAAGCAATTGGCACAGCCTTATCTTGCTGACAACGAGGCAAATGAAAAGCTTTTGAAAGAGGCTTACGACCGTAAACGTTTTGATATCCGTGCAAGTCATATCCTTGTCCGTGTCGATAAAATGGCTTCTGCCGCCGATACACTGGTAGCCTGGAATAAAATAATGCAGATTCGTAAGCGGATCGTAAAAGGGGAAGATTTTGGTAAAGTTGCAGCTGATGCATCCGAAGATCCATCGGCAAAGGATCGCGAACAGGAAGGACAAAAAATTCCAGGTAACCGTGGCGATCTTGGTTTTTTTACTGCATTCGATATGGTTTATCCGTTCGAATCAGCGGCGTATAATGCTAAGTTAAATGAAGTTACTATGCCTGTGCGTACCGATTTTGGTTACCATCTTATTAAAGTTACTGAAAAAAATCCGGCCATGGGTAAAGTGCAGCTTGCGCATATAATCCTTGTTTATCCTGTAAAAGGTTCACTCGACGATTCGCTCAAAGTTGCCGATTCAGCCAATATGGCTTATAAATTGTTGAAAGGTGGAAGCGATTTTGGCGATGTAGCCAAGAAGTTTTCCGATGATGTTTCAACCGCAGGCAAAGGTGGCGTACTTCCCTGGTTTGGTGTAAACCGTTTGCTTCCCGATTTTACCCGCAACATTCTTAAAATGAAACAAAAAGGCGATTATTCTGAGCCTTTCCAAACCATTTATGGCTGGCATATTATCAAACTTGTCGATCGCAAACCAATTGGCACTTTTGAGGAAGAAAAAGATGATCTCACCCAACGGATTTCACGCAGCGACCGCAATACAGAAGTTCAGAGCGCATTTATAAACCGGACAAAATCGAATTACGGTTTCACACAAAATGCGGCTGCACTTGCCGAATTAACAGCAACTGTTACCGATTCAATTTTCGAAGCAAGCTGGAAACTCGAACAGGCTGCAGGATTGGACAAAAACCTTTTCACCATTGGTACCAAAACATACACCCAGGCTGATTTCGCAAAACAACTTGCAACCACCCAGCGCCGCGGACAAAAATCAGATATCACCACCTATGTTCAGCAGCAGTACACTACTTTTGCTAACGATGCAGTTGTTAAATATGCTGATAGCCAGCTCGAAAACGAAAAACCGGAATTCAAAGCCCTTATCACCGAATATCACGATGGAATTCTGCTGTTTGATCTTACCGATAAAAAAGTGTGGTCAAAAGCAGTGAAGGATACCTTAGGACTGCAGCAATTTTACGAAAAGAACAAGCAGAACTACCTGTGGGATTCAAGGTTAGATGCATCCATCCTTATCGTTAAAGATCCGTCAATCATAAAAAGCCTCAAAAAAATGCTCAAAAAAGGAGCAACTGATGAGCAGATACTGGCAAAGTTTAACCGCGACACCATTCAAAAAGTAACCATCGAACGGAAAAAATTCCTGAAGGATGAAAATATGAATCTGAAGAATATTGAGTGGAAACCAGGCGTATCTGAATTGATTCCTTTGGCGGATAATGAAAATGCCATTGTGGTTGTTCACCAGGTAGTAGCTCCTGAACCCAAATTGCTTAACGAGGTTCGTGGTGCTATGACCGCCGATTATCAGAACTTTCTCGAAAAAGAATGGATTGGGGAATTGCGGGCAAAATATCCTGTTACTGTAAACGATGATGTTTTAAAATCAATTTTAACACTGCAATAATCTATGCTGCGTTTGCTGGTAATTTCAGCTTTTCTGATCTCTTTGTTGGGATCTTGCAATATACTGCCGGGTAAGGATAAAAACCGGGAGGATGCAATTGCACGGGTGTACGACAAATATCTGTATGCCGAAGATTTAGAGGGTGTTATCCCACCCGGAACCACTGCAAATGATAGTTTGGAAATTACAACTGCCTACATAAATAATTGGGTGAGGCAGGAGCTTTTGCTGAAACAGGCCGAGGATAACCTCGACGAAACTCACCGGGATTTCAACAGACAGATTGAGCAATACCGCAATTCGTTGATTATATTCGCCTACGAATCGGAACTGGTAAACCAAAAACTGGATACAGCAGTTTCGATGAGCGAAATAGAAGATTATTACCAGAAAAATCAGAATAATTTTCATCTTCGCGAAAACATCGTACTGGCTGATTATGTAATTATCAATGCCACATCGCCTTTGGCTGGTAAAGTAAAAACTCTATTACAAAGCTCCCGTGAAACGGATAAGGAAAAACTGCAAACCCTTTGCCAGGAAAACGGAATTGAACACCTGATTAGCGACGGAACATGGATGTCATTTGCTGATTTGAGCCGCAAAATACCTCTTACTGTTGACGATCAGCTTGATTTCCTGAAACGGAACAGGTATTATGAAGTTAAAGATTCAACCACTGTTTATCTGGTGGCTATTGATGCCTACAAGAGTAAGGAAAGTATCTCACCTTTAAATTTTGAGATCGAAAATATACGCACCATTCTTTTAAACAAGCGTAAAGCCGAGTTGCTGGCCAGTATGGAAAACGACTTGTACAACGATGCTGTGAAACGTAATAAGTATGAAATATTCAAGAAATAACTTCCCTGCACACATGATAAAACGACTGGTAATTCCTGCTTTATTGATCCTGTTTATGGGATCTGTGTTGCAAGGTAAAGCTCAAAATGAAAAAGTAATTGACGAAATAGTAGCCCTGGTTGGAAGCCATCCAATTTATTGGTCGGATGTGGAATCTCAATATGCCCAGGCACTTGCACAGGGTGCAAAAGGCGATCCTTTCACTTTCAGGTGCGAGATTTTCGAAAATATTTTGTTTCAGAAACTACTTGTTTACCAGGCAGAAGTTGATAGTATTGTTGTAAGCGACGAACAGGTTGATGGTGAACTCGACCAACGCCTCCGATACTTCATTCAGCAGTTTGGTTCAAAGGAAAAACTGGAGGAGTTTTACGACAAATCAATCGATGAGTTTAAGAATGAACTCCGCGAACCGTTACGTCTTGAAATTCTTTCGAAGCAGGCTCAGGGACAGATAGTTGATAATGTTAAAATTACGCCAAACGAAACAAAGGATTATTTCAACGGCTTAAGTAAAGATAGTATTCCCATTATCCCAACTGAATATGAAATTGGTCAGATTGTTAAAAATCCGGTGGTCGGTCCGGCACAGCTAAAGGAAGCACGCGAAAAACTTGCCGCCCTGCGCGACCGGGTGCTTAAAGGTGAGAAGTTTACAACTCTCGCCGTTCTGTATAGCGAAGATCCCGGTTCAGCTTCCAAAGGTGGCGAACTTGGGCTTTTTGATCGGGGAAACATGGCTCCTGAATTTGAATCGGCAGCTTTTAACCTTAAGAATAAGAATGATCTTTCCGAAATTATTAAAACAAAATTCGGATACCACCTGTTACAACTTATCGAACGCAAAGGTGAGTTTGTAAATGTAAGACATATCCTCATAATTCCTAAAGTATCGCCTGATGACCTGATTGCAGCTGCCTCAAAACTCGACAGTATAGCCGCAAAAGTAAGGGCCGATTCGCTCACCTTCGAGAGGGCGGCTATTATTCACAGCGATGATCCGGGTAAGGTAAATGGAGGATTGATTCAAAGTCAGATTCATGGTGGCACACGTTTGGCTGCTGACGAACTAGATCCGAAAGTATATTTTATAATCGACAAAATGAATCCCGGTGAAATTTCGAACAGTGTTCCTTACACCACCGAAGACGGCACCCAGGCTTACCGTGTTTTATACCTGAAACTCCGTACCGAGCCTCACAAAGCCAATATGAATGACGATTACAACAAAATTCAGGAATGGGCTCTCGAAAATAAAAAGCAGAAAGCCATGGCTAAATGGATTGAATCCAAATCGAAAACGGCATACATCCGGATGGGCGACAGATTCAAAAACTGTGATTTTAAAAACAAATGGACTTTTACGGAAATCAGCCAATAGTATTGATTATTGGAGATTGATCCACCTTAAAACCTAACCCCCAACCCCCAAATCCTAACCCTAAGGATATTTAGTTTATGAAAAACAGGGAAAAGGTAAAAGTTCCTTTAAATAGATACTAATATGATTCAATATAAGTCAGATACTGAAGCGCTTAACGATTTTACGAATAAATATTCAGCCTTACGTTCCGAAATTGGTAAAGTAATTATCGGGCAGGATGAGGTTGTTAAAAACCTGCTGATTGCTATTTTTTCGAGAGGTCATGCTCTGCTGGTAGGCGTTCCCGGACTGGCAAAAACGCTCATGGTTAATACTTTGTCGCAGGTGCTTGGGCTTACTTACAGCCGTATTCAGTTTACGCCCGACCTGATGCCTTCTGATATTATTGGTACCGAAATCCTCGATCAGGACCGCAAGTTCCGGTTTATTCGCGGGCCGGTTTTTGCCAATATTATTCTTGCCGACGAAATTAACCGTACGCCTCCCAAAACTCAGAGTGCTTTGCTCGAAGCCATGCAGGAAAAAGCTGTTACAGTTGCCGGTGTGAGCCATAAGCTTGACGAACCTTTCTTTGTACTCGCCACTCAAAATCCGATTGAACAGGAAGGAACCTATCCGCTACCGGAAGCTCAACTCGACAGGTTTATGTTTAATATATGGCTGGGTTACCCGAGCTTTGAACAGGAAATACAGGTGGTTAAAAATACAACCACCATGCATTCCGACAAACTCAATATTATTCTTACTGCCGACGAAATCAAATACTTTCAGGATCTGATCCGTCGCATTCCTGTAGCAGACAATGTGTATCAGTATGCTGTAAAACTAGCCTCAATTACCCGTCCCAGAACACCGATGGCTCATGCATTGGCAAACAGCTACCTCACCTGGGGCGCTGGCCCTCGGGCTTCGCAATACCTTATCCTCGGGGCAAAATGTCATGCCGCTGTTATGGGAAAATACTCGCCCGATATCGAAGATGTTCAAGCGGTAGCTACTTCCATTCTCAGGCACCGTATAGTGAGAAATTACAAGGCCGAGGCTGAAGGGATTAAAGAGGAACATATTGTTGCAGAACTGATGAAGTAAATCCGTAAAGATTTACAGAAATTTCCTTGTTGGTTTCGAACAAAGCTGATCATCCGGTAGTTTTTAATGAACTGATTTACAAATGAAGGATAAAAAGCATTTCTGTTTATCTTTGCGAAAAATAGTTAAACCAATAAAAAAACAACAAATAAATGGCAGTATTAGTAGGAAAAAAAGCGCCTCAGTTTGAGGCAGATGCAGTTATCAACGGTGGCGAATTTGTTGAGAAATTCTCACTCGCACAGTATATCGGCAAAAAACATGTAGTATTTTTCTTTTATCCACTCGATTTCACTTTCGTTTGTCCTACCGAAATCATCGCATTTCAGGATAAGATAGCTGAATTTGAAAAACGCAATGTACAGGTGGTTGGCTGTTCGGTTGATAGTAAGTTTTCACACTGGGCATGGCTCAATACCGAAAAAAATGCAGGCGGAATCAAAGGTGTTACTTTCCCACTGGTTTCGGACCTTTCAAAAACCATTTCCGAAAATTACGATGTACTTGCCGGTGAATGGGAATATGATGAGGATGAAGATTACGTTGAATTCAATGGCGAAGCAGTTGCTTACCGTGGACTGTTTCTTATCGACAAACAAGGCGTTGTGCGTCACCAGGTTGTTAACGACCTGCCTTTAGGCCGCAGCGTTGAAGAAGCAATCCGTATGGTTGATGCTCTTCAGTTTTTTGAGGAAAACGGCGAAGTTTGCCCTGCCGACTGGCATAAAGGCGATGAAGGAATGAAAGCTACTTCCGAAGGTGTGGCTGAATACCTCAGCAAACACTAAAATTATCCATACCGAATTTTTAAAGCCGGCCCAGCGCCGGTTTTTTTATGCCTTGTAAGTATTTCTTTTCTATTAAAAAAAATGGATTAAATTTATAGATTCGCTTGTCGGCTTAAAGCACTGAATGAATTACTTAAACTCATCCGCAAGGTTCAGCTCTTCCCGTTTTTTCTGCCTTATTTCCTGTTTTTCGAAAAATAAATATTGTCGTCGCAATTAAAGCAATAATTAACTATTTTTGGAAACTGATTCATCATTAAGAAAAAAAATTATGAAGGGGTTGTTCAACAAAGTGATTTCAATTGATCTGAGTAAGCAGATTCATAAAATAATTGAAACTGATGACGAAATATACCTTAACTATCTGGGAGGCAGAGGGCTGGGAGTAAAACTTTTTACTGACCGTGTTCGTCCGCAGGTTGATCCCCTGAGTTCAGAAAATGCAATGGTTTTTACCATCGGGCCTTTAACCGGAACCGCGGTTTCAACCAGTGGACGTATGTCATTGGTTACCAAATCGCCACTCACGGGAACTATTTTTTATTCGAATACCGGCGGTATGTTCGGTTTTAATTTTAAACGTTGCGGTATCGATGGCCTCATCATTGAAGGTGCTTCCGACACTCCTGTTTATTTGTTGATTGATGGGGATAATGATATTCAGATTAAAGATGCAAGCATGCTTTGGGGGCTCAACAGCGAAGAGACTTATGATAAAATAATAGAAATAGAAGGGAAAAGTCAGACCCTCATGATCGGCCCTGCTGGCGAAAACCTCGTTTTTATGTCGTCGATCATGAATAATGCCGAGCGTGCTTTCGGACGTGGAGGAGTGGGCGCCGTTATGGGTTCAAAAAAGCTGAAAGCAATAGTTGTCAAACACGGAAAGCATAAAACCGAAGTTCACGACAAAGATCTGCTGATGAAGTATGTTCAGTCAGCTATTGACAAGCAACAAGCATTGCCCATCACACGCGCTGGTTTGCCCCTTTTTGGTACTGCCGGAACACTCGAAGTTATTAATGGACTTGGGATGTTGCCAATCCGCAATTTTACTTCCGGTCAGCACAAAGATGCTAATAAAACCGGCGGTGAAGCAATCCGTCACGAATTACTTGATAAAACCGAAGCCTGCTATGCCTGTTCAATTAAATGTGGACGTCTCACTCATTCGGGCGATATGAAAGGCAAAGGTCCTGAATACGAGTCGGTTTGGGCATTAGGCGCTAATTGTGAAGTATTTAACCTGGCAAAAATTGCCCAGGCCAATTACCACTGCAACAAACTGGGAATTGATACCATTTCGATGGGCGGAACTATTTCATGTGCTATGGAATTGCAGGAAAAAGGATTGTTTCCATATCAGGATGTGGCTTTTGGCAACGAAGATGTACTAGCTGACCTGGTAATAAAAACTGCTTATCGCGAAGGAATTGGCAATGAATTGGCTGACGGATCAAAACGGCTTTCCGAAAAATACGGTTCATCGCAGTCGTCAATGCAGGTAAAAGGCCTCGAATTGCCTGCATATGATCCGCGGGGAGCAATGGGACACGCACTGGGTTATGCCACTTCCAACCGCGGAGGTTGTCATCTAACGGGATATATGGCAGCTATGGAAGTTTTTTCGGCACCCAAACGGATTCCACGGTTTACACTTGCCGGCAAAGCTGATCTGCTTGTTTTAAAGCAACATCAGAGTGCTGTTGAAGATAGCCTTGTTTGCTGTAAATTTGCCGGATATGCCGTAGGTTTCGACTTCTGGTCGCGGTTTACATCAACCATTACAGGTGTGGATTTTAATATTTCTGCATTGCTGAAAATCGGCGAGCGTATCTATAACCTCGAACGCCTTTTTAACGTTGGGGCAGGGTTTACTGATTCAGAAGATATTCTTCCTGAGCGTTTTACTACAATTCCTTTTACCGAAGGCCTTTCAAAGGACCGCACCGTGAACCTTGAACTGATGCTGCGGGATTATTACGCAGTCCGCAAATGGGATAAGCAAGGCATTCCTAAAGCCGAAAAACTTGAGGAACTGGGTTTAGCGATCCATTAAATCTTAACACATTCATTTGATATTCAAGTGTAAACCCCATTTCTAAATCAAAAAATTATGAATATAGATACTGAAACGTTCAACAGTTTCGACCTGGTAGGAAAGGATTTAAGCAACAGGAAATACAACAGCAGCCATGCAGGAAATCTTTCGATGAAAAGCGGTGGTAAAGTGATTATAACACGTCGCTCGGCCATGCTGGGTTGGCTGAAACCCGAGGATCTTGTTGTAATTTCCCTCGAGGAAGAGGATGCACACAGTGGAATGATAGCCAGCACCGAATCGAATGTTCATCGAAACATATATCAGAATACCGATGCAATGGCAATTGTTCATGCACATGCTCCTGCGTGTACCGCCTTGTCGATGATTATGGACGAAATAACCTGTATCGATGGCGAAGGGATGTTTCTGTACAAGAAAATTCCGGTTGTTGAATGCGATATTCCTGTGGGTTCATACGAAGTGGCCGAAAAAGTCGCACCCATGCTTAAAAATTACTCAGCTGTTATTGTAAGGGCACACGGCGTTTTTGCAAAAGGCGTAACGCTCGAAGATGCGCTGAGCGTCCTTACCGGCGTGGAACAATCCGCTGATATCATTTATCGCATTAAACTTATGGGCGAACCATTGAAAAGGGATTATTCGAAAGAAAAAGGATTTTCGCAATGGTAGTCGGGAAATGATGTTTGATGTGGGATGTAGGAAGTACGATTTGGTCAAAGGACTTTAGAATTTGGTCTTTGGTCTTTGGAATTTGGATCTTGGAATTTGCACCTTGGAATTTATTACAGTTGAAAAAACAGCACTATGATTGAAATACTCAAACAAAATCCTGAGCTTGAAAAAAGGATTCTGCAGGTAGCAGAAATAGCTCAATACTTATGGCAGAACGGATGGGCCGAGCGAAATGCAGGAAATATATCGGTAAATGTTGACGATCTGATCACGGAAGACGTATTTGGCGATCTTTCGGGATATCCTGTATTTAAGCTTGTTACGCCTTATGTTGAATTAGCCGGAAAATACTTTTTTGTTACCGGCACCGGTAAACGGATGCGCGACCTTGCCCGCGCCCCGATGAAAAATGCCATTATTATCCGCATCGCGGGTGATGGTGCTTCGTACACTATGATTTCGAGGTTTAAGTCGGACACCTACGAGTTCAGGCCAAC
>Ga0209800_10004185_pt1 | contig 10803 bp, 10 predicted proteins | sample Higcelweek8metaG_FD_187174 | JGI IMG/M metagenome (GOLD analysis project Ga0209800, IMG submission 187174) | Freshwater pond sediment microbial communities from the University of Edinburgh, under environmental carbon perturbations - High... | ecosystem: Environmental > Aquatic > Freshwater >... | reverse complement strand
GTGAAGAGTCCGTCGGGAAATCCGAAAAACGCAAGAGGAATACTTCCAAAGAGATATGGTCCTAAAACTATTCCTGCAATGATTTCTCCAAGTGTCCCGGGAAGTTTTATTTTTTCGAAAAGCATCCCCGAAAATTTCGCCGCAAATATTATTACTCCCAGCTGAAAAATAAAGATCGTCATTTGGTGGATCATTTCTGAATTGCCATTATCAGAACAAAACAATGATCCTGAAATAACAAGCAACCACAAGACAGCTTTCTTCATTTAATACCTGAATTTACTTGGTGTTAATGTAAGAAACTAATTTGTAAAGTCAACCATTAAAATATTTTAGTTAAAAATACCTGACTATGATGTAAAAATAAGATATTAGAATAGACAAAAGCATTAAAGGTACGCTGTATTTAAGAAAACTCAGAAAAGTTATTTTGTGGCCTGCTTTTTCAGCGAAATTAGCTATAATTATATTCGCTGATGCTCCTATGAGAGTTCCGTTCCCTCCCAGACATGCTCCTAAAGATAATGCCCACCATATAGGTTTAATAGCTTCCTGTCCTAAATTCGCTCCCATATCCTGTACCAAAGGAATCATCGTAGCAACGAAAGGAATATTATCGACGATAGCAGAAAATACTCCTGAAAACCATAATATAATTAATGAAGTTATTTTAATATCTCCGCCTGTTACTTCAAGCATTTTTGTACTGATAATTTTTATAACGCCTGTTTCAACTAAAGTGCCTACCATTATAAAAAGTCCAATGAAGAAGAAAATACTAGTCCATTCAACTTCTTTAAGAATATGATCAACATCAATTTTTCCAAACAATATAAGAAACCCCGATCCTGTTAATGCTATGGTAGCGACTTCAAGATGAAGTAAACCGTGGAACATAAAAGCCAGTATTACTCCGGAAAAAATTATTAATGACACTTTTAATAATTTTTTATTTTTTATCATTTTGCTCTCGTCAAATTCCATCAATCTTGCTCTATTCTGGTTTGTAACAACCATTTTACCTCGGAATATAAAATAAAATATAATTGCAAAAACAATACATATTATTGCAATTACAGGAGAAAGATTATACATGAAATCCATAAATGTCAGATTAGCGGCACTGCCGATCATAATATTCGGAGGGTCACCAATCAGAGTTGCTGTACCACCGATGTTGGACGAAAATATCAGAGCGATTAAGAATGGCATTGGTGATATCTGAAGCTCTTTAGCCAGTAATATCGCTACCGGGGCGATCAAAATTACTGTAGTAACATTATCCAAAAATGCTGATGTTATTGCCGTTAAAAAAAACAATATCGTCAAAATCGAGTAAGGATTGCCTTTAACCAGCTTTGTTAGCTTTATTGAAAGATATTCAAAGACACCCGTTTGCTCAAGTATCTTCATGAGTATCATCATGCTTATCAAAAGGAAAATAACATTTAAATCAATATGCTCAAATGCTTTTTCCTGAGGGATAAGATGAAACAGCATCATTAAAGAAGCTCCAATTAGTGCAACAACCGTTTTGTTTATTTTTTCCGATGCGATAAAAACATAAGCAACGGCAAAAATACCTACTGCAAAGATCTTTTCCATTCTAAGCTCTTATAATTTTATTTAACACGTCACGCATTGAAACTATACCGATAACCTTATCATTGTCGTCAACTACAGTTACATAATGCATATGCTCTTTCTTCATTACAAAACCAAGTTCAACTATGCTAGCATCATATCGTATCACCCTTTTGTGCCCTGCTTTGAAAACATCTTTCACAAGCACATCATTCTCCTTCTCGATAAAATCCTCAAAAGATCTTAAATTATTCAGAAAAGAAAGATTATTCATCAGAAAAAGGTAAGAAGGATAAGCAATATCCAGTACATCCAGCAGATCAAGTTTACCGATGTACTCATTTTTTTCGTTAACAACCGGCATGTATTTCAGATTTTTTGCTTTCATGACATTTAAAATATGAGAAACCGTCTGATCAGGTTTTGCTGTGAAGATATCCTTACTCATTATTTCACTAACTGTGAGCGGTTCTTCAAGTTTGATGTTGGATGCTTTTATCAGTTCAAGAAGTTCATCTGCACTTTTCAGATTCTTAAGTTTATCTTTGTTTCCTTTAATTATCTTCACGATACCTGCTAGAGCTTTAAGGTATGCATTTGAACCTGTATTGCTTGTCATCAGAAAGAAGAAGAAATCAGCTTCACCCTTAGCGAATCTGATCATTTTTTTTGTTTTAATCACCAATATAATCAGATCGTTGAAATTGTCAAGGCGTCCGTGCGGTATTGCATATTGACCGTCAAAAATATCATGCCCGAGTTCGTATCTTTTTATAAAAGATGCACAAACTTCATCTTTGTTAAGACCGAACTGATCTGAGGCCATTTGAGACGCTTTCTCAAATAGTTCTTTGTCTGTTGATATCTTGTCATCATTCCAAAGTATTTGTTTTTCCTGAATTAAACTGGATAGTTTCATCAAGACACCTCTTATTTTTATTTTTTGAGTTTTTATACGGGTATATTTAGAAATTTACGAGTATTTAAAACAGAAAATTATATGAAGCAGTAAATTAAACATTTCCCACCACAAGGTTTAAATTCGGGCGGTAATATATGAACTGGGTATTTAAAAGTCAATTCAAAATTAATTTCATTTCGATGAAGTCATATAGTATAATTCTGTTCATTCTCACGCATGAAGTTCTTATGTCAATATTCTCATTTTTAAACCATTCAATATTTGTATCAGAAGCTTTCGAGTTTCTGGTGATCATGAGAATCCCGGTTTTAGTTTCTGAGCATAATATTCTAACGATATTATCTTTGAATATGAAATTGCCGTATTGTTTATCATTCGGAAGTGATATTGAATCCAATAAATTCAGATCTGTATCATATTGTTCCATTCTGCTTCTGAAAGGATTTATTATCCAGAGTTCATCATCTGATCCGCAGATAGTGACCTGAGCGAATTTCATTTCTGTGACAGGTGAATCATTCAGGGGAATGCAGTTGATCTCTTTTTTACTTTTTATATTGTAAAGTTTAAGCAGAACATTTTCATCCTCAGCCTTCCTTGAAGTTACATACAACAATGAATCTATTACGGCTATTCTATCCGGATTAAATACTTTGATCGTATCTTCGATACTAGCACCTGAGCTTATGAATATTTCGTCGTAAGTATTTGAATAATAAACTTTATCTCCCTCGATGTCGAAATCTAAAAGGAAATCCCTTCCTCCTATTTCCAGGTCTCTGAAAAGACTCAATGAATCACCGTACAGCTTATGGATCGATGAAGCTGTCGAGTTGAGAACAAATATCTCTCCCCCGATCTCTTTTATCATGTTCACGCTTCCGAATGAAGACAGATCAATTACCTTAGGTTCAGTGGTAATCTCTTTATTTCTGCATGAAAGAAGAGCTATGCTGACTATCAAAAGTATTAAAATAATCTTGAATTTCATCTTTTTACTTCCAGCTTATGAAAAGCTTTTATAAATGAGCTTGATGTGCCTGAAAACCAGATGTGTTCAGGATGTTCGAGAAGTCTTTTGTCTTCTTTGAAAGCAGGCGCGACATAACCGAATTTTGAGTTTCTTGAAAAGTAGATCACGCAATCTATGCTGTTGTCATTCCAGTCTTTATGAACTTCCTGATAAGTTCCCTTATCCTCGAATGTTTTTACCTGAATTCTGTAGAAATTCGGACCGTCTGAGATCAGCACATCGGTCTGATGCCCGTCGTCAAGAACAGGCTTAAATACCTGCCAGCCGTCCTGCATGAACCACCCGATAAGCACGTTCTCGAAGGACATATTACGCATCGTTTTAAACGTTCCTTCCTGAGTAAGAGTTTTTCTAATAGGCATTAAAGCTCCTCCAGCAATGGTAATTTTTCAACAGCATCAATTCTATCAAACTTTTCTGAGTGCATTATATACGATGCCATAGTACATTTATCAAGTTATTTATACGATACCATCGAATATCTAACATTATCGTCTTTACAATCATTTCATATCTAAATTTTTAGCAACCTGATCAAGCGTAAAAACTTCCGCATTTCCTCTCTTTACTTCATCAATTCGATTATCTGAAATTGTTTCGTCCAATGTATCCAAATAAGCCCCGACAGCTTTCTCGATAACATAAGTTCTTGATCTTTCAATCTCTTTTGCATAAGAATCAAGATTATTCAGCAGTGTCTCATCCAATCTTATATTTATCGCTTTTTTCACCTTATACCTCCGTAAATCGTCGTACCTAAGATGGAATCCATTGAGTTACAATAATCAAGCTGTTTGTAAATTAATTGGTCGGTCTGTATAATAATCTGTCATCTGGCATTATGCAAGAATATTATTTCTTGACTTGAATATGAATATTGTATAGATTTCTAATGTAAAGTATAGGAACCGTTCATGAATAAGACTGTATATGACAAAATAAAATCGCTCAAATCGAAATATGAACCCGAAGGCTTTATTATAATCGGGATTTTTGGTTCTTATGTCAGAAGTGAAGAAACGGATAAGAGTGATATTGACATACTCTATGAAATAAACGATAAGTTCCTCAAGAAATATATCGGATGGGACTCGTTCCTGCGTTTAGATGAAATTAAATCTGAGATTTCAAAAGTAGTCAATCATAAAATAGATATGGCAGATAAAAACGCTTTGAATAAAGTTGCAAAGAAATATATTATTCCCGAGGTTGTCAATGTCTGATCTTAGCGATAAAGCCAGACTTGAAAATGTTCTAGGATATATCAGTGATATTGATAAAATAATAGAGAGACATGGTGGTATTGACTGCGCTTTGGATGATTTCGAAGGTGAATATGCAATCCTTATGTGCATGCAACAAATCGGAGATATGCTAAATAAAATTGCAAATCCAGATTACATTAAGCTATTACCTATAAAACAGGCTTATGGATTTAGAAACGTGTTAGCTCATAATTATGGAAGTGTGAATATAAATACTGCTAAAGACACAATTCAGAAAAGCCTGCCTGACTTAAAAAAAATAATTTTATCTATTTTGTCTCAAGTTAAATAGCACATTTAATCTAAAATTGGAAACCTTATGAAACATACTATTACACTCTTTTTGACTGTGTTTATTTCTTTAAACGCCCAATATACTACTTCCAAGTATGACTCGCTGCTTATAAAAGCGTCGGCGTCGTTTTTTAATCATCAGAAATATGTCGAGCCTGCGAAAATGCAGATCCTCGATATCGGAGAAGATATCGTTCCGTTCCTTGTAAGTAACTGCAGTTCACAGCAGCCAAGGGAATATCATGCCCTGCGCGATCTCTTTTCTAAAATTGATTATAAACTCTCATCGCGGTATCTGATGGATGAGATAAAAAAAATGGATAAAAACTCTTTTTCGACCGCCGTAGAATTTTTAGGGTTGTCTAAGTATGATCGCGGACTTGAATTTCTTGAACCGTTCATGGAGATAGATTCCGCGTGGGTGAAAGTTTCAACCTTAAGAGGCATAAGCGACTTAAATGATCCGCTTTCTGCCAGAATTGCTAAAAAATATGCGAAAGATCCGGATTATAAGATCCGCTGGCAGGCTGCTGCTGTATTCGGTAAAATGAACACGGTTGAAGGTGATAGAGAACTTGTAACTATGCTGAATGATTCGCTTCAGCTTGTTTCCCACACCGCCCTGCATTATCTTAATTCTCATTTAAAAGCTGATACGCTTAAACAGAGAGTTAAAGTAATTGACCGAAAGTTGGAATCGGCTCTGCTTGATCTATTAAAAAAGAAATACATCGAGAATAAAGATGCCCCCCTTGTTTCCCCACTGAAGATCGAAACATCTGCGCAGGATTCAATAAATGCTTTTACGATTGAAAGCCTCGTCTCCGATAATTCGGTGATCTTTAATGCTCTTGAACAGATGTATATGAACAAACAGAGTTATTTTCTGCCTGTGAAAACAGATAAGGAGCTTTTCCTGTTCCCTTCATTGGCTCAAATGTTCGCCGACCCCATGATACAGGTATCTTTACCGCATGAAGTTAAAAACGGTTATGAAAAATTTCCTGCAATTGATTTTTCAAATGTGCTCTCTGAATTCAAAGCGCAAATGCCTGCTCAGCCTTCGGATAAAATTGATATTAACGAGTTTGTTTTAAGGCAGAAAAGCATATCTGATAATTTTGATAAAGTCTGGGCAGTCTATACTGAAAAAGATTCAATACTGACTAAAGTATTTGAAAGATCGATCAGCGAAGAAGAAGATGAGTCTGGAGAGGAAAATATCACTACGGGAAAGAACGAAATATCGGTCATGATAAAAAACAGGCTTGATGAAAGAAGATATTACACTGAAAGCGAAAAATACTATAAAGAAACTCTCAGCAGGATAAAGCCTGAACTAATAATCACATCCGGAATGCAGTCGTACTTACATTTCATTTCTCTAATAAATTATGTGAAAGGAAATAATATTCAGCCTTACACAAAAGAAACTCCTTACGGCCGCATAGCTATCGGAACTGCCGGCAATGATGTTTACGAAGGTAAATACTTTTTGATCATTGATAAAAAAGGGAATGACACTTACCGGCTGAATAATAAAGACCAGAGATTTTCATACATAATAGACCTTGAAGGAAAAGACAGATATATTTCTGATGAATTCGGACCCGCTTCAGCTTTTAACGGCATATCTTTTCTTTATGACGGAAAAGGCGATGACATTTACGACTGTAAAGATTTTTCTTTAGCCTCTTCCCTGTTCGGTTTTACCGTGCTCCTTGATGAAGCTGGGAACGACAGATATTTATCTTTAAAACACTCTCAGGCTGCCGCTACTTTCGGTTATTCATGCCTGTGGGATAAAAGCGGGAACGATGTTTATATCGGCGAAATGAAAGCTCAGGCTTATGCGGGAGTTTACGGATATTCAGTCCTGAATGACGGCACCGGTAACGATAATTACACGCTTTCAGGGAATGAGGTGGATGTGCTCCGTTATGCCGATCATTTTATGTCCATGGGCCAGGGATATTCTTTCGGGGACAGAGATCACGCCTGCGGCGGATATGCCTTTCTTTTCGACAGACAGGGAAATGACAATTACATATCTGACATATTCGGCCAGGGCGGAGGTTACTGGTTCGCTTTCGGCTGCCTGTACGATCTTAAAGGCAACGATAATTACATTTCATATCAGTATTCACTCGGCTCAGGTGTTCACCTTGCTTTCGGAACCGTAATTGACGCGGAAGGAGACGACAGCTATAAATCAAAAGGTGTTTCGATAGGCTGCGGCCATGACTATGCGGGCGGGATGTTCTTTGACCTTAAAGGGAACGACAGCTATCAGTCTGAATCTCTTTCTATCGGTGCAGGAAACGCTGACGCTATCTCGATCTTCTTCGACGGGCAGGGTAATGACCTTTATGCTATGCATCTTGGAAGCTCTATGGGATGGTCAGACTGGAGAAGGGACGCCGGTTTTATCGGAATATTCCTCGACATGAACGGCGACGATAAATACGGAACTCTATTCGGTGCGAATAACCAGAAATGGTATCAGTCCACCTGGGGCATCGGCATGGACTTCGATTTTAAGATAAAATAGTGGGATGATAATGAAAAATAAAATACAAAAAATACTAAAGCCTGCACAGATTAATGATAAAAAGCTGAATGATCTCAAAAAAGAAGCAATTGATTTAGTTGCCGAAGGTCAGGGTTATTTTGATCAGAAAAAATATGATCTTACGATAGAACAAATGGATAAAATTCTATCAAGAGAAGCTGATTTCATTCATTTTAGTTCGTATAGAACAGCTCTGAGACTTACAGCACACTCATATTGGCGCCAGTATAAACTGGATAAACCTGCCGAACTTTTTTTGAGTTCAGTGAAGTGGAGCAATGACAATGGTGAAACTGAAGAAGCTTTAAAAGACCTTTCTAACCTTGGAGTTCTTTATTATCAGCGTGCTGAATATCCTAAAAGCATAGAGTTTACGACTCAGGCTTATAATAGAGCTCTTGAAATCAATTCTGAGAAAGGGATCGGTTTTACGCTCGGAAATCTGGGCAACTGTTATTATCATCTCGGGAATTTTAAAAAAAGCCTTGAATATCAGATCAGAGCTTCTGAGTTCGCTAAGAAAACAAACGACGAACCTTTCCTTTCCAGAATATTAAATACTACTTCGGTTTTATATAAAAATCTCGGAGATTTTAAAAATGCTGTAAAAACTGCTCTTGAAGCAGTAAAACTCAAAGAGAAACTTAACGAACCGCTCGGGCCGATTTACCTTAATATCGGTGCAATTTACAAGGAAACCGGAAATGTAAAAGACGCTGAAAAATATTATTTAAAAGCTCAGAAAATCCTTGAAAAAGATAATAATAAAAACTCGCTGGCGATGGTGCTTAATAATCTCGGTAATCTTTACATGGATGAAAATAAGTTCGACTCAGCGCTGGAATATTTCAATAAAGCATTAAAGATAGAAGAAGAGATAGGAGATAAAAAGGGAAAATTAACAGTATTGATTAATATTGGACTGATTTATTCTGATCATATTAAGAATTACAGCAAAGCATACGATTATTTTGAAAACGCTCTCGCATCAGCAAAAGAAATTGAAAGCCATGACAGTATCCTTACTGTATCTCTTAAATATTGCGGATTTCTTTTGAGTTACGAAAAATCAGATCAGGCGGAAAAATTATTAGACACCTGCGTTAAATATTTCGATGAAGCCGGATCTTATGAGAATAAACTTGATTTCCTGAACTGTTATGTAAATCTGTACAAGCAAACCGGCGATTACGCAAAGGCTCTGGATTTTAAGGAAAAACATTCAATTCTTAAAGACGATATTTACTCAAAAGAAAATCAGAAAACGATATCGGAAATGCAGACAAAATATGAAACTGAAAAGAAGGAAAAAGAAGCGGAATTTTTAAGGATCAAAAACGAAGAACTGGCAAAGAAAAATATTGAAATAAAGCATCAGAAAGATAAACTGGAGAAAACACTTAATGAGCTTAATGAGAACAAACTTAAACTTAATTTAATAAAAGAACAGACATGGAAGAACATAAACAGAAGGCTTATCGGAGAAAGTTCTAAGATCAAAAATATTATCGAGCTTATTTCCGTAGTGGCTAAATCCGACAGAACTAATGTTCTGATAACCGGAGAAAGCGGTACAGGAAAGGAAATTGCTGCTCAGTATATACATGAACTCAGCGGACGCAGTAAAAACAGTTTTCATGCAGTTAATTCATCGGCGATACCGGACTCACTTTTTGAGAGCCAGTTCTTCGGTCATGAAAAAAACTCCTTCACGGGAGCTGCTTCAGCTCATATCGGAGTGTTCGAATTCGCAAATAAAGGAACATTGTTTCTTGATGAGATCGGAACCATGCCTGTAGATATGCAGTCTAAACTTTTAAGGGTACTTGAAGAGAGAAAGATTATGCGGTTGGGATCTAATAAAGAAATTCCGATAGATATCAGACTTATCAGCGCGACAAACATGGAAATGTCTGATCTGCTTGAAAAGAAATTTTTTCGTGAGGATCTTTATCACAGGCTTGCCACTTTCGTAATTCAGATGCCTCCGCTGCGGGAAAGAAAAGAAGACATCCCGCTATTGCTTGAATTTTTTATAAGCATATTCAATAAACAGCTCGGGAAGCAGATCAATAAAATTGAAAGTTCCGTTTTTGAATATTTATCGGGTTATAACTTTCCCGGAAATGTCAGAGAACTTAGAAATATGGTAGAGAGAGCAGTTATAGTTTCGGATTCATCCATTTTAAAATGCTCGCATTTTCACATACCGGGTAAACAGACCGCAAACTCAGAATTCAAAGTCGTCCCGCTTGAACAGATTGAAAAAGAGCATATAATTAATGTACTCCGTTTCGTCAATTATAATCAGTCGAAGGCAGCCGAGCTTCTCGGAGTCGAACGACGGGTTGTTTCGAGAAAAATGACCAAATACGGATTGGGTTCTAAAAAGAATTCAAACTAAAAATCATTATAGTCCGAATATGGCCACTTGGCATTTCGTATCTAATTAGTCCGTTTTTGGACATTTATTCTTTTGGCGGTTAAAGACATTGGCTGAATATGGCCATTAAATTTCAAAATTACTATTCGCCTAATTTAATCATTCAGAAAATTTCTATTTTTGAGCCTATATTTGAATTGGCATATAAATTGCATTAGAAGGAATACTATGAATGTAATTATATACAAATATAATCAGAAACAGCAGAGTCTAATAAAAATTTTAGAAAAAATGAGTAATTTGAGTATATTTTTCGCCTTCGAAAAAAAAGAACTTGAATCAATATCCGAAAAATTCTCACCTGCGATGATCTTCGGAGAAGAGGAAGATTTCCGCGACATATATGTTAAGACAGTCAACAGCAGTGATATCGCATTATTCAAATCATTTACGGCTTTGATCCTAACGCAAAATCTTAATAACTGCAATCCGTCAGAAATTGGAATTCTTTTAAAAACAATTTATGAAAATGAAAAAATAGAAATATAAAAAAATGAGGAGAACGAAGATGAAGATCGTTTATTGCGTAATCTGTTTAATGCTCGCATCGCTTATTTATGCACAGGACAGAAGATACGTCGAAAAAATTTTTACGAATGTCAGCGTCACATCTAATGTGGTTTACGGTACTGCTCCATTTTTGAACAGCCCGTATAACAACGAAGCATATACAACAACAGGAAATCTGAT
>Ga0209800_10004184_pt1 | contig 10809 bp, 7 predicted proteins | sample Higcelweek8metaG_FD_187174 | JGI IMG/M metagenome (GOLD analysis project Ga0209800, IMG submission 187174) | Freshwater pond sediment microbial communities from the University of Edinburgh, under environmental carbon perturbations - High... | ecosystem: Environmental > Aquatic > Freshwater >... | reverse complement strand
GAGAAGATCAGGAACAGCAGCTACTTCAATACAGGTTTTGATAATGTGGAGATTATGGCCGCTTCGCTCCTTGATATGGCCTACTATTCAATTGAAGAGCCTGCAGTGGTTGATCCGCAGCAGTTTGAGAAGGAGACGATGAATAAGATAGGCATGATCCCGGAGATAGAGCCAAGATACCGAAGCACCTATTTCCTTCACATGATTGACGGCTATGATGCGGGCTATTATGTATACACATGGGCGGCGGTACTTGACAATGACGCCTATGAGGCATTCAGGGAGAAGGGAATCTTTGACCAGGCAACGGCAACTTCATTCAGGAAGAATGTTTTGAACAGGATGGGAACAATGGAGGCGGAACAGATGTACCTGAACTTCCGCGGCCGCGAGCCGGAGATCGAGCCTTTGCTCAGGAACAGGGGACTGAACTGATAACCGGTCAGATACAGAATACAGGAAAGGGCTGCCCTCCGCAAGGGGGCAGCTTTTTCTTTCAGGGATTACCCGGGTGGTGTCGCGACAGGTACTGTTAAATCTTTTTTTCGGAGATGCTTCCCCAAACGGCAGAACTGTTCGCCGGCAATCATGCTTGCAGGATGACGGGCAAGGGCTTGCTGACTATATAATCTCTTTCTGATACTGTGAGTTAACGAATAGGACGGTGCCCACCTCGCCGTAACCGCCCAGGATAGATTCGCCGTTATGCTTCAGCGTTTCAGGACTGAAACCGGTCAAGACAAGTGCAGCTGATGCCGACCTGTCATTTATAAAGCTCCTGACAGAACTGCCGTTAGTGACCTCAATGATCTCAACGTTTTTCCCGGTGATTGGCAGACGGCCTGAACCCATCAGCTGTGCCATCTCCTGCCTTGCATCCTCAACCTGGCCCGGTTTGCAGGTGCTGAAAACCCTTATGAACGATTTCTTCCAGTCAGGGTGACCTGAAATTATGAAGCTCAGCAGAATCAGCAGGCTTGCATTTTCAGGTTCATTGAAATCGATCCACACATGTATCCCCTTGCTGCAGTTCATCTCCTTGGCTGCGGAAGCGAGCAGGCAGATATCGAAATTACCCGCCTTTATCAATCTCATGTTTTCAATTATCTCACCAAGGTTCTCGGGGTTTTCCTTGTCATATTCAAATACAACCATATTATTCTCCATTCCGGAGATCCCCGGTACCTGTATGGCCTGGACTATGGCAGAGGTGTAGGAAGGTGAAATTATTGTATCCACATAGACGTGGTTATGGGAAGTCTCATAGAGTTCAATCAGTTTTGCAAGTTCCTCTGATGCCTGCAGGCTGGTGGCACGTGAATAATATCCGTCTATCCTGTGCAAATACGTTCCGAACCCATAGCTGTATGACAGCCAGTTCAGAAGCCTGAAAGCCTTTTCCCTTTTAAAGGAGTCTTTGGAGATGCATATCACCCCGGGTCGCCATTCCTTCTCCTTGCGCCTGCTCTCCGTCTTCTGCAGGTATACCTGCAGGTTGCGGTTGATCTGGAAGAGAGTGTTTGCAAAGAGCGACTCAAGTCCTTTTCTGTTTTTGTGGTAATGATTTATATATGAGTATATAAGGATAACAAGAATCGTCGCGGTAAGGGCATAGAGGGTGTTGATCCTGAACATAACGATAACTGATACCAGGAAGCCGGCGAGAGACAGGTACCATTTCGACTTGAACGAAGGCCTGTATGAGGGTGATGAGCCGAAGTGGTTCAGGAAGGAGATGAGGCAGAGGGAGCCGTATGTGACGAGGAAGAACATTGAGATGATCTCCGCAACTGCGTTCACGCTTCCAAGGGCTACAAAGATGACAGCAATCACCAGTGTAACCAGGGTGGCATTTACCGGTTCGCCGTCGTTGCTCCTTGATGCGGATAGCCACCTGTTGAGCCTCATCGAAGGGAAGGAGGCATCGTTTGCCAGGGCCTGGAGTGTACGCGGTGCGACAAGCACCGAGCCAAGGGCAGAGGAGAGGGTGGCGGCGGCCAGACCAAGAGGCACTATCACAGCTCCTCCGATTGCTATCTTTCCCATTATGAGCTGGTCACCGAGCATCTCTTCAGGTGAGGCAGAGATTGCAAGCTTGTATACAACAAATGAGTAAATGATCATTCCTGTCACTGTGGCCAGGATAGTTCCCAGAGGAATTGCCTTTGCCGGATTGCGCAGGTCGCCCGAGAGACCCACACCGGCAGTCATACCGGTGAAAGCCGGAAAGCAGATCGCAAATACAATGAAGAAATCACTCATATTGCGTATATCACGGGCCGGAATCTCTCCGGGAGCCAGGCTGCCTGCAGCAGGCTTGCCGAGGAAGAACAGCAGCAGGGTGATAAAGAGTATGACAACTACGGCGTAGAGCGCCTTCACACCGGTTCCGGAGCCCTTTCGGAGTATCAGGATGCCGAGCACTAGAGTCACCGGAAGGCTGATCACCTGCCTTGGAAGGATGACGGAAAACTTCTGCACTGCGAAGTTGAAGAAGAACTCAAAGGCCTCGGTGAATGCGATTATGTAAAATGCAACGCTGATTGCCTGGGAAAGAAAGAGGGCAATCCCTATTGTAGCCCCGATGTTGAGCCCGAAAGACCTGGAGATTATGAAATACTCGCCTCCTCCTTCAACCCTTTTATTTGTTGCCAGCTCCGAGATGGCGAGGGCCGTCGGGATTGTCACCGCATGGCCCATGACAATAAGCAGCAGGGCTCCCCAGAATCCGAGTGTGCCAACGGCAAATCCGAAGCGCAGAAAGAGGATAGCTCCAAGAATGGTTGACACAGCCGTAAAATAGACCGGTGCAGCTCCAAACCTTTTTTTCTCTGCAGATACTCCCATTACATTAAGTATAACGTACCGAAGTTGTCAGTATTCCAACATAAAGATGTAAAAAAATGTGCAAAAGAGGTAATTTCATATCTTTACGCCGGTGATGAACCATACTAACCTGATAACGATTGCAGGCTCCGAACTGTCAGATATTGAGGCTCTACTGTACAGTCTTGGCGTTGATGCCACCTATTCCCGCAGGCTGCTCTACTGGGTCTACAGGAAGGCAATAAGATCATTTGCGGAGATCAATGACATCCCGTCCGCGGTTCTCCGTACTCTGGATCAAAACACATCCATCGGCCTGATGCCTCCTGTAGCCTCAGAGGTGTCAGCGGACGGCTCCGTCAGGTATCTGTTCTCAGGTTCGGGAGACCTCAATCATGAGACAGTCTGGCTGCCTGACGGCAAACGCAGTACCGTGTGTGTCTCGGTGCAGTCGGGCTGCAGAATGGGATGCCGTTTCTGCGCAACGGGGAGTAACGGATGGGGAGGCAATCTGACAGCATGTGAGATTGTAAACCAGGTTGTAAGTGTTCCACATGAGATCACGCACATCGTGCTGATGGGTATGGGTGAGCCGGGAGACAATATTGAGGAGGTCTTGAAGGCCTGTCGCATCTTTACTGCAGAATGGGGACTTGCGGCAGGGAGAAGCAAGGTTACGGTTTCCACAGTGGGAGTGACACCCTCCGTAATGAGACTGCTTGATGAGACAGAGTGCAACATCACCCTCAGTCTTCATTCACCCTTCCCTGAAGAACGGCGGGAATTCATTCCTGCCGAAACACGATGGCCCTTTGAAGAGACCCTCTCCCTGCTGAAAAACTATTATAACCGTCGGAAAAGGCGCTTTACGGTAGCCTATGTGATGATAGAGGGCAGGAATGACACCGACAGACACCTGGAGGAACTGAAAAAATTGCTCACAGGTACCGGGATACGAGTTAACCTGCTTCCTTACCACCCCCTTGCCGGGGATGATGCGAGGAGTTCGGGCAGCGATGTCATGATGAAGTTCAAACATAATCTTGTGACATCAGGCATCAGCGCATCGGTTAGAAAGTCAAGGGGTGCGGATGTTGATGCTGCCTGTGGAATGCTGGCAGCAAAAAAAGGGACCAGGGCCAGGGGGACAAACGAAGTGAAATCTACAGATCGTAAGAACTAACCTAAAGGTGACAACAACATGGCCGGACAATTAGCCAGCAATGACAAATCCCCGGGTGCGGAGTCCTGGAAAAAACTTTTCTCGGAGACACTTGGAAAATCATCAAGGATACCATACAGGGGAACATATAAGGTAAATGACCAGGTACTGGAGCTTTTTGACCATTCGAATCAGTTTTTCTTTATTGCCGACTATTCAAGCCTTAACATGCTCTATGTCAGCCCGAACGTCCAGAATGTGCTTGGTTATGAACCTGGGGAATTTGATTTCAGGACGTTGTTCGGGATAATCCATCCTGACGACAGAAAGGCTGTCTTCGAAATCGGGAAGATGGTGCTGAACCGTGAGATGAATTACATTTCAGGCAACTCGCACAGGCACGTTGCGCTTTACATGTCTTACCGGGCATCCAGGAAGAACGGCAGGTATACAAGGATCTCCCTGACAATATCAAGGCACATTGATCCGGAAGGCGGTATTTATGACATGGTGGAGGTTCGCGACATTACCCATGTCCGCTGCGGAACGAGTGTTATATTTGCACTCCTTGGTGGAAAACCGCTGAAGGATCTCCCGGTCTCAAGGGAGGAGCTCTCAATCTCAAGAAGGGAACAGGAGATTATCTATTATATTTCCCGGGGATATACAAGCAAGAAGATTGCATATGAGCTGAACCTGAGCGAGTTCACTGTCAGTACCCACCGCAGGAACATACTCAGAAAGACAGGCACCTCCAATATGGTTGATTTACTGCTGTTTGCAGCCTCAAACGGAATCATTTGAAAAATACCCAAAAGTAGGTATTGCATGTGAAAAAGGGTCTCACTAGTTTTGCCATGCAAGCGGAACAACAGAGGATTTAAAGGATTAGTGTTTTTTAGATTCCCCGTTTCCTCTCTCCGGCAAATAATGGTACTTCTTTCTTAAGGCCGGAAGAGAAAAATAATACTGCCCAACCCCCTGGGCAGTATTTATTTTTTTGGATTGATCAGTTGCAGTGTGTATTCCGTCTCCCATACATCGCCTGCCCTTGTCCACTCTTTTCTGGCAGCACAATGTGTAAATCCGTGACCTTCAAAGAGGTGCAGGCTTTCACTATTGTTTTCAAGGATATTGCACCATAGCTGGTGCAGTCCGATTGTTTCAAAGGCATAGCTGACAACGCAGGCAAGTGCGGTTGAGGCATAACCTTTCTTCCTGTCAACCGGATGTGCAATCAGGATGCCAACGCCTGCCCTGTTATTGAAATGATCAAAGTCGAAGAGGTCGATTGTCCCGACAGTTCTTTCCTCAGGAAGGACATCTATCATCAGCCTTAGCTGTCCGGTCTCGTAGATGCTCTTGCCCGAGCCGGCAATGTATTTTTTCATGATATACCTCGAGAACGGCACAAAGTTGTTACTCTGTTTCCAGTTGGCTTCGTCATTTTCCCATTGGTAAAGCAACTCAAGGTCTTCGGGTTCAACGGCGCGCAGCCTGATCCCGTCATTTTCCAGAATCATTCCTGTATACTTTCTTCACGAAGATGTCATCCGGATAGCCTAGACGGAGCAATCTTGCCTGCTCCGCGTAGGCCTCGGCCTTGGTGTCAAACCTGCCTGTTGTATAACGGTAGAACCGGTCCTGGCTGTTAAAGAATACTGAAATCTCTGCAAATTCAAAATAGGCTGGATCAACCGGGTTATAGAGTGCCATGACCTGAACCGTGTAATAGAGAACTTCAGGGTCAATCTCGGCATCACTGTCCCTGACGTCGCGGACAACCAGATCGGTTATGAGGAGGGAGGAGTCGACTACCGTAAGGTAAGGCAGGTCAGCAGGATCGAAGCTGATAGTCACAGTGTCACGCTTCTCTTTGACAACCGGATTGAAGGAGACAAGGGTGATCTCCTTCTTCTTGTATCCTGTCATGATGGAATAGAAGCCGAAGTCGCCGTTACTGAAAGGCTGAAAAGCTATGTTATCATCGGTGGTGCTGAGCGGGTATCCGATATTCACAGGGCTGGTCCACTGTCCGGAGGATAATTTCGAAAGGAAAATATCGTAGCCGCCCATTGATCCGTGGCCTTCAGAACTGAATGTCAGGGTATTGCCGTCACCGGAAATGAACGGGGTCTCTTCATTATAGGGAGTGTTGACAACGTTTCCAAGGTTGGAAGGTATGCCCCAGTCACCTGTTACATCCTTTTCCGACATCCAGAGGTCAAGCTCACCCAGTCCACCTTCACGGTTGGAGGTGAAGTAGAGCTTTTTCCCGTCCGAAGAGATGGCGGCATGTGATTCATAAAACCTTGTGTTGATGTTCTTGTTGAGCCTTTCAATCTGTGACCATTGTCCGTTAGCAAATCTTGTCACATAGATATTGCCGTCGTAGTTATCGTTTTTGAACAGGTAGAGTTCGGTTCCGTCACTGTTAAGGGAGGTGGTGTGGCAGTCAGTGCCCATTCCGGCTTCGAAGGTGATGTCAACAGGGGTTGCCCATGAATCGCCTTCCCTGTACGTGACATAGACCACACTCTCCAGTCCGCGTTTTTCGGTGTAAGCCATTGTGCTGCCGTCATAGCTGAGTACCGGCCTGTCATTGACCGAGCCCTGGTTGATATATTCCTTAAGTGGCTGGATGAGTACATTTACAGGGTTTTTCATCTGGACGGAGGCAACGTTACAGGCCTGCATCTGCTGATTGACGAACTCCTGGTTCTGCATCTCCGAAGATTCGGTGATCAGCTTCTGGAAGAACCGGTAGGTGTTAAGTGCGCTGTCGAGCCTGTTTGTTATGCGGTAGGCATTTGCCAGGGAAAAATAGGCATCGAGAGGTGCTCTCATCTCCTTTATCTTCCCTGTTTTGGAGTTATAGCTGGTGCTTCTGACGGCCTCCTCCAGGAATGGAATTGCTTTGGGTTTCTCATCAAAAATATTAAGATAGCAGTTACCTATCTTGTATTTGATGTTGTAGTTGCCTGGTCTGAGATCATTGAGCATGAGGTAGAGCGGGTTGGCAAGCTCATATTCACCGTAAAGATAGTGAGACTCGGCTTCCTTCCAGATCTCCTTCAGCTCGCTGTTTTTCTGCCCTATAACAGGCATCATCACGACAAGCATTATCAAAAAAACTATTCCCCTTTTTCCCATGTCTCAGTTTGACTGTAAAATTAAATCTTCTGCATCACAGCGTACCGCATAAAGGAACATTATTTGAACCTTATGAGATAAATATCAGCCCCGCCTGATCCGCCGTCTCTTCCCGAGAGTGACAGATATCCTGCCTTCCCGTTGTCTGCCGGGCAGAAGAAAACATTGTCGTCAGGGTTGTTGAGAGGGTATCCCAGGTTTTCCGGAGTGCTCCAAAGGCCGTTGTACTGTATTGCAGAGCGGAAGATGTCGTAACCGCCCATGTTGTGATGACCCTGTGAAGCAAAAAAGAGCGTTTTACCGTCATTTATCAGGAAAGGCCGGTCTTCATTGAAGGGTGTATTTACTTCGGGACCCAGGTTGACTGGCACACCCCACTCACCGTCAGGACCCGGCTTTGAGATATAGAGGTCAAGCCCTCCGAATCCTCCTGGCCTGTCGCTGGCAAAAATGAGTGTTGATCCGTCTTCAGTGATGAACCCATGAGCTTCCCAGTATTTGGTGTTTATCTCCTTTTTGAGTTTGCGTGCTGGTTCCCAGCGTGCGCCGTCATATTTGCTGATCCATATGTCGCTGTTGATGTTGTCATCCTTTGAAAGAAGCAAGAGTGTGCTGCCGGATGTGAGGCAGGATACGTAATGGTCTCCGTCTGACTGCAGTTCCGGTGTGATATTCACCGGCGGAGTCCATTCGTTTCTGACAAGTCGTGAAAACATTATTGCGTCATAGAATTTCATTGAAGTCATGTAGGTAATGGCCTTCGTATCAGCTGATACAACCGGGAAGAAGTTATCATTGACGTCATTGATCATGTCGTCAACTTCTTCCACGGTGAATTTTACAGGTTTTGACATCAGCTCCGGTGCATTGTTGCATGCGGCAATCTGCTGGTCAATGAACATCAGGTTCCCGACGTCTGTCGGTAAAAGTGTCTGACGGTAGCGCGAGTATGCTTCTTTTGCCTTTTCGAACATATAGTTGATCCTGTAGGCATCACCGAGGAAAAACAGGGCTTCGTACGGGGCTTCGGTTTGCCGCAGGGATCCCTCGCGGTATTTGCCGGTCACTTTCTGAGCGGCCTTCTCAAGATACTCGATCGCAAGGTTTTTGCTTCCTTCGATGTTCAGGTAACAGAGGCCGAGGCGGAATGCTATGCTGGCGTTGTCGGGCATTGCAGTGTAGATTCCCTGGTAATAGGGAAGTGCATCGGAATAGTCAGCCCGCATCAGGAAATATTCGGCATCATAAAATGCCTCCTGCAGCCTGATATTGTCCTGGGATCTGCAGACTGTGCCTGCAGAGATGATTAACAGCAAAAGGACAAGTTTCTTCATCTTCTTTATCTTATTGTTTTTCTTCGTTTTTTCTTTTCTTCTTTCTTCTCCATAACAGGAAGAGTATAAGGAGAGCAGCTACAGCCAGCAGCCACCAGTAACGGCAGCTACCTTTTCCTTCTCTTTCTCCGGCGGGAACAGTGTCACCTGCGGTCTCTCCGTCAGGGGAAACAATTCCGTCTGCGGCAGCTTCTCCGTCTGCTCCGGCAACCGGGCCGGCAACCGCGTTTGCACCCGCACCCGCACTTGCATCAGCACCCGCGCCCGGATCAGCTGCTGCACTTGGATCAGCAGCAGCTGCAGCACCAACACCAGTCGATGCTGCTGCACCTACACCAGTCGATGCTTCTGCACCGGCATCTTCTGATACCTTTTCGCCCGCAGGCCTGACGGGGATCTTGTGATATAGGGGTTTCAAAGCCCTGGAAGGACCATCGGTGCGCCGAACCGTGACAACGGCACCGGTATCGTTGCCGAAACGGTCTGTCAGGCTGAGAGAAACCCTGCTGAGGCCGGCCTCCGGACTGAAAGTGTAAGTGAAGGTTGTATCAGTGATGCGATACTCCAGCGATGTGATCACAGAATCAGGGGAGAGCACCTCCACACCTAGCAGGGAACTCGCTTCGGCGATAAGGTCTATGCTGACCGGATCAGGAGTGCCAACTTTTATAAGGGTGTCGGAGAGCAGCCTCAGGTAAGCTGAAAAGTCAGTTTCGATAAGTGTAACCGGCTGTACTCTTATTGTGTCATCGGAGCGGCCGGGGTTCAACTCAATCCTGCGGGTGAGAGAAAGCGCGTCGTCAGAGTCAAAGCTGATGCTGTATCCTCCCTGCGGAAGGCGGAAGGAGTAAAGACCGGTCACCGGGTTGGTGAGGGCGCTTATCATTTTTCCCGCATCAGCATTGTTTACTGCTGTAATCTTCACCGGCTGCGGAAATTCGCTGAGCAGATTATTGACTGATGCCTTACCTGTCACAATGAAATTTCGCGGGTTGAGTTCCGAATAGATATCGCAGCTCAGGATATCCATCCTTCCGTTGCCGTCATCGTCGAATCTGCCGTAATATCCCCGGTCTCCCTTACCCACAGGGTTGAAGAACAGATCATCATCCGTTGTGTTCAGGGGATAGCCGACATTGACCGGTTTGCTCCACATCCCGTTTTTATCGATATCAGACCTGAAAATATCATAACCTCCCATGTTGAAATGCCCGCGTGAGCTGAAAAAGAGGGTACGGTCATTATTGGCGAGGAATGGGGTCTCTTCGTTATATACGGTGTTGATCTCCGGTCCCAGGTTCTCTGCCGGACCCCAGTTCCCGGAGCTGTCGCGGACCGACACGAATATGTCGAGACCTCCGAGACTCTCCTTCCTGTTGCTTGTGAAGAAAAGCTTCTTTCCGTCGCTGCTCATTGTTGCATGCGACTCCCAGTATTTTGTATTGACATTGCCGTTGAGCTTCTCCACCTTGCTCCATGTATCTCCCTCCAGGCGGCTCATATAGATATTGCCGTCCCATGTGTCAACCCTGTACATCAGGAGGGTCTTGCCGTCAGGAGCAAGTGACGAGGTGTAGTAGTCCTGATCCACTCCCAGCTGAGGTGTGAGGTTCACAGGCTCCGTCCATCCGCCATCTGTCTTCCTGGACCAGAATATGGCATCATAGAACTGCAGCTCACGGGTGAAGAGAAGTGTTTTTTCATCAGCTGAGATAACCGGGTTGTACTCCGAAAATCGTTCGTTGACCGGGTTGCCCAGGTTCTTATCGACGACGAAAACCGGCTTGCGCATCATAATGCGGGCATTCTCGCAGCTTTGCATCTGGAATCTCACAAGGGCGGTATCATACTTCTCGGTATCAACATCCTTCAGGAAGAGCTCATAGGTCTCCAGTGCCCTGTCGAAGTTGTTTGCAATGCGATAGGCATTTGCGAGGAAATAGAGAGCATCGTAAGGTGCTCCTGTCTCGCGCAGCTTTCCCGGGTGATGCCCCGGACTGATGTTCCTGACAGCAGCCTCAAGATAAGGGATTGCCTCCTCCTTTTCGCCCGGGGTATTGAGATAACACTGGCCTACCCGGAAATAGAGGTTGTAGTTCTCCGGGTAGATCTGTAACAGACTGAGATACTTGGGAAGAGCTTCAGGGTAATCTTCATAAAGCAGGTCTCCTTCTGCTGAGACGAACATCTCCCGGAGATCGCTCCTGGACTGAGCCGAAAGAGAGAGGGCATGAACCATAAGGATCATACAGAAGATGTATTTAGCCCTTCTCATCAGGTGATCAGTTTATCATAATTTCACTAATATAACTCAAAAAAGACAATAAGATTATA
>Ga0209800_10004181_pt1 | contig 10813 bp, 8 predicted proteins | sample Higcelweek8metaG_FD_187174 | JGI IMG/M metagenome (GOLD analysis project Ga0209800, IMG submission 187174) | Freshwater pond sediment microbial communities from the University of Edinburgh, under environmental carbon perturbations - High... | ecosystem: Environmental > Aquatic > Freshwater >... | reverse complement strand
GAACCTCACCAGTTCTGTAAAGACCAAACATAATCATACGTGCAGTCCACCAGAAAAGAATATCTCTAGCATGAATCATCATCTGAGTAGGATAGTACTTCTTGTAATCCTCACCATCAGGACCACCCAAGGTAGAGAACGGAACCTGACCAGAACTAAACCAAGTATCAAACATATCAGACTCTTGCTCCCATATACCCTCTGGGCTATCTTCACCTAATTTAATTTCGCCAGTACCGTTAGCTTTCACATTAAATTCCTTCTCGAAATCATCAACTGTTTTTCCCTCATTCTCATTCAACCAATCATGTAGTTTCTTACTACCAGAATACCAAACAGGAATTCTCTGACCCCACCAAAGTTGTCTAGAAATACACCATGGTTGAATATTCTCATAGAAGAATTCTAATGCCTTCTGTTGCCCCTCGGGAACAACCTTAACATCACCATTATGTAGTGCCTCTAAAGCTTTTTTAGCTAAAGGTTCTACATTTGCATACCATTGGTTAGATATCACAGGCTCTATAGGGGTACCGCATCTCTCGCAGACAGCTACCTCGTGTTTTATATTCTCTATCTTTACCAACAAACCCAATTCAGTTAATTCTCCACTCAATGCTCTTGAACAATCTGTTGTACCCATACCCTTAAATCGGTCGGGAATATTCCCTGTCATCTTACCTTCTTCATCAATTACATTGATTATTTCTAATTTTTGGCGCTTCCCAATCTCGAAGTCGACAGGGGAGTGAGCAGGAGTAACCTTCAATGCACCAGTTCCGGTTTCAAGATCTACTTCTTCTTCAGCTATGACAGGAATCTCTCTGTTTGCGATTGGGAGTAATACCTTTTTACCAATGAATTCTTTGTATCTTGGATCGTTTGGATTAACTGCTACTGCAGTATCACCCAACATTGTTTCTGGTCGAGTTGTAGCAACGGTTATACCTTCAACACCAAATCTCTCTTTAGCTAATTGTTTGTCGGCTTCATCCACAAGAGGGTAGATGATATATGCGAAGATACCCCTTCGTTCCTCATGATCAGTATCAATATCAGCCAAAGCAGTTTTACAACTAGGACATACATTTACAATACGCTTGTCTCTGTAAACCATTCCATCCTCATACATTTTGTAGAAGGTTTCGTAGATAATCTTGGTCAGTTTTGGATCTAATGTGAAAAATTCTCGATTGTAATCTGCTGAAAGCCCAATGTTCTTTTCTTGAGTTCTAGCGTTATCAGCATTTTGCATACAGAATTCATAGCATCGTTTGTAAAATTCATCTCTTCCCATTTCCCATTTATCCTCGCCATTGTTTTGTAACACTTTTGTAAAGGCACTCTCCGTTTGGATACCCGCATGATCTTTCCCAGGTACTAGAAGAGTAGGATGACCTGTCATTCTATTGAATCTTGCAAATGCATCATGGAATGAATACCCACACATATGGCCTAAGTGTAAATTACCGTTGGCATTTGGAGGAGGGAGAGTAATCGTGAATGGTTTTTCAACATTTAAACCTTTTTCTCTTAAATATTCTTCTACTTTTTCAGGAGTAGAGTAGCCTGATAATTCCCAGAGTTTGTATATTTCTGGTTCTGATGTATTAGATTCAAATGCCTTAGGTATGTTGCGTTCCATTTGGATTTAATACTGAATTTATTATTGCGTTTGTTTTGTCTAAACATATGACAAGATTATCAAATTTCTTTTCTTTCTGAATATTTTTTTCATTATCTGCGAAAATCACAAAACTTCTAGCAAAGTTTTTCCCAGCTTCTGGCGTACAGAGAACTTCCCAAGATTGTGCAGCATCCATCTCTTCATCTTTCATCATATCAGCATCTACATAACAACCTTTGGATTGTTGCAAAGCGTTTGTTAGGAAAAGATTTGGTGTCTCGATACTATCATTCTTCAGATTCAAAAAATATATAGCTGTGTCTGGCATAAATGGTTCTTTATTAAGAACACAACTCTCGAACCTCTCTGCAGGTGTTTCCATTACAATCTCGTCCTCGCCAACTGTTGATAAGATTTTCATTTGTAAAGATAGATAAAATAAAAAAGCCCTTACACCAGAATACCATATTGATATTCTAATGTAAGGGCGAATACTCGCGTTACCACCTTACTTCTTTAAGATATTGCTATCCTAAACTTACAACCCTTACAAGGGTAGTGGATTCTACTCTCTATACATATATATAGTATAGATTTCTTTCCTAACCTCCAAGATGACTAGTCTTGTCCTAACGGTCTTCATTATTATATCACACCCATATCTGGTATAATCTCAAATCATGTTTACAAATAGAAAAGAATTGCTCAAACTTTGCACGCTTTCAGGAACTACGGAAATCGGAAGAAACTGTAACTTTGTTGAGTACGGAGATGAGATAGTAATGATAGATGCAGGATACTCATTCCCGGGACAAGAAATGTACGGAATAGATTACCTAATTCCTAACGTTAGCTATCTAAAAAAGAATAAAGAAAAAATCAAAGCCATATTAATAACCCACGGTCACTTAGACCATACAGGTGCATTAAAATGGATTTTGCCTGAATTAGGATATCCTCCTATCTATGCAGGTGGCTTCGCAAAAGCCCTCATAGAAGAGAAAATGAAGGAATATCATATGTTAGATAAGGTAAAGATCTTTGGTGTAGATAGGAAATCACAATTAAGAATAGGAAAGAACTTTCAAGCCACATTCATAGGTATTAACCATAGTATTCCAGATGCATTTTCAATATTTTTAGAAACACCCAATGGAAATGTATTTTTCTCAGGAGATTACAAAATTGATTTAACCCCTGCTAACGAACCTCAAACAGACTATGACAAATTAAGACAATTAAGGGGAAGAATTGATGTTGCCCTGATGGAAAGTACCAATGCTTCTAATCCGGGGAAAGCACCTTCTGAAAAAGAGATCTTTGAGAATCTTACAGAATTGATAAAAAGACAAAAGGGGAGAGTAGTAGTCGCTGCGTTCTCTTCTTTAATTACGAGATTGTATTCGCTAATCGAGGTTGCAAAGATTACGAGACGAAAAATCGTCCTTTCTGGGAGAAGTTTGGATCAAGCAATTGATATCGCCAGAAAGAAAAGATATATCACAGCCGAGGATTCACTATTCATTAAAGAAAAAGATATTAACAAATATGCAGACAATGAATTACTCCTGCTATGTACCGGAAGCCAAGGGGAAAGATTTGCGGCTTTAAATAGAATCTCTTTAAATGAGCACAAGTTCATAAAGATACATAAGGGAGATCTAATCATCATGTCTTCTTCAGAGATTCCTGAGAATATTAGTACAATCGGCAGAATGACAGACAGAATCATCGGATTAGGCGCAGACTTAATCAAAGATACAATTGATTTAAAGATCCACTCTACAGGACACGGCAATCAAGAAGATATGAAGATGATGTATGACCTTATTCAACCAAGAACAGTTATGCCTATCCATGGCCCTCTCACATTCCGATACTTCAATAAACAAAATTTCCTCAAATGGGGGATGAGAGATGAAGATATCCTTTTAACCGATGATGGACAAGTATGGATGTTAGATGGACACACATGGGTGAAGGGAAAGAAAGTTGAATCAAAACCAATCCTCATTGACGGACTCGGAGTAGGAGATACTGGGGATATTGTTCTCAAAGACAGAAAACAGCTTTCTGAGTTTGGAATGTTTGTTACTGTATTAAATATGAATATTAAGACAAAGAAGATAATTGGAAGACCTCGATTCATTTCAAGAGGATTTGTATACATGAAGGGCTCTCAAGAACTATTAAAAGAGATTGAAAACCTAATCTTTGATATTCATCATGATTGGGAAAAACAGTCACAAGATAATACGAATATAAAGCTTGATAACTTCAAAGAAGCTATCGAAAAAGAGCTTAGTAAACTCATTTACAAGAAAACTGAGAGAGAGCCGATTATCCTCACAGTGATTATCTAATTCCTCAAATGTGCTATACTTTCGTATGCTAAAATTGCCTTTTTTAAGAAACTTCTCGGAGAACAATTCGTTGCTAGATTCTAGCAAAAATGTCATTGCGTTGGACATCGGTACAGAGAAACTAAAGAGTGTTCTTTTCTCAATGGAGAGTACCGGGATTACAATTAAAAAGATCTCCCGTATAGAGCAACAGCAAAATGCTATGCGAAGTGGAATCATAACTAACCTAGATACAGTCCTCGCCAATTGCCGACTTTCTATTTCAGAATTAACTAACAGGCTTTCAGACGATGAAATGCCAAAACATGTCGTGATGGGAATCGCAGGAGAATATATACAAGGAGTTTCCATTGTAATCAACTATCAAAGAGAAGAAAATTTTGACAAAGAGGTTACTGCTAAGGAGCAAGATAATATAATTAGGCAGATCAAAGAAAAAATAGAGGTAAATGGGAAGGAAGATCTTGGTGCTCGAACTGGACTACAGAATGATGATATTGAAATATTGCATATAACCAAGACCGGATTAGAAATAGGGGGAATGCCAGTAGATTCATTAGTTGGATACAAAGGAAGGGAAGTTAAATTAAACTTCTACGCCTCCTTTGCACCCAAAACATATGTTGAAGCATTAAGAAAAGTTGCCCAAGAATTAAATCTAACTATCTTAGGAATCGTATCCCAACCATTCGCCGTAGCAAGAGCATTTAATGGTTCTACAAATAAAGATTTCTCAGCAATATTCATTGATATTGGTGGCGGGACATCAGACATTGCCGTAGTAGAGAAGGGGAATATCATAGAGACAAAAATGTTTGCCTTTGGAGGAAGAACATTTACCAAGGAGATCGCAAATACTTTGTTCATAGATTACAGACATGCTGAGCAAAGAAAGATTAAATATGCAGACAAAGATCTAGGAAAAGATCTCGCTCGAGAGGTACAAAAAATAGTATACCCTGTTGCCAATCTTTGGATGAAAACACTTAAAACTGCCTTTTACAGCTGTGACGATATAGATACATTCCCAGGGCAAATATACCTTTGCGGAGGTGGTGCGCTACTCCCTGAAATAAAGGAGGTTATGCTTGAATTTCCATGGAAGAAGTATCTCCCATTTCCTGTAGTACCACGAATCGAGTATTTCACTCCACAGAAGCTAGATAATATAGTAGACTTGAGTGGAGATTTGAAATATATATTTGATATCACTCCAGCGGCTTTGGCAAAGTTCGCATATGATAACGAGGTAAATAGATCTAAAAGCATACCAATATAATGGAAGAGAATAATAAAATAACGAAAATCGTAATAGGGCGAGAGGATGAACTTACGGATGTAATAAGTGGAATTCTTAATGCAAAAACTGATCGCATCATCCTTACCTTCGCAGAAGAGTCCGATATTCTCATAAGTGCTATCAACCTTTCTGTTATTAAAGAAACTGCAGACGAGGAGAATAAGATTCTTGTATGCCAGATCATCAAGAATCCAACTGGCGAAAGGAATTCGAAGATAGCAGGAATAACTACAATCGATACACCCAACAATCCTACAGAAGATATTTGGGAAAAAGCCCAAGCACAAGAAGAAAGAATCCCTGTGATAGAAAAAGCCTCAATAGAAGACATAGAACCAACAAGCCCCTCACAGAGTGCTAGTAGTAATAAACCAAGCTTTGAAACTCGAGTTAACGAAGCGATATTAAAAAGCAGATCGGACATTGAAAGAAAGAAAGATGTTAGAACTATACACCAAGATGGAATTATCATATCCGTAGGAGAAGACCTCCCGACAGATGAAACACCAGTTACAGAGAATCCGAATCTCTCAAATATTGATTTTAAGGATATCGCAAAGGGAGAACATCATACTCAGATCAGGAAACCTTTCTTTAAGTTACCCGAATTTCTAAAACCCCGGGCGAAGATGCCGACTACACTTAGTACACAAGCTCCATTTGTTAGAAAATTTAAAAGACTTTTGCCGATACTTCTGATCTCGATAGTATTCATAGCTACCTTAGTCGTAGTTGTATATCTAAACACGGGTCCTTTTGTTAAAGTTAGGATATTTGTTAAGGCTCAAGAGGTGAGTGTTGAAAAAACATTCACTGGTGATTCAAATATCAAGGAGACTGATTTTAGTGGATTGAAAATCCCTATAAAAATAGAATCTATTGAAGAATCTAGATCCTCTTCCATTACAGCAACAGGCAAAGCATATAAAGGGGATAAAGCGGCAGGGGCAGTAACTCTAACCCATCCCGGTCCTTCTGGGACTTGCTTACCTCTCTCACTTTCCGCCGGACAGGTTGTTACATCAGCCGATGGAAAAACATATACCCTAGACGGCGCTATAACAGTAGAATGTGATAGCTTCATAACCACACCTGTACACGGCACAGACATAGGGGAGGAATATAACACTCCAAGTTCGTACTTCACTGTGCAGAACTACTCCAGCACAGAGATATTTGGATATAGATCTGGAACTTTCACAGGTGGATCAAAAACCGAATATACCGTTCTTTCATTATCTGATGTCAACGCTGCAAGTGAAGAATTAAAAACTTCTTCCATCAGTGAAGCTGAGCAAGCCCTAAAAGACAAACAGGGGGATTGGACATTGGTCTTAGATAGTATGAAGAGCGAGATCAAAAAAGACAGTATTAAGACAGATATTGCGGTAGGAGCAGCAGCTACACAAGCCAATCTCTCCCTCACAGTTACAAGCTCTGGGACCTACTATTACAACAAAGACTTTGATGCTGGTGTTGCTAATCTTCTAACAACTGAAGCCCAAACAAAGAATCTTTTCAAAACAGATCAGAATCTTGAGCTTACATTAGGAGAGGATATTAAAAAGGAGGTTTCTGTAATACAGAACACGGATAACTCAGTATTAATAAAATTAGTGGCGAGTGGATCTGTACAACCGAAGATAGATAAGACTGAAATAATAAATACTCTCAAGGGTAAAAAATGGAAAGAGGGTGGGGCATATCTAGATGGATTGAAATATTCCGATAAGGCTACCTTGTACGAGTTCAATCCCGTGAACTTCCCTCAATCTCTCTACTACTTTCCAAAGAGGCAGGGAGGAATACTTGTTGAGATAGTAGATATATAAAAATAGGTTTCTTTGTGATAAAATACCCCAAGAATATGTACCTGTAGCTCAATTGGATAGAGCAATTGCCTTCTAAGCAGTAGGTCGTCGGTTCGAATCCGGCCAGGTACGCCATCGTTTCAAGGAGAGATGCCTGAGTGGCCTAAAGGAAACGCTTGGAAAGCGTTCGTACGAGTAATCGTACCGTGGGTTCGAATCCCTCTCTCTCCGCCATATATACACTAATGAATAAACAAAACTTCTACCGATCTAAATATCAAGAATTAAATCCCCACTGGAGAGAAAGTACTCAAATATATCACGACCTCATACTAGAAAATACAAATAAGGATACACATATTTTGGATGTAGGATGTGGACACAGTACCTTACTTCTGGATGTATACAAGAAGACTCCTCATACATATGGTATAGATCCAGATCTTAATGCAGTAAATAGGAATGAATATATAAAGAATGTTGAGAAGTGTTTTGTAGAAAAAATGCCTTTTAAAGATAATTTCTTTGATCTTGTTGTATGTGCTTGGGTATTAGAACATCTTCCAGATCCAATAGCTGCATTTAAGGAAATTCATAGAGTATTGAAACCTGGTGGTAAGGTTGTATTCCTTACTCCTAATGCTTGGAACTACAATGTCTGGATTATTAGGTTAGTTCCAGAGAGATTGCATGATTTCTTTACTAGAAAGTTGTATGAAAGAATGGAAAATGATACTTTTTCAAAACAATACAAGGTTAACTCTCCAAAGATGGTAGAGGAAGTTCTTACAGAGACTGGGTTTAAGAAAGAGAAATTGATTGTTAATGGGGATCCTTCGTATATTAGTTTTGATGAGGTTACCTTTCTTTTTGCTATATTAATAGAGAAAATATTGAATCTAAAACTTTTTAAAAAGGCTAAGGTACATTTAATAGGGGTGTATAGGAAATAGATAAAATTCTTTTAGCTTTTTATATCACAGATCTTCTACTTAATAACGTGGTTGATCTAAATGGTTAACCAAATCCATTCTTTTGATACAAATTTTCTCATTTCTAGTCAACATAAAGATCATTGCCTCCACAGACTCCATAACATCAAACATCCACAACTCGCGATCAGAATAATCATTCCCTGCACGATCAAAGATGTTGGTATTCATTCCACCAGGATAAAAACCCATAACCCTTAAATTTTTCCCTTTGAATTCTTTTTGCAAAGCTTCCGAGTAGCCCTGCAACGCATATTTTGTAGCTGTATAGGTTGTATGTGCATATCCTTCGGGAAGTTCAAAGCCTGCTACGCTTATTGTATTTAATATTTGAGCATATTTGGATTGAAGCAAAACAGGAAGTAAAACTCTGCTGACCAATAAATATGACGCCGTGTTAACATTAACCATCTCAATTATTTTTTCAGGTTCGATTTCAAGCGTTGGTCTCTCATCCCAAGTACCGGTATTATTTACCAACACATCTAATTCCTTAATGCTAGCAAATTTTTCTTTTATTTCTTCTGGGTTGTTGAAGTCAGAAATAATATAAGAATGATCATTTCCTTCAAGCGTTTCAAAAACTTTCTTTACCTTTTCTTCATTTCTACCGTGAAGAATTATTTTTGCACCTAACTTAGACATTGCTATAGCGAGTTCTTTTCCCAAACCATCGCTACTTCCAGTTATCAATACTCTCTTTTTTTTAAGATCTAAAGACATATTTTTCTTAATAAAATTATCTATTATTATACCTCTTGAATTACTACAATATAAATAACAACATCGCCACTCCTCCAATAATCATTCCCTGTGGCAAACTAAACAAGTAGTGATCAAAACTCCCAATAACTACTAAAGAAATAATCACTAACCATTTAAACCAATTCATCTTAGAAACATTACTGATCAATATCTTCCCTAAAAGTAAGACATAGAGTAGGGAACCAATGATTCCTAACTCCGCAATCATTAATAACACCACGTTATGTACCGGCTGTATTAACAAAACCCCATTCACAGTACTAGGAATCATATTCTCCATACCCTTAGTAAAATTCCCCAACCCTGTACCCACCATCAAGTTATTCTTCATCACACTAAAACCACTCTTCATCAAATTAATCCTGTCAGCCCAACTAGCATCATTCCCCGACATTAAATTAGTAAAACGCTCAACAAGAAGCAAGGGAGTAAATGAAAACACCCTTCCTTTAATCAATCTATATACCAATGTTACAAAAACAATCCCCAATACAAGCAATATTGCAATCCTAGAAAATGTCAGTGTTACAAATATACTACTCAGAATGATTAACAAAATAGATAATTTTTTGTAAAAACCTTTAGATTTAGAAAACAAAAATATACCCAAAAGAACATTCATCACAAAATACCCACCTAAAACATTAGGGTGGGGGAAGGTACCATATGCTCTTAAAAACACCTCGCTATTCAATGTCACAAAACTAGAACCTTGCATACCACTAACCACTTGAGATTCACCTAGCATAGAAAGCCCGAGTGAAGCGCCACCTAAGAATTGCAAAGTACCTAGCACTCCCTGTAACAGCACAGAACAGAGGGAAATCCACAAAATGTATTTGTACAAATTTGAATGTTTTTGTGTCTTAAAATAGTCAATGAGGAAAAGTAGGGAGATAACTCCTAATATTAATCTCCCACCATTAACTAGGGAGTTTAGATCTAACCTGAACACACTCTGTAAAAGAAGAAACAAAGCAAGAGGAACCAGATAGAAAATGTATTTATGTAAAACCACTTGAATATGTTTCCAACCATATTCATACACATATGAAGTAATCAAAAGCACCAGTCCTATATCTAAAACAGAAAGAGTAGGAACTAAATAGTTAGTATAGATACCACTTACATAGGGGTCTGTATTAAAAAATAGAACATGAGCAGGTAGTTGATAGGTGAGGTTGAGGGGGAGGGTAATTAATATACACAAGATAATCGAAAGTACAACACTTTTGGTTTTTATACTAACAATCAACCAAGCCAATAATGAAACCAGGATTGTTAGTGATTTAAACGTATTCTCCTGTATTACAAAGAGTAGGGGTACAACCAACAAAACAAAAACAACAAGTTGAAACCTATACTGCTTAAGAAATTTCCGTATATCCATTAACTAATTCTATCAACAGACAGAATTATTTAACAGCTGGTAATATGACAATATGTCTATCCATACCCTCACCACGACTCTCAGTTGTAATATCATCGAATTTCTCCAATGCAATATGTACAATCCTTCTGTCGGAGGGCTTCATTGGAGGAAGAGCAACCTCATCGCCCATGATTCTTACATCATCCGCCTTCTGTAGTGCCAATTCCTCTAACTGTTTGTCCTTTTCTAATCTATATCCACCAACATCTACAAAAACCTTGAATGGAGTATCTTCAGAGATCTTTCTGCCAAGGATAATCTGGGTCATGAATTGAAGAGAATCTAAATGCCTACCTCTGTTACCAATCATATATCCTAAATCCTCGCCATTAAAAGCAATCTTAATATATTTTGTATTCTCATCACCATCTTCAACCTTACATTCCTTAGTACACTCAACACCCAATAACTCACAAAGTTTATCTACTTCTTGGTTAACTATTTTAAGGATTTCGCTATCTTTCATAACATTAAAAATATATTTAATTTATTTCTCAAAATAACGGGGTAGTGTTATTTAGAT
>Ga0209800_10004180_pt1 | contig 10814 bp, 6 predicted proteins | sample Higcelweek8metaG_FD_187174 | JGI IMG/M metagenome (GOLD analysis project Ga0209800, IMG submission 187174) | Freshwater pond sediment microbial communities from the University of Edinburgh, under environmental carbon perturbations - High... | ecosystem: Environmental > Aquatic > Freshwater >... | reverse complement strand
CAGAAGGGCGAAGTTGCGCGGGGTGGCGGGCAGGGGCATGGGCATGGCCTCGTCCGGGGAAAGGTGCGCCGCCAGGATGACCGCCCGGCCCGAGGCATCGCGCGCGGGGGCCAAAACCGTTGCGCCGCCGGCGTCCAGCCCGGCCAGGGGCAAAAGCGTGCCGATGCGCCCGGCGAACAGATGCACAGCCGGGGTGCCGTCCTCGGCGAAGCGGGCCAGGATGGGCGCATTTTCACGGGTGATCGCCGCCAGCGGCAGGGACTCCCACTGGGCCACGAAGCCCTCATCCACATACGCGATGTCGGACACGGGCACCCAGCCCGCGGCCACGCGGCCCTCCACCAACACCCACGCGCCGTCGGCGCTGGTATGGGTGGCCAAGACCGGCGTGCCCGCAAGCAGGCCGGAGTTCTGCCAATAATCAAAGGGGTAACCCTCGCCCGGCAGGCTGGGTTTGAGGAAGCCGGGGCGAACGGTGGGCAGCACGCGCAGTGACGTGTTGGCCGTGGTTATGGCCCGCCGCATGGTGTTGGGGTATTCCTCCGGCCGGGCCAGGGCCTGCATCTGCGTGCGGAAGTCCGGGCCGAGCGGGCGCAGATTTTCGCCATAATGCCATGCCTGCCCACGACCAGCCAGGCCCCAGAAGGCGCTGACGCGGGCATGGGCGGGTTTGGCGCGGTGCCAGGGCGCAAAGTGCAGTTCGCGCAGGCGAGCGGCAAACCGGGCCTGGTCCTGGGGCGCAAGCACGGGAACATCCATCTGGGCGGGGGTGAAGTAGGCGGCAATGTCCTGGGGCAGTTCCAGAACATCGCGCGCCTCCGTGGGAGCTGGCCGCGGGGGAGGTGGCGGAGGCGGCGCTTTCTTTGGGGCCGCGCAACCGCCGAGCGACGCGGCAAGAAGCACGGCGGCCAGCAGCCGGATGAGCCCGGTATGCGGGCCGCCGTTTCGTTCACGCATCTACTTGGCCTTGGCCGAAACGTGCAGCGCGTCCTTGAGGGGCTTGGCCGTCGGGGCTTCCACCGCGCGCTCCAGCACTATCTGGCGGGAGGTCAGGGTACGGCCGTAGTAGGTCTTGTTGAGCCCGTCGCGCGCATGGATGACGCCGCCCTCAAGCGAGACCCCCGCGAACAGGCCGCCCACGTCGGCGAAGTAATACACGTCCTTGAACACGTGGGTGCTGGCGACCTCGCCCGTGAGGCCCTCTGTGCCGGCGGCCACGGTGGCGTCCGCGCCGAGGGTCAGCCCGGTGTCGATGGCGGACTTGAGCGCCTTGTCGTTCATGAACACCAGCACGATGGCCGCCTCCTGCACGCCGATCTGCAACCCGATGCTGCCGCCGCCCAGGGTATAAAATGCCGGGGAGCTCCAGGCGCCGGCGGCGTCGCGCGAGAGCAGCACGCCGTTGCCGCCCTGGCCGCCGTAAATCAGCCCGGCCTTGATGACCGAGGGCAGGACCAGCACGCCGCGCGCGTTTTTCAGATACACGTCGATGTGCCGGAACGCCGGGTCGGAGCGCATGCCGCGCACCACGGCCGCGGCCTTGTCCACCAGGCCCTGCTCGTAGTGGGCGGGATTGCTCTCCGCTGTGCTGTGCGCGCCGTAACACCCGGCAAAAAGCCCAAGCACAAGCAGGGCCGACATCGCCAACAGAACTTTGCGCATCATGTGCTCCTTGTTCCGGTGAGAGGGGTGCGTGGGGACGGCTTCCGCGCTGACCGGAGGGCCGACCCGATGCATGGATGATACACCAGCCGGCCGGGCCAAGGCAACAGGCGCCGCGCCACCCGCCGCCAGGAAAGCCGAAGCGCCAGGCGCTCAGCCGGTGAACTTCGCCAGGCGCGCCTTGATCTCTTCATCGAACAGCCAGACCAGCAGCGCCAGCGCCAGCCCCGCGCCGAACACCAGCTTCACGGTGAAGCGGTCGGCATCAACCGCCGCGCCGGTGAAGGTAAGCACCATGAGCCCGGGCAGGCGGCCAAAAACATTGGCGAGCATAAGCTTCCAGACGGGCAGCCGCGTCACCCCGGCCATGAAGCAGATGGCGTCCTTGGGGGTGCCGGGCAAAAGAAAGAGCATGAAGAAGTTCGTCAGCCCGCCGCGGTGGATGGTGGCGTCGAACCGCTCCTGCAAATGCGCGGGCACAAAGGGCCGCATGACGCGTTCGCCGAAGAACCGCGTCAGCAGCATGGCGAAAAGCGACCCCACCGCGTTGCCCACCACGTTCAAAAGAAGCCCGCGCCAAAATCCGAACACAAAGCCGCCCAACATGCCCGTGAACTGGCCGGGAATGGGGGCCACAACCACTTGCAGAAACTGCACGGCCAGAAACACCCAGGCCGAGACCGCCCCCCAGGAGTCGAACCAGGCCTTGAGGGCCTGGCGCCGGGTCTCGAAGTCCTCATGCGCCAGCTCGGTGAGGAAGCCGACGAAGGCCTGCGGCAGATACGGCTTGGCTATCCAGGCCGCAAGCGCAAGCAGAAGCGACACCGCCACCGCGCCCGCCAGAACCGGCAGCACGGCGGACAACCGCGAAAGTTTGCGCCTCACCCGCTCAACCATCCACAGGCCCCGTCGCCGACGCTGGCGCTTGGCACAGACATCTGAATTTACATATCTTAATTTTTGAACACCCAGAGCGTTTCCAAGCCCGGACTGGTGGTGTATACACAAACTCGTCACCACTCGCAAAGGGGAAGCTTCATGTCCGATTTCGTGCATCTGCACTGCCATAGCGAATACAGCCTGCTGGATGGGGCCATACGCATCAAGGATCTGTGTTCCCGGGCCAAGGACCTCGGCATGCCCGCCGTGGCCCTGACCGACCACGGCAACATGCACGGCGCCCTGGTGTTCCGCCAGAAGGCGCTGGATACCGGCATCAAGCCCATCATCGGGTGCGAGGTGTACGTGGCGCCCGGCCCACGCGACCAGAAAAACGCCACCAGCGCGCGCCGCGCCGCCTTCCACCTGGTGCTTTTGGCCCAAAACCGCCAGGGCTACCAGAACCTCATCAAACTGGTGAGCGAGGGCTACCTGACGGGCTTCCACTACAAGCCGCGCGTGGACAAGGACCTGCTGCGCCAGTATTCCGAGGGGCTCATCGCCCTTTCCGCCTGCCTCGCAGGCGAGGTCAACCGCACCCTGCTGGGCCAGGGGCTTGATTCGGGCATTGCCATGGCGCGCGAATATGCGGCGATATTCCCCGACCGCTTCTACCTGGAGATGCAGGACAACGGCATTCCCGACCAGAACCGCGCCAACGAAATGCTTTTGCAGGTGGCCGAGGAAACAAAGCTGCCCCTGGTGGCCACCAACGACTGCCACTACCTCACCCGGTCCGACTCCGAAGCCCACGACATCCTCTTGTGCATCGGCACCCAGCGCACGGTTCTGGACAAGGACCGCATGCGCATGGAGACCAACGAGCTCTACTTCAAGACCATGGAGGAGATGGAGGCGTCTTTCGCCCACTGCCCCCAGGCCATAAGCAACACCCTTGAGATAGCCGAACGCTGCAACGTGGAGCTGGAGCTGGGCAAGCACCATTTCCCGGTCTACGTCCTGCCGGAGGGCATGAGCATCGAGGCGGAGTTCGAGACCATGGCGCGCGAGGGGCTCAAAAAGCGCCTCAAGAGCATCACCTACGAGGTGGACGAGAAGGTCTACTGGGACAGGCTCGACTACGAGATCGGCGTCATCAAGGAGATGGGCTTCCCCGCCTACTTCCTCATCGTGCAGGACTTCATCAACTGGGCCAAGGACCAGCGCATTCCCGTCGGCCCCGGGCGCGGCTCGGCGGCGGGTTCGCTGGTGGCCTGGGCGCTCAAGATCACCAACCTCGACCCCCTGCCCTATGATCTGTTGTTCGAGCGGTTTCTGAACATCGAACGCATCAGCATGCCGGATATCGACGTGGACTTCTGCGAACGCCGCCGCCTGGAGGTGGTGGCCTATGTGGCGGGCAAGTACGGCCGCGACCACGTGGCGCAGATAACCACCTTCGGCACCATGAAGGCCAAGGCCGCCGTGCGCGACGTGGGCCGGGCGCTGGGCATGAGCTTCGCCGACACCGACCGCATCGCCAAGCTCATCCCCGAGGAAATGAAGATGACCCTCGACAAGGCGCTGGAGAAAGAGCCGGAGCTCCTCGCCATGACCGTGGGCAACCCGCAGATAGAAAAGCTCATCGACGTGTCCAAGCGGCTGGAGGGACTCTCGCGCCACGCCTCCACCCACGCGGCGGGCATCGTCATCTCAGACCGGCCCATGCTCGACTACCTTCCTTTATACAAAGGGAAGGAGGGTGAAATAGTCACCCAGTACGACATGAAGTTCGTGGAAAAGGTCGGCCTCATCAAGTTCGACTTTTTGGGCCTGCGCACCATGACCGTGGTCGAAGACGCGCTGGACATCATCCGCCGCGGGGGCAAAACCCCGCCCGACCTGGACGGCCTGGCCTTAACCGACCCGGCCACTTACGAGATATTCTGCTCCGGCGACACCGACGGCATCTTCCAGGTGGAAAGCTCCGGCATGCGGAAATATTTGCGCATGCTCAAGCCCACCTGCTTCGAGGACATCATCGCCATGCTGGCGCTCTACCGGCCGGGGCCGCTGGGCTCCGGCATGGTCGACGAGTTCATCAAGCGCAAGCACGGCCAGATCGCGGTCTCCTACCCGCACCCCAGCCTGGAGGAAACCCTCAAGCCCACCTACGGCGTCATAGTGTACCAGGAGCAGGTCATGAGCTGCGCCCGGGTCATTGCCAACTACACGCTGGGCGGCGCCGACCTTTTGCGCCGGGCCATGGGCAAGAAAAAAGCCGAGGAGATGGCCAAGGAACGCCAGAAGTTCATGGCCGGCGCGCGGGAGAACAAGATAGCCGAGGCCACGGCCCAGGAAATCTTCGACCTCATGGAAAAATTCGCGGAGTACGGCTTCAACAAGTCCCACTCCGCGGCCTACGCGCTCATCAGCTATTACACGGCCTACCTGAAGGCCCACTACCCGCACGAATTCATGGCCGCGCTCATCAGCTCGGAACTCACGAACACGGACAAGGTCTTCACCTACATCAACGCCTGCCGCGAAATGCAGATCCCGGTGGTGCCGCCCGATGTCAACGTGAGCGAGAGCCGCTTCTGCGTCATCGACGACAAGGTCGTCTTCGGCCTGGCGGGCATAAAGGGCGTGGGTGAAGACGCCGTGGGCGACATCGTCACCGAGCGCCAGGAGAACGGCCCCTTCAAGGACATCTACGACTTGTGCGAGCGCGTGAACCTGCGCAAGATCAACAAGCGCACCCTTGAAGCCCTCATCAAGGCGGGCGGGCTCGACTCCCTGGGCAAAACCCGCGCCGGGCTCATGGCCGCCCTTGAGCGCGCCGTGGCCATGGGCCAGAAAAAAGCCAAGGAAAAGGCCCAGGGCATGATCTCCATGCTCGACATGCTGGGCGGGGGCGGCAAAGCCGCCGGGGCAGAGGCGCCGGTGCAGTTCGTCGCCGACGAGGACGTGCCCGAGTGGGGCGACGAGGAAAAAATGCGCCTGGAGAAAGAGGCCCTGGGCTTCTTTTTGTCCAGCCACCCGCTGTTGCGCTTCCGCCACGAACTGCGGCGCATGAACCTGAACACCCTTGCCGAGCTGAAGGAACTGCCCGGCGGCACCATGGTGCGCGTGGCCGCGCTGGTCACCAGCCTGCGCGAGTACATCAACAAGAAGGGCGACAAGATGGCCTTTCTCCAGTTGGAGGATTTGACCGGCACGGGCGAATGCACGCTGTTCTCAAACGTCTACCTGGAATCGCGCGAGCTGCTGGGCCAGGACCAGCCGCTGATCTTCGAGGGCAAGGTGGACGTGCGCACCAAACCCGGCGAGGAGGAAGGCCCACGCGAATCGAAGATGCTGGCCGACAGCGTGAAGCTGCTTTCCCAACACGCCAGCCAGTGCTTCGACCCGGCGCGCATTCCCGCGCGGGAGGAGCACTGCGCCCCGGAGCGCCTGGAATCGCTCAAGAACGTGCTGGCCTCCCACCCCGGCCGCGTGCCCGTCATGCTCGACCTGCACCTGCCCGAGGCCGTGTGCACCCTGAAGCTGGGCGAACGCTACCAGGTGGCGGCCTGCCCGGAGTTCTGGGCCGATGTGGAGAAATGGCGCGCCGCGGGCTAGCCCGGCTTCCGCATTGCCCGCGCCACGAAAAAAAACGGCCCGGCAGCCCCAAGAGGAGGCGGCCGGGCCGTTGTCGCGTCCGGGCGAGGCGAATCTACAGGGCCAGCACGGCCTCAAGGGTTCCGGCGGACTGGGCGATGACATCATCCCTGCCCTCCAGATTCTGCCCAACCAGTTTGGTGAGCACGCTCTTGGGCCCAAGCTCCACAAAGCGCCGCGCGCCCAGGGCATACAGGCTCTGCATGGTGGTGGTCCACAGCACGGAGGAGGTCATCTGCACACTGAGCAGCGCCTTCAGGATGCCGGGGTCTGTCTCCGGCTGGCCGGTGACGTTCATGCACACCGGAAACCTGGCGGTCCGCCAGCGCAAGTCGTCCAGCACCTTGATGAAGGCGCTGGCAGGTTCGCTGATGAGCGGGCTGTGGAACGCGCCGGAAATGGACAAGGGCACCGCGCGGCCCCTGGCCTCCTTCACCAGCGCGCTTGCGGCCTCAAGGGCGGGGCGCTCGCCGCTGAGCACGTATTGCGCGGGCGCGTTGTGGTTGGCGATGCGCAGAAAAGCGCCGGTGGTCTTGGCGGCCTTTTCCACCACCCGCTCCACGGCCTCAAGGGGCAGCTTGAGCACGGCGGACATGCCATGGCCCTCCTGGGCCGCGCCGGCCATGAGCTTGCCGCGCTCGCAGGCGGCCTTGACCACATCCGCGACATCAAGCACGCCGGCGGCGGCCAGCGCCGCGAATTCGCCCATGCTGTGCCCGGCGGCGGCCACGGCGGTCTTGTCCTTCACCGCCAGCCACAGGCTCAGGTTGACCACGGTGAGCGCGGGCTGCAAGGCTTTGGTGTCGCTCATTTCCTGTGGCGGGGCGGCGTCCTGCGCGGCCCAATATATTTCACGCAGGGCCAGGCCGGAATGCTTCTCGGCCAGCAGCCAAAGATCCATGGCCGAGCTTTGCGCCTCGGCGACATCGCGGCCCATGTTCAGCTCCTGGGAGCCCTGGCCGGGAAACAAGAATGCAGTAGGCAACATCAACAACTCCTTAACACTTCAGGGGGGGGTAATCTTAGGCCGAAGCCTTGCCGAACAGGGCGCGCCGCAGCTCGTCCAGTTGCTTCACGGTTCCGGCGTGGAAAAGCGGGCCATAGCCCAGGCGCGAGGCCTGCTTGAGCCGGGTCTCGTGCCCGGCAACGGGGCGCACATGGCCGTTCAGGTCAAGCTCGCCCCAGAACGCGGCGCCCTCGGGCAGCGGCGCGTCGTAGTACGAGGAAAGCACGGCCGCGGCAAGGGCCAAATCCAGGCCGGGGTCGCGCAGGGCCAGGCCGCCGCCCTGCTTCACAAAAATATCGCTCTGGCCCAGGGGCAGCTTGAGCCGCTTGTCGAGCACGGCCAGAAGCAGATGCAGGCGGTTGGCGTCGAACCCAAGCGCCGCCCGGCGCGGAATGGCCAGAAAACTTTTTGTCGCCAGGGCCTGTATCTCCACCGCGAAGGGCCTGCGCCCGTCCATGGCCAGGGAGACCGCCGCGCCGGAGAGGCTGGCGTCGCGCGCGCCCAGAAAAAACGTCGAGGGGTCGTCCACCACCGAGAGGCCTTTTTCCTCCATGGTGAACACCAGCAGCTCGTCCGAGGGGCCGAAGCGGTTCTTGAGCACGCGCAGCACGCGGGAGTAATCGCGCCGGTCGCCCTCCAGGTAGAGCACGGTGTCCACCATGTGCTCCAGCAGCTTCGGCCCGGCGATCTGGCCGTCCTTGGTGACATGCCCCACCAACACCAGGGTTGCCTGGGAGCGCTTCACGGCCTCCACCAGCTCGCCGGAAACGGCGCGCACCTGGGACACGCTGCCGGGAATGCCCTCGGCCCGGGGGCTGGCCAGGGTCTGCACGCTGTCCACGATGATGAGGCCGGGCTCTTGGCCCATTTCGGCCACCACGCCAAGGGCCTCGTCGGCGTTGTTCGTCGCCAGGGCCAGCAGGCCGGGGCCAAGCAGCCCCAGGCGCTGTGCGCGGTTGCGTATCTGCGCCAGCGATTCCTCGCCCGAGACATACACCGTGCGCCCGGCGCCACGCCCCAGCCCGGCCTGGCACGCGGCCAACTGCAAAAGAAGCGTGCTTTTGCCCACGCCGGGCTCGCCGCCCAAAAGCAGCGCCGCCCCGGGCACCAGGCCCGCGCCAAGCAGGCCATCCAGCGCCGGAATGCCCGTGGGCCGTGCCCGCACCGCATCACCGGCAAGGTCTTCCAGGGCCTCGGGGGCGCTCAGGCTGGCGGGACGGTTTTTCGTGCCGGTTCCGCGCGCGCTCCAGCCGCCCTCGACCGCCACGGCGTCCATGACGTTCCACTCGCCGCACCCGGCGCACTGCCCGGTCCACCGCGGACTTTTGGCCCCGCAGGCCCGGCACCGGTATTCTTCACGCTGTTTCGCCATGCGCTTCTTATGCCCGTTTTGCGGCCTGATGACAATGCGCCCCGCACGGGCAAGGGCAGTGGCCCGCGCCGGGGGCTTACGCCTTGCGCTTCTTCCAGGCGTTCAGCGCGGCGGTTTTGGGCTCGGCCCAGGCCAGGGGCGTTTGGCGCGCGGGCATGACCGAGACCTCGCGCACGCAATCGCCGCAAAAAACCAGCACGGCGACGGGCCGGCCGGCATCGGCCTCGGCGCGGGCGCGCGGCGCATAGGAGGCGGCGAAGGCGGCCGCGTCGGCCACGACGGACTCGGGCCAGGCGGCCGCTTCGGCCTCGGCGTGGGTCTTGGCGGCGTACTGCCGCCCAACGGCCAGCGGCCCGATCAAATCCTTGAGCCGGAAGCGCAGGTCCGTGGGCTTCAGCGTTTCTTCCAGGGCCTTGTTGGCCGCCTCGTTGCGGCCGATGGACAGCCAGAACGGCCCGGCCCAGTATTGCCGCGCCAGGTGCGAAAGGTGGAAGTCCTCCGGGCCGGGGTCGGCCAGGTGGGTGATGATGGGCAGGTAGCGCGCGGCGGGCTCGGTCTCGGCCAGGCGGCAGCCGCCCGCCGGGGTGGGAATGTCGGTGATGCCGAACTGCGCGGCCAGCTCAAGCTGGTCCCGCCTGCCCCGGCCCCAAATGCCCGGCAGGCGCGCGCGGTCCACCAGGCCGGAGCTTTCCATCTTCGTCGGCCCGAGCTTCTGGGCCGAAAGCGGGCGCAAGAGCACATCGGCCACGCCCGCGCCCTTGCGGATGAGATTCAGGGCGTCTGCCCGCTGGCTCATGGGCCGCTGGCCCAGCACCTCGCCCGAGACGAGGAACTGCGCGCCGAAGCGCTCCATAAGCCCGCGCGCGTGCCGCAGCATCAGTATCTTGCAATCCACGCAGGGGTTCATGTGCTTGCCGTAGCCGTGAAGCGGCGCCACCAGCATGTCCAGGTACAGGCGGCGCACATCCACGGGCAAGGCCTCGATGCCGTACTCCGAGCGCCAGTAGTCCACCAGATGCGGCTTGCCGAAGAACGGGCTCATGTAGTGCAGGCCCAGCACCCGCAGGCCTTGCTCCTGCAACACCTTGATGGCCAGGATGCTGTCGAGCCCGCCGGAGAACAACGCCAGGGCGTCCCACTTCCTTGCGGAAAGCTGTTCGGAAAGTTGTTCGAAATTGTCCATGCGCGGGCTCATACGTGAGGCCGTGCGCCAGGGCAAGCCTCACTGCCGGGCGCAGCCCGCCGGGTGTGCGGGACCGCAGAGGAACAGCCCGCCCTTGACGCGTTGCGCCCGGCGAGAATACAGGGACAAGCCTTGAATGCCTGGAGGTGGAATCATGTCGTTTACCGTGAAGGATGTGCTGCGTTTGCAGGTGGCCCCGGCCCTTGGCTGCACCGAACCCGTGGCCGTGGCCCTGGCCGGTGCGGCGGCGGCCTCGCTCTTGCCCGGCGGACGCGCCGCCGTCCAGAGCGTCGAGGTCTGGGTGGACCCCAACGTTTACAAGAACGGGCTGGCCGTCAGCATTCCCGGCACTGCGGGCCTCTGCGGGCTCGACACCGCCGCGGCCCTGGGCGTTGCCGGGGGCGAGGCCACCCTGCGCCTTGAGGTGCTGGACCCGGTGACCCCAGAGGTGGTGGAACGCGCCAAGGCCATGCTGCGCGAAGGCCGCGCCACGGTGCACCTGCTGGCTGACAGGCGCGGGCTGCACATCCGGGCCGTGGCCAAGGGCCTTTCGGCCGACGGCGCGGCCCACGAGGCGCAAGCCGTCATCGAGGGCCAGCACGACCGCATCGTGTCCCTGAGCCTGGACGGGGAGGACATTTCCGCACACCCGCTGCTGGCGGAGAACGGCCCCGGCGGCGGCGGGCAAATGGCCGAGCTGGAGGACTGGCTGCGCGGCCTTTCTTTGGCGGAGCTGTTGGTGCTGGCCGATGACCTGGACGCCGAGGACCTGGCCTTTCTGGAACAGGGCGTGGTCTACAACACGCGCCTGGCCGAGCATGGGCTCAAGTTCGGCTGCGGGCTGGGCGTGGGCAAGACCTTCGAGCGCCTGGCCCGGCAGAAGCTCATCGCCAAGGATCTGTCGCTGGCCGCGCGGATGCTTACCAGCGCCGCGGCCGACGCGCGCATGGACGGGGTCAAGCTCCCGGCCATGAGCTCGGCGGGCAGCGGCAACCACGGCCTCACCGCCGTGCTGCCCATCTGGGCGGTGAAGGATTTTCTGGTCTGCA
>Ga0209800_10004179_pt1 | contig 10816 bp, 8 predicted proteins | sample Higcelweek8metaG_FD_187174 | JGI IMG/M metagenome (GOLD analysis project Ga0209800, IMG submission 187174) | Freshwater pond sediment microbial communities from the University of Edinburgh, under environmental carbon perturbations - High... | ecosystem: Environmental > Aquatic > Freshwater >... | reverse complement strand
GATTTAACCATTATCTTCGAGTATGCCCAGCACTTTGCCCAGGGCATCGGAACCCAATTCCCAGGCTTTGTTCAGCGCTTTGGCTGCCTTCTCGGCGTCTTCCGGCGAAGCAATGGTTAAATCGCTCAGCGGGTTTACGAAAGGGGCCGAGACATTAAGGAGTTGTTCCAATTCGATATACCTCTCAATGCGCGAAGCAATTAACTGCCTCAACGATTCTTCCTTGCGGGTGCCCAAACTGGCTTTAGCCCTGAACTCAACGTTGGCGATTTCGACAGTAAACGGGCGATAAAAATAATCAACCCTTTGGTTCAGCGCTTTCGCAAGAGCTACAACCACATCAGCATCAGCCATCATTTCGCCGCGTTCGTACTTGGCAATGGCTGTTTTTTTAACTTTTCCTTCTATCAGCGATACAAGCTCATCCTGCGAAAGATTCGCTTGTTTTCGGGCGTTGAGCAAACGTTTGCTGAATATTTCTTTCATAGATTAAATTTTAGGAGTGTTCATACGCTGCAAATATAATACATTTGAACACTATTGCAACATTTTATAAAAAATATTTTTTGCTGCGCTGAGGAGTAATTCTGCAACATTCGTGCCATTGTTAAAAAATGTTAATTTCTTGTGTTTATAACACTATTAATGATGCATTTTGCACTTATTTGTTGCAACAATGCAACAACACATGTAATTTATATGCCTTTTTGTCATATGACAAGATGGCAAAATACTGACATTCTTTTTGTGAATAATAAAAATATATGCGTTACTTTTTGAACACGTACCAATTTTATAACTGATAAAAACGGAATAAGATCCGGTTTTTGCTTTGCCGTTCTAAATATTCCCAACTTAGTTTTCTCTATTCCCAACTTAGTTTACTCTATTCCCAACCTTGGTAACTCTATTCCCAACTTAGTTTTTTCTATTCCCAACCTTGGTAACTCTATTCCCAACTTAGTTTACTCTATTCCCAACTTAGTTCACTCTATTCCCAACCTTGGTAACTCTATTCCCAACTTAGTTTACACTATTCCCAACTTAGTTTACACTATTCCCAACTTAGTTTTCTCTATTCCCAACCATGGTAACTCTATTCCCAACTAAGTTTACTCTATTCCCAACTTGAGTAACTGTATTCCCAACCTTGGTAACTCTATTCCCAACTTAGTTTTGTACCTTTGCAGGTAGATGTTTCAAGGATGCCGGCGGGAATGTACCAGTTCAGGTTGGTGTACCAGGGGAAACAGGTGGCGGGGAGTAAGGTGGTGGTAAAATGATAGAAAAAATGAATAGAAGCGAAATAATTACTGGTATTAGAAGGTATTGCGCGCATTCTTTACAAACGCGCACGTTGAGCTGATTAATGTTTAGTATATGTTTGTAATGATTGTGATGATTGGGGATCGGCTGATATGAGCTCCTCTTGACATTTTTTTTATAAATTAGTGATGTTACCTTAAGCAATGACTACTAAACCATGATGTAAAAGTTAAACCTGTTCAACATGATTCATCATCCTATATAATTGGACTAAATTACTGATAATCAAACATTCCGAAACTAAGGATTAACGAATGGATATCATTGTAAATACCGTGCGAAATAATATAATTGTGCTCTTGTATTTCTTCTAAAATGTATTACTTTTAAAACTTAATTCTATATTAATCAATCATGAAAGCGTTTGTATTTATTTTGATATGTTGTATGTCAACAGCCGGAGCATTCAGCCAGATAAATTATTCAGCAAGATTTTCTCCAGCTGACTTCCAGATTGCCGATACGTTAGCTGGCGATAATGTTACGTACTCCTATTTCACCAAAAACCCTTTTTCTTCAGTTGAGACTTGTGGGCAACCTATGTTACCGGTAAAATACCAACATTTTATTATCCCATATGGGATGAAAATTGATAGTATTACATTTGCTGTAGCTGACACATTGCATGAAAATCTAAATAATTTTCTGTTTCCTGCTCAATATCCTGTGGCTTCCTGCGTTGGATGCCCCAAGCCCCCTTTCTGCAATATTGATTCAGCAATCTATTTTGCATCAACATCCTACCCGATAGGAAACGTTACCCCAGCCGGACAGGGTTATTGGCATACAGCTAATATTGTTACTGTTGCAGTGTATCCTTATCAATATCTGCCGGTTTCAAACAAAATTATTTTTTCGGGGACTATCAACTTTACTATTTGGTTTAGTTTACCAGCCGGATCATCAAGTTTTCCTCATAGTAAAAAAATGAGAAAAAGCAAATACGAAAATTTCGTATCTTCTCTCAATCATTTGGTGTCGAACAGTATAAATATCGGCCAATATTTAAATGGTATTGAAGTTGCAGATTTTTTACCAATAAGCGTTGACCCTCCAAACAACGAGTATATTGTAATTGCTCCCAAAGAGTTTGCGATAACAGAAGCCATGGAAATTTTTGTAGATTGGAAAAAAAAGAGAGGGATTGATATAAAAGTAATTACAATTGAAGAAGTGTATGCATACACTGAGGCAAACTCTATTCGGGTAGATGACATTGGCAATAATTCCACTAACGCACCAAATTCCTACAACATTGCAGGTAATGCGGCAAAATTGAGAAAATATTTAACCAGAGTAGATTCTTTGGGTGGCGCACAATGGATTTTATTGATTGGCGATAACAGTAAATTGCCAATACAAAATTATAGTGCAAAGTTGGACCAACAACTATTTGGTCTTCGAGATGTAATAACCGATAAGTACTTTGCCGATTTTACAAGCGATTATAATGTGGATGGAGATACAAAACTTGGCGAATTTCGTTATATTTATTCCGGATGGCAAGGAGATAATGTAGATGTATTTCCGGAGGCTTATCTGGGTAGAATACCATGCTCATCAACCTCCGAATTTCAAATATGGGTTAACAAACTGCTAAATTACGAAACTGACCCTGGCAATGGTTCTACCGACTATTTGAAAAGGTTTGTTTTAACTATGGCAGATGAATTTCAAGCTGATTTGCAAAATAGCACGCCATTAATAAATAACTTAAGCATTTTCCCATCACCAACTTTTTTCAAAGAATCGCCTGATTGGGATGATCCAGAACCTAAAGAACCTGAAGGAAATGCTATAATTTCAGCACTCAACACTGCACCATCTGGCTGGTGGACCTGGAGTAACCATGGCGAGAGAGAATATTTTTCAACAATGACACAGGGAATAAATGCTGGAAATAAAAGTTTTATCGCTTCTGGAAACGGAACCAATGGTTTATTGGCATTAACCAACACTAATAAATATGGAATCATTCATTCCGGCAGTTGCCATGTAGCTTACTTCCCATTATCTACAAGCATGGTAAAGACTGCCATGTTCAATCCCAACGGTGGTTGTGTGGTTTTTAGCGGGAATTCCAGCTTAGGTTAGATTGACATGGAAAATGCAAAATTAATTAATCTGACAGGTATTATAAAAGTATGCACCAACGGGAGTAACTTGTATAATAAAAATTTATGTGTTGCCGACTGGAATTCATATTCTTATGCAGGTGCTTTAAATGAAACTCAATACGAAACCTACCTTACCCACAACTATTTTGGGGACCCCGAAATGATGTATTACACAAAAGCTCCCATACGGCTTGATGCACTGGTTTCGCCCAGGCATATTGATGCAACCCAAACCAATACAGTACATATTGTTGTTAAAAACCTTGCAAACAACGACACTGTGGTTGTATGCCTTTACAAGCAAGCCGTGGGTATGCAGGTTGAATTTCAAAAGAGTAAAGTTTTGAAAGGAGTACCAGGCATTGATACCGTTTCTTTTATTATTCCCGCTAATACTTTATCCGGCAATATACTGTATGTTACCATCTCTGGTTTCAATTACCTGCCATTCACTGACGAAATAATTGTTTCGCCAGGATGTACATATTATCCAAATGCACCCGAGTATATAAGTGGAACCCAATTACCCTGGTCCTCTATCCGGTTCAAAGATCATGATGTTATTATCGACAGCCTTGCGACTCTTACTATTTCAGGTGAGGTTTATTTTGTACCCGAAGCCAGAATGATAGTAAAACCAGGTGGAAAACTGGTACTTAACGGCGGAAAACTTGGTACATCCTGTGAGGCACTTTGGAAAGGGGTCGAAGTATGGGGCCACTCTAACCTTACTCAGTACTCGAACGTAAATCAGGGGTTTATTCAGGTTACAAACAACGGGAGTATAAATGACGCCATTTGCGCGATAACCACAGCCAAACCAACTACAAACGGCTTTGTTGCCGGTACAAGCGGCGGCATGTTCAGTTGTACAAATGCCAGTTTTCTAAATAACAAATGCAGTATCCATGTATATACGTACCAGCATCAGAACGATAATTACAACTCCAACATAAGCCGAACTTCCTTTACACTGGATGATAAATATTTAGGCGAGCCAGACGGCAGCCCAATGGTTTTGTTAGACGGTATAAAAGGCCTGGGCATGTCAGGGCTTACATTCGACAATTCAAGACCACCAGGCGGTGCTCCCGTATTTCGTGGAGTAGGTATAAAAGCAATTAATTCCGGATTTCGCTTGAACCAAATCTGTACAAATGTAAACCAACAACCCTGTACCGAATATATAAAGCCATCTTTTACTGGTTTGTTCTATGGAATCCACTGTTTAAGTACATCAGCTGCAAAGTTTGTGCAGGTTGAACATACGAATTTTATAGGTAATGACCGGGGCATCTATCTCTCTGCTGTTGTAAATCCTTCGATAACCCAATGCTATTTTAAAACCAAAACTGGTACAGGCATGTTACCTTCCAGTGGCCTCTATCTTGACCATTGTACAGGTTATTCCATACAGGAAAATTCTTTTGAAGGTTGCAACAACGGAAGTACAACATTTGATTATGGAATAGTTGTAAATAGCTCAGGAACAGCGCCAAACGAAATATATAATAATATATTTACTTCGTTTCAATACGGTATTGCAGCGCAGGATACAAACAGGAACCCGGTAAATGGAGTTGGATTGGTATGTAAATGTAACGATTTCAGCAGTAATAAGACGGATCAGGCAGTATTAATATTTTCCTCTTCAAATACATACAAAGGCATTGCCTTATACCAGGGCGATTCTTTATCAGTTGCTGGCCCGGCAGGAAATACATTTTCGCCGCAACATACAAATAACGGCCAACCGAGCGACCTCACAAACAACGGCATTAAGTTTAAGTATTATCATCATCAAAATTCTAGTCAACACAGGCTAGTGCCAGAATATTATAATAATGTTACTGTCAGACCAACTACTTTTAGTTACACAAAGCTTACAGCTTGTCCATCCAAGCTTGGAGGTGGAGGAAGTAATAAGGAAGAATTAAGAGAACAATTGGCAACGCTATATGATTCAATCAATCAAAAGGAATCTGAACTTTTTGTGCTCGTTGATGGTGGTAACACTGAAGAGACTACTGATGATATAATTTTTAGTAGTCCACCTGAATCCCTTACCTTATTGAGTGATCTGATTGCCAAATCGCCATACCTGAGCGATACGGTAATGATAGAAGCCGTAAATAAAGAGAATGTCTTACCAAATGTAATGATCCGCGAAATATTGGTAGCCAATCCCCAGTCGGCTACCAGTGATCCTGTATTAGATAAACTGGATGATCGTATTGAACCAATGCCAGAGGATTTATACAATGAAATTCTCAATGGCGAAGCTATTGTTTCCGACAAAGAGATAAAAGAAAGCGAAATTGTTTTTTTGAAAACAAAAAGGGCACATTTGTTAAATAGTTTGTTTTCATACTATTTGGCAGATACTACCGGAGCTTTGGTGGATAGTATAACCGTTTTACTAGAAAATGAACCTTCACTGGATGTAAAATACCTGCTTGCGTTTAAACAATTTGAACGTGGAGACACCGTTGGTGTATCCAGTATATTAAATAATATACCATCTACCTTTAATCTTTCGCCGTATCAACAGGCACTATATAACGATTATTTAGCCTACTTCAGCCTTCTCAAGAACATGACGTACAACAATTCATTTTGTCAACAACCTGATAGTTTGCAAATTGAATTACTTTATGAATTGATTGAGCAAGGACATGATCCGATAAGAACTTATGCGCGCAACACTCTTATAGCCAGCGGAATAATCACTTATAGCGAACCTTACTTATATCCTGATGAGCTAAAAACCGGGCGGATAAAGAAAGAACACAGAATGAATTCAATTAATAACACGGGGACTCTTAACCTGAGTCCTAATCCATGCAATGACTTTGTCGTCGTTACATATAACTTAAATGAACCAATCGGTGTCGTGTACATTGATTTCACCACAATACAAGGGCAGGTATTAGAAAAAATAAATTTAACTAAATTGCAAGATCAATTTGTCTTTTCTTTGGATGGGTATTCACCGGGTATATATATGGCATCGCTAAAGAGCGGAGGTAAGGTCATTGAAAGTAAAAAAGTAATCATAGTCAAATAATCAGATGTAAAACTCCTGTACAAATACTTGTGCAGGAGTTTCCTTTTCTTATGAAAAAGATAAACATACTTACAGCTTTGCTTTTCACATTTGCTATCCTAAATGTGAGCGGACAATCGTGGATTAAATATTACGGGCAAGGTCTTAACGCTGTTTGTAGAAGCGTTACAAATGATTATGATCATGGCTTTGTTATTGGCGGCATGGTTAATAATTATAAATATCTGTGGCTGCTCAAAACTGATGTTAATGGAAATGTGCTTTGGGACAGGAGGATAGGCAACGGTGTAAATGATTGTGGAATTGGTAATGTTGAAAAGACACTAGATGGTGGTTACATCTTATGCGGCTCATGGACTAAACTAAATCCATCATGGGATGCTTTTATTATTAAGTTCAATGCCTGCGCCGAAATTGAATGGTGCAAAGTACTTGAAACTCTAAATAATTACGACATGGGGATAAAAATAAAGCAGACACCCGAAGGCGATTATATTTTGATGGGTGGCTATTTCGTTACAAATCCTGTTTCCAATACTTCCTTGTTTAAACTAAACCCGAATGGCGAGTTGATCTGGCACCAGTTTTATCCATTTGACTATAATTACAATGAAGATCAACCTCGCGATTTACTTATTAATTCTGATGGTTACTTCATTACCTCATCGCGCTATGCACCCGATTCTGGTTCTGCATCACCTCAGATCATACGGAGCTACTTTGTTAAAACAGATACAGCTGGGAACAAACTCTGGGATTTGTTATATGGCGTTAATAATCATTATTATAGCAATGTATGGAGTACAGTAAGTAACAATATGGAAAAATATTACCATTCATGCACACATACAGGAGAAACAACTACCAATCCTGCACTAATTTGGATAAGTCACAATGGTTTGGAATCAGAAGATAAAGACTTGGTGGAGACAAATAGCCCTTATTTCTGTGGTATGCCAACGATTACGATGTTCCATGATACAAGCCTTATTTTTGTTGGAGGCTATAGGATAAACAATGTTTTCCAATACCAGGTTATCAGGACTGATACACTAGGTAATGTGAAAGATTTCAATTTTATTCCTTATGTTGAAGGTGATTATACCTCTACAACTAAAACCTATGATGATAAATTTGTTACCGTTGGCAATGAGGCGCCTAACGGAAACTTCAATATTATAGCCATAAAAGTCAACTCCCACCTGGAATACGACAGTATCTACACCCAGCCCTTTACCTATGACAGCCTGTGCCCGCACCCTATTGTAAGCGATACGATAGACCCCAATTGCGATAATGTAATTGTAAGTGTGGATGAGCCTTTCAAAAAGCCTGAAACCACGCAGCTCAAAGTTTACCCTAACCCTACAGACAATATTATAACCATTGAATTGCCTAAATATCTTATTGTGACCAATAACAGTGGCAATATACCGGCCACTACTGTTTATCACCAGTGGTCGTCAGCCACGCTGCAGGCCATTGATTTGCAGGGCAAAACCATGTTGCAGCAGGAAGTTGCCAATACAGGTGTGCCTTTGCAATTGGATGTTTCAAAGCTGCCGGCAGGGATGTACCTGTTCAGGTTGGTGTATCAGGGGAAACAGGTGGCTGAGAGTAAGGTGGTTGTAAAATGATAATGAAGCATATGGAAATAAAGAATGAAGGCCCCCGCTGGCGCGGATTTGCAATCCGTGCCGGTACAAACCATCTTATAAATACCTTTGCATACATACAATATTTAAACAATGAGCAGGAAATACAAATTTCATAATCCGGACGGTGTGTATTTTATTACGTTTGCTGTACAAGGCTGGGTTGATGTTTTTACCCGCAATGAGTATAAAAATATTCTTGTTGATAACCTCGCTTATTGTCAAAAGAACAAAGGATTGGAATTGTTTGCATGGTGCATTATGACAAATCATGTACATCTGATTGCGCGAGCCGAAGAAGGACAAACATTATCGGATATTCTACGCGATTATAAGAAATTTACCAGCAAGGCAGTACTTAAGGCAATAAATGAGAATCAGAGAGAAAGCCGAAAAGAATGGTTACTGAAACAATTTGAAACAGATGAGGGCAATAGGTTTTGGCGGTCCGACAACCAACCTGTGGAACTTTGGAGCAATGCCGTTATTGCAGAAAAACTAAATTACATACATCAAAACCCGGTTGAAGAAGGTCTGGTTTTTCGTGCCGAAGATTATGTTTATAGTAGCGCAATAGATTATGCCGGCGGTAAAGGGTTATTGGATATATTTGTAATCGAATAGAATGAATTTCAAAGAAAGATATTACCGGCACGGATTGCAAATCCGCGCCAGCGGGGGTTATTGGATATATTTGTAATCGAATAGAATGAATTTCAAAGAAAGTTATTACCGGCACGGATTGCAAATCCGCGCCAGCGGGGGTTGTATCCTAATGCAATAGAATTCTCTCCGGTAGCTGAAGATGAATTCCCAAGAGAAAATGAACATTTACCTATTGCTTTTGCACTGATGCCGAATGCAGTAGAGCTCTCTCCAGATGCTTCGGAAAGGTTGCCTGAAGCAAATGAATAATTTGCTGTACTCTTAGTTTGGTTACCAATTGCAGATGAATAAGTTCCACTATTTATTGAACCATTACAAGAAGTTTTTATACATTGAGCGTTGAGTACTTCAATGCTTAGTATACTCAAAATAAATAGAAATACAATTTTTATATTTTTCATAGCATTATTGTTTTATGATTTTTTCAACTAAGATTTCGCCATTCTCGAATTGTATTTTTAAAACATACACCCCGGGTTTAAGGTGTTCGGCATTTATCCCATTGCTACCAAAACTCAGGTTTACAGTAAGCAAACTACGACCTGAAAGATCTAAAAGATTCATTTTAGCTTTATTTGCTAATAAATTAACTGTAAATTCATCAGTAAAAGGATTAGGGCTTACAAATGCCAATCTCTCCTTCAAGAAGCTAATTTTGGGGTTGATATTTGTGATTAGCCCTTGTTTATTGAGTTTCAACACATAAACATCATCCTGATTCTCGATGGACAGATAATCGTATCTGCGACCAACAATAAATACGCCCCCATCGGATGTGCATTTCATTACATAAGCTTGATAATAAGCATCACCACCGTAATAATGGATAAACTGCTGTTGAAGTTCGCGGTTTAGCATACCAGTCATGATCCAGGATTTTGTGTGAGGATAAAATGATCCTGTTGACATATTGTAGGTGCCGGCAAAATATATACTGTCAGGATTAATGAAATCAATGCCATTTGCCCATGCAGGGTATTCAGTGGTATCTGGCGATCCAATAATTGTAGCTGGTGTCCAAACCATTGTTGAGTCCCATTCGGAAACACCCATAGATTGGTCTCCGGTTGGGGGATGATTCATATTTGCTATAGTAATGACACCTGTCAGAATAAACGTACTGTCACTAGTTAATTTCGCAGTAGCCTCACCTGAGTATGCTTGCACCTCCATTGTGGATGAATTCCAATATTTAGGGAAGTCCTTAAAGGATATCAGGTTAAAAGAAGTGTCAATCACTGTAAAATCATAACCAGTACTAAAAGCACTTTCCGCAAATAACCATAGCTGTGACGAATCCTGTGAATAAATCATATCAGATATATCACAACCAAGTCCAATACTTTGGCTATAAAACTTATTGCTCACCATATCCAATGCATCGTTAAGCCTGATCATACAAAGCCTGGTTGAATCATCAGCATATGCAATGGCCGAGCCAATCAAGCCATTATTGTTTGTTGCCAACATCAAGAAAATTGGCACCTTATTCCAGCCATCAAAAACAAATACTTTTTGGTTAATGATTTGAAACAAAGAATCGAAATCAACAAAAAACATGTAGCTTTTTTCATAATCGGGTGGCATGTACATGTTACCACAAGCCGTAATAGTACCATCCGTACGCTTGCATATATTATTGAAATAAGCTGCAGTATCTCCGAAACTGAATGTAAGAGTGCTTGTATCAAGTTCTGATCCTATCAGCCAGATTTTTGCCCTTGAGGTTGATTTTAGCCAACCATTAGGATTCGACCAACCAACAATAGCAAATTTATTTGGTTGATATTCAATAAAATCTGAAGTGTTTTCGTTGAGTGTATTGCTAAATAACAAACTGTATGAATTTTGTGCATTTGCCGGGAAGCAAACGCACAAAAACAATATAGCTCCTGTTAATTTAAATAAACTGACTAAAGCTTTCATGTTAAAATTCCTAATTATTCATTGATTTCTGAATTAATCCATAATACTGACCGGATAAG